>Ga0075469_10000154_pt1 | contig 27510 bp, 24 predicted proteins | sample DEB08_DNA_13_FD_77577 | JGI IMG/M metagenome (GOLD analysis project Ga0075469, IMG submission 77577) | Aqueous microbial communities from the Delaware River and Bay under freshwater to marine salinity gradient to study organic matter... | ecosystem: Environmental > Aquatic > Marine > Coastal ...
ATTCCAGAATAATATCTTTTCATCAGGAAATGCAAAAGTTTGTGTCAATGACCAAAACGAAATTTATTACACTAATTCCTTCATGGATTCAATAGATGCAGATCCATCAAGTGCTACTCTATATTTTACCACTCAATCGTCTGGAACTGATAACACACTAATTGTAAAGCTAAAATCTAGTGGGATTTTGGTTTGGGAAAAATCAATAGAAGGAACTTATAATACGGTTGATGAATTTATATATATAGATTCCAACTCCCTTTTATTAACAGGGAAATTTAGAGGCTCGGTAGATTTTGATATAAGAAATTCTGCAACAAGTTTATTAAATTCTGGAGCAGCTACTCATTCCTATTTATTGAAAATAAACTCCGATACTGTTTTTGAATTTGTGAAAGAGTTCACAACTAATGGCACTGGATTAAATACACAAGATATTTATCGTACTTCGGATAGTTCTATACTTTTGTGTGGAAATTTTGTTGGAACTGCTGATTTTGATCCGAAGTCAACTTCTAATTCCAAAACTGCTGCAAATGCAACAGGAGATGCATTTATATTAAAATTAACTAATTCTGGTTCGTTTTTAGATGCAATGACTTTTGGTGGAGCAGGGAATTATAATAACTCTTGTAAATCAATAAAAGAAGATAATCAATGAAATTTATATTTTTCTGGGGAATATATGAGCGCTGGGATTTTATTTTTTGGTTGTTACCAACAATTGTATTGGTTCCTTTTATTGTGAGATGGAACAAGTATTACAAAAAGAAGTTTAAAATAGATTAAAAACGTATTTTTAAGAAATATTTAATTCATTTTATGCTCCCAATCATTTGCCCTCATTGTAATGAACCATTATCATTTAATAATGAGCGAAGTTATGTTTGTAAAAACAATCACAACTTTGATTTATCCAAAGGAGGTTACATAAATTTATTACCGGTAAATAAAAAGAAATCAAAATCACCAGGTGATAATGATATGATGGTGAAAGCTCGAAGAGATTTTTTGGAGCAAGGATTCTATGATCCATTGATGAAAGAGATAAAATCTGTTATTGAAAATGAATTAATAGTTGATTCAAAAGAAATAACAATACTAGACTCTGGATGTGGTGAAGGTTATTACTCTGAGAATGCATTGAGTAATTTGAAGGAGATAAAATCGAATATCATTGGAACAGATATCTCTAAATATGCTGTAAAATATGCTGCGAAAAAATATAAAAACAACTTCTATTTTGTAAGTTCAATTTATAATTTACCTGTAAAAACAGATAGTATAGATTTAATTCTATCAGTTTTCTCCCCTAACGATAGCAAGGAGTTCAGTAGAGTATTGAATGCAAATGGATATTTAATGATTGTTAGTCCTGGTGAAAACCACATGAAACAATTAGCTGAATTAATTTATGATTCTTTTCGTCCTCATGAATACAATATAATTGAGAAAATTGAAGAACCATTTTCACATGCTTCTACGCACAGAAAAACATTTAAAATAGAGATTAATGATTCAGTAATGCTCCAAAATTTATTAAAAATGACTCCATATTATTGGAATACAAGTATAGAGGCTCAAGCTAAAATTGAGAATTGTAATGCTATCTCTATTACTTGTGATTTTAGTATTACTGTGTTTAAAATAGTTTAGACTCTAAAAAACAACTAAGTCATTCTCTTAAGTGGTCTAAAATTGTTATTTTTAGTATCAATTAAAATAATAATTATGAAAAAAATCTACGTTTTTGCAGCTGTTTTATTCTTTATAATGACATCATTATCAAGTTTCTCCCAAAATTCTATAAGTTTTGACGGAACTAATGACCAAGTAGATTGTGGTAATAATACTTCTGTTCAAATTACTGGAACAACATTAACATTAGAAGCTTGGATTTATCCTACTTCTTGGAAAAGTCAAATATGGCAAGGAAATATTATAAATAAAGAATCTTTAGCTGGTGGTGGATATATGTTGAGATGTGGTTCGGGTGGAAAGTTAAATTTTAACATAGGAAGTGGACCTGGTCCTTGGAACGAAATAACTTCGGTTACCAATATATTAACTCTTAATACATGGCAACATGTAGCAGGTACTTATGATGGAACTTGGATGAGAATTTACCTTAATGGTGTAATTGTAGATTCTTTGGCAAAATCTATTTTAATTGTAAATTCTACTAGTAGCCTAGGAATTGGTTATGCTCCAATTTATGCAGGTAGTAGAAATTTTCCTGGAAAAATAGACGAAGTAAGAATTTGGAATATTACTAGAACTAAAGATGAAATAGCTGCTAACATGAATAATGAATTGTGCGTAATCCCTTCTAGTGTAAAAGCTTATTACACTTTTAACCATGGAATCGCTTCTGGAACAAATACTTCTATTACAACGGTAACTGATTTATCTGGAAATGTAAATACAGGGACACTGACTAACTTTGCTTTAACTGGTTCTACATCAAATTGGGTTACTGGACAAACACTAACTCCAGGAGCTGTTGTAAGTTCTAATAATATTTCGGCATGTGGCTCATACACAATGCCTGATGGAAGAATAATTACAACTCCAGGAACTTATTATGATACTCTCCCAAGTTCAACTCCTTGCGATAGTTTAATTGGATATGTAATTACTTTTCCTCCTGCTATTATTAGTAATACGGTTACAGATTCTGGATGTATAACTTATGTTACACCAATGGGAACTGTTATTTCAAGCACAGGAACTTACTACGATACAGTTTCTAATGCTTCGGTATGTGATACCACAATTAGATATAACATTACAATTTCAGGTGCTGTAGATGATTCTGTTTTTCGTGTTGGTGGAAGAATAACATCTTTCGATACTTGGGCGGATCACCAATGGGTAAGATGCGATAGTAACTATGCACCAATTTCTGGAGCAACAGGAAGATTTTATGTAGCCACAAAAGCAGGTGATTATGCTGTAATTGTAAAAAGAGGAATTTGTGTTGATACTTCTGATTGCGTAAATATTACTTTAACTTCTATTGAAAATAATTCTATTCAAAATCTAGAGGTTTATCCTAATCCTGCAACTTCTTTAATACAAATCGTGGGAGACTTTAATCAGGCAACTTACACGATTTACTCAGTTAATGGACAGCTAATTGATAAAAGTAGCTTAACGAATTCCAATATAAATATTTCGGAATTAGATAATGGAGTCTATTTTCTTGAAATAGAAGATAAAAATAAAAGATGCTTTACTAAATTCGTAAAACAATAAATAAAACAAACATGTTAAATAACAAACGCTTATTGGTAATTGTGATAATATCATTCTTATTATCAACTACTATATTTTCGCAGAATACTGCTTTACACTTTGATAGTTTAGCTACTCACGTACAAACTACATACCCTGGAATTTCTGGAGGAACTCAAGCCAGAACAATTGAGGCTTGGATAAAAACTACCTCAAATTTTAACCCATCTAATGGAGGTAAACAAGGAGTAATTGCGGATTATGGATCCTTTGTAACAGGTGGGCGTTTTACATTTAACATCTTATGGTCAAATGCTATAAGATTAGAAGTTGGTGGAAATGGACTAAGCGGAACTATAGCTGTAAATGATGGAAACTGGCATCATGTTGCTGTAGTTTATGATCCTTCTGCTACTAATAAATATAGTTTATATGTTGATAGTGTATTGGATGTAGCAGGAAACCTATCGGTTACTACTAATATAGGTTCTGTAGTTGATTTTAGAATTGGTAAAAGAATTGATGGAGCTGGAGGGTTTAGAGGAGAAATTGATGAAGTGAGATTTTACAACTATGCTAGAACTCTAGCACAAGTAGGAAGCGAACGAAATGATGAATACTGCACTTTGCCTGCAGGATTAACTGCTTATTACAAATTTAATGAAGGAATAGCTGGAGGAATCAATACTGGAAACACTACCGCTATTAACTATGCTGGAAATCAAGATGGTACTTTAATTGGATTTTTACTTACTGGATCTACAAGAAACTATTCTACTGGTCCAGCCTTAACTCCAGGTCTTAGTAAAAGTATCAATTCAATTTCTACTTGCAGAACTTTTACTTCTCCAAGCGGAAAAGTATTTTCAGCAACTGGTATATACTATGATACTTTAGTTAACTCTGTGAGTTGTGATAGTATGGTAAAATATGACATAACTGTAACCTCTTCAATAATTACTCAAACAATATCCGATTCAGGGTGTATTTCATACACAACTCAATTAGGAAATGTTATTACAAGCTCAGGTACTTATTACGATACACTTTCTACTTCCGTAGGATGTGACAGTCTTATAGCGTATAATTTAGTTATAACTTCAATAGATGATTCTGTTCGAAAAAATGGAATTCAACTTATATCAATGGATACTTGGGCAAGTCACCAATGGATAGATTGTAATCAAGGAAATACACCAATATCTGGAGCAACAACTCGAAATTACACACCTAATTATACTGGAGATTATGCTTGTATTGTTACCAAAGGAAATTGTTCGGACACAACTGATTGTGTTAACGTTATAAGAAATACAAGTAGTATTGTTGAGGTTAATAAAGCTACTGCTTCAATATTTCCTAATCCTGCAAATGATTTTATTAAGGTAACAAGTAATTCTAATATTGTTTCTGTTGAAATTATGGATGTTACTGGAAAAGTTATTTTAGTTAATACTAGTAACAATTCTAACATTGATATCACAACTATTCCTTCTGGAGCATACATTACAAGAATAATTACTAATAATGGAATAGTAAACTCTAAATTTATTAAGGAATAAATTAACCTTATATAAATTAAAAAAGCCATTGAAAATTAATTCAATGGCTTTTTTAATTTAATAGATTCTATTAAAGTTATATCCTTAGCACTATCTTTTTATAAAATAATGGGACTGCAACCGAATAAAATACTGACATAAAAAATAATCCAAGAAAGTAAAAACTCATGTTAAGCGATACCGAACTTAGTATCTCGGCACTTGATTTCGCTTTTTCGTAATACTCCTCAAAAGAAGTGTTTTTATAAAAATCATTATTAGCTTGTATGCTTGGCCAATCCTTTTCTTGCGATTCAATCATTTCAATTCTTTGCTCTTTCAATCCATTCAAAAACTGAGGATTAATGAACTTAAAATAGGCAAATAGAAAGACAAGAATAAGTAAGATATACTTACCAGAACTCTTTAAACAGTTTTTAAAGTTTGTTGCAAAAGTATGAAACTCCTTTTCTCTTTTCACTTGAAGGTAAAGGGTTAATACTATAACCGCCAAAATAAAAAAGAGATTAAAATAAATCCCAATTTTAAAATGATGCGGTACTTTTAATGTAAAAAGCAGCAGTTGGATTAACATCCAAACTGCTGCTATTGAAATAGGTAGTGAAACTTTTTTCTTCATTCTATTATCCATTCATTGAGGCTAAAAACTCCTCGTTTGTTTTAGTATTTTTCATTCTATCTTTCATGAATTCCATTGCTTCAATAGGATTCATATCTGCAAGATACTTACGCATAATCCACATTCTCTGTAATGCTTCTTTACTCATTAATAAATCTTCTCTTCTCGTTCCAGAAGCTGTAATATCTATTGCTGGGTAAATTCTTCTGTTTGCAATTTTTCTATCCAATTGTAGTTCCATGTTACCAGTTCCTTTGAATTCCTCAAAGATAACTTCATCCATTTTAGAACCTGTATCAGTAAGTGCTGTTGCAATGATAGATAATGAACCTCCATTTTCTATCTTACGTGCAGCTCCAAAAAATCTTTTTGGTTTGTGAAGCGCATTAGCATCTACACCTCCAGAAAGTACTTTTCCTGATGAAGGCGAAACCGTGTTGTAAGCTCTTGCCAATCTTGTGATTGAATCTAAAAGGATACATACATCATGACCACATTCTACCATTCTTTTTGCTTTTTCAAGCACAATGTTAGCCACTTTTACGTGTCTTTCTGCTGGCTCATCAAATGTAGAAGAAACAACTTCTGCATTTACGTTTCTTGCCATATCTGTTACCTCTTCAGGTCTTTCATCAATCAATAAAATGATTAAGTAAACCTCAGGATGATTCTCAGCAATTGCATTTGCAATATCTTTAAGCAATACTGTTTTACCAGTTTTTGGCTGTGCTACAATCATTCCTCTTTGTCCTTTACCAATTGGCGAAAACAAATCCATCACTCTTGTAGACATAGTTTCTTTAGAGTGTCCAGTAATGTTTAATTTTTCATCTGGAAACAAAGGAGTTAAATGTTCAAAAGGTATTCTGTCTCTAATATAAGCAGGTTCCCTCCCATTCACTTTATCAATACTCAATAATGGAAAATACTTTTCTCCAGTTCTTGGTGGACGAATAGTTCCGTAAACAGTATCTCCAGTTTTTAATCCAAATAACTTTACTTGTGAGTTAGATACATACACATCATCTGGTGAACTTAAGTAGTTGTAATCAGATGATCTTAAGAATCCAAAACCGTCATTTGCCAATTCCAATACACCTTCCATTTTGATTAATCCATCAAAATTATATCCGTGCTCTTCTCCTGGCTTAGTATTTTTTCTTGGGCTACCGTTACCTCTGATGTTTTCTCTACTACTTTCTCTTTTGTTATCACTACTCGAGTTATCTCTTGATGCTCTTTCGTTATTAGAAGATTCTTTTTTCGTGTTTTTGTTTCCTTCGTTACTTGGTTTAGCACTGTCCTTATTCCCTTTGTAATAAGGATTGTTAGGATTATTTAAATCAGCCTTAGTTGGCACGTAATCATCTGGATATGTCTTTTGCTTTGCTTTTCTAGCAGCAGGTTTAGCTTTCGCTCTGTCTTCCGATTTTTCTTCAGAAACCTCTTTAGTTTCTTCAGCACTAACTTCCTTTTTTTCAGCTTTAGGAGCTCTTGGCTTTCTTGCTGGCTTAGGAGCAGACTCTTTTGTTTCGGTAGCTGGCTTTTCTGCTTTAGGCTTTTCTTCTTTTAATATTGTAATAGGCTTAACTGCCTGTTCATCTAATATTTTGTAAATCAAATCCTGTTTTTTAAGATTTAATTTTTTGATGTTTAACTTTTGAGCAATCTCTTTTAGCTCAGGAAGTAACTTCCCTGATAATTCATTAATGTCGTACATATGTTGTTAATGGTATAATAGTATTATTTAAGATGTTTTAAAAATAATAACATGGCGTTTGCCAAGATTTAGTTTTGATTAATTAATAAAAAGAATTTTTTATTAGAAATAAGAAAAAATAGAATCTATATTTTTCTTCCGTACAATTATACGACTATTTTTTCTAATTTAGCAAAAAACTAACAAATGATACAGAGAATTCAAACCGTATACCTAGTAATATCTGCAATATGCATTGCTCTTACATTTTTTCTTTCGTTTTGCACTTATGATATTTCTGGTGTTGATGGAGTATTTAATGCTTCAGGATTAAATTTTACTGGTAAGTTCATGTTCTTTCCTGTCATTTTCAATGTATTCATCTCTGTTATTCTTGCATTTGTTGCTATCATGTCTTTCAAAAACAGAAAGACACAATTAAAGTTAAACATGATTAACTATCTGTCTATCATTGTCTTAATAGTTTTTATTTTTCTCAACTTTAATAATATCGAAGAGGGATTAAAACTAGAAGAAGAGAACATTCATTATGGTATTGGAATGTTTCTACCACTTACCTCTTTAGTGTGTTTGTTTTTGGCAAATAGAGCTATAAAAAGTGACGAAAAGCTTATTAAATCTATGGATAGAATAAGATAACAAGTCAATTTACCAACACTTAAATCATTGCTATGAACTCCAAAACTAAGAGTTGGATATTACTTATTTCACTTGCCCTTATCTGGGGAAGTTCCTTTATTTTGATGAAGAAATCAATGTTTGATACTAATGGCAATGAGCTATTAACAGCCAATGAGGTGGCAGCATTAAGGATTTTTATTTCGGGAATTGTGTTGATTTTTGTTTTCTTCAAAGAAATCAAAATTGCTTTCAGTAAAGATTGGGTTTCTCTTATCCTTGTTGGGCTTTTGGGTAATCTTATTCCAGCATTTTTATTTACCAATGCCGAAAAAACTCTTTCGAGTTCATCCACAGGTATTCTTAACTCGCTTGTGCCAATATTTTCTGTATTAGTTGCATCTTATGTATTTGGTCACAAAATATCGTTAAAAGCTATTGGAGGAGTTCTAGTTGGCTTGGTTGGAACCATATTACTTATTGTTTTCAACTCTCAAGATTTAGAATCAATTCAAATCTATCCTTCGTTCTTGGTAATCATAGCAACTATGTGTTATGCGTTTAGTCTTAATATTATTAAAAATAAACTGAGCCATATTTCTTCCATGTCTATAACAGCTATATCATTAGCGTTTATGCTTCCTATATGTGCAGTTTATCTTTTTGGTTACTCAGATGTTTTGGCGAAAATTGGAGATCCCGTTTACTCTCAAGCATTTGTATTAACGACAGTATTGGCTGTTGTAGGAACTACCTTTGCATTGGTTATTTTTAATCAATTAATTAAAATGACAACTTCAATATTTGCTTCTTCTGTAACTTACTTAATTCCAATTGTAGCAATACTTTGGGGAGTATATTTTAAAGAACCAATAACTTGGGGAATTTGCTTTGCTTCCTTAATAATTGTAGGGGTTATTATTGTAAAGAAAGAGGAACAAAAAAGAATAGCAAAAAAATAAGACTAGTTTAAACTACACTCACTTAAAGAACTAAATTTACTGAGGTTCTTGCTCATTTTCAATATCGCCAATAATATCTTCTGGCTCAGATGAATTGATGTCCTCAATAGAATTTTCCTCTTCTTGATTAATACCCAATTCAGATTCGTGATATTCTCTTATTTCATCTTCCATCTCTTCTTCCATTCCATCTTCGATAAAATTAAAGTTTAAGTCTTTAATTATTACATCAGATATCTTTTTCCCTTTAGCTTTAATAAGTGCTAATGTCATTACAAGACTCGTTATTAGTATTGTATAAAGCAAAACACCAGAATCAAAATTACCAATAGTTAAGTCTCTCAATGGGTCATAAACTCCATTTTCAAAACCATTTGGAATAGTGTAGAATAATAAAACGGTAATTAATCCTCTTGGGGCAATCCATAATTGAGGAACGATTTCTTTGTTCCAAAGAATAACTTTAAGCGTTAGAAAACGAACAACATAAAGGATTGCTACGAAAACAATACTTTGAATAGCAACTTGTAAATCGACCAAACTAATAAGTGATATTGTAATACCAAACATCACGAAAAAGAACGTTCTTAAAAAGAATGCGGACTCTAATGTAATAATATGGAACTCATGAAACACTGGCTTTAGCTTATCCTTATCCATTAATTTTTTAAGAGGGCCTCTAAAAAACAACTCTACATTATTAAGGATTATTCCAAAGAAAAGGATAATAATTAATGAGGATAAATGATAGACTGATCCAATACCATACATCAAAGTAAGTATAGATATTACAAGGAATAATTTAACATGACTTGTAAGCTTATTAAAAATCCAAACGGCTATGTAACTGAACACTACAGCTACCAAAATAGTAATTCCAATATTGGTGCTAACTCCTACGATTACATCTTGAGTTGTTTCAAATTCATTGGGAGCAGTAAGAAATTGAAAGAAAATAATTCCAAGAATATCCGAAAAGGTACTCTCATAAATCATGAACTCTTTTTTTTCTTCGGCTAAAGTGGTAACACTTGGTATTATGATGGCACTACTCATAATTGATAGAGGAACAGCATAAACTAATGATTTGTAAAAATCCGCACCTAAAAACCCTTGAATACAAAAAGCTATTAAAACCGAACTAAACCCGAGAGCTAACAGAGCAACTAAAAACGAACGAATTATTAGACCTATTTTATCTTTACTTAATTTTAAATCTAATGCAGCTTCTAGTACGATAAGTATTAAACCTACCTTACCTACTATGATTAATGATTTTTGAATCAAAGGGTTATCCTTAATGTCTGGAACTAAATACTGAATTGCCACACCTAGCACCATCAACATTAAAACACTTGGAATGTTGGTTTTTTTAGAAATAAAATTGAATACAAAACTGATTATTATAATTAGTGAACCACCAATTATTAATAGATATTCAGGTTTAATGGGTAAAATACTTAGTAGTGTCATAATAGTTTAATGAATACAAAGGATGTTAAATTGTTGGCCCAAAAATAAATTTGGTTTATTCTTCTTCAGAAGAATCTACTTCGGTCTCTGGTGCTAAAGGAAGTTGTTTTTCTTTTCTAAAATAATCTCTGTGCCATATCAGAATAGTAAAAATACCTATTGAAATAGCAGCATCTGCAATATTAAAGATGAAAGGAAATATTTGTTTACCAGCCCAAAATGGAGACCATTCAGGTAAAGAAACATCAAACTGAAGCATATCTACTACTTTTCCATGCATAAAGCTGCTGTAACCACCTTCTGGAGGCATAAATTGTGCAACTTCGAAGTAAGTACTTTCACTAAATATCATCCCATAAAAAGCACCATCAATAACATTACCAATTGCTCCAGCAAATACACAGCCAACAGCTATTAATAATCCTGTAGGTGCTTTACTAGAAATCAATTTTCTGATTCCAATAAATATAGCTGTGATTGCAATAATCCTTAATACTCCAAGGATTAATTTTCCGTAAGCGAAATTGAATTCTTGACCAAAGGCCATTCCGTTATTTTCTACAAAATGAGCTTTAAAAAACCATATATCAAATCCATCCTGACCAATGGTCATGGTAGATTTGACATAAAGCTTTACTACTTGATCAAGTATTAAAACAATTAAAGTAATGAGTGCTACTTTCTTCAATTAATTACGATTGTTGTTGGTTCTTAGCTTCAATACTTAATGTAGCGTGAGGAACTAACATTAGTCTCTTTTTATTAATCAACTTTCCAGTTACACGACATACACCGTAAGTTTTATTTCTAATTCTCATTAGAGCATTCTCCAAACTTTGAACGAATTTATCTTGTCTTGATGCCTTTTGTGCATTCATTTCTCTAGAGAAAGTTGATGCGCTATCTTCCATCATATTAAATGTTCTACCTGTATCGTTTGTACCGTGATCGTCTTTAAGAGAAAGCTCATTGTTTAGTAATTCTAAATCAATTCTAGCTTCTTTTATCTTGTCTTCAATAAGAATTCTAAACTCTTCTAGCTCGGCATCAGTAAAACTTGTTTTTTCTTTTTTATCTGCCATAATATTTAGTTTTTTTCAATGCTAACAAATATAGAAATATCTTCTTCAAAATCTAATTTGGTAGCGTTATTTTCATTTAAATTATTTGAATACACAATTGTATTCGTTAAAGTCTCTGTAGAAACATATTTTTCATATGCTTTAATCGCAGTTTCTACACCATCATTCCCTGTTAACTCTAAAGCTATTCTATCTGTCACTTCAAAATCACTTTCCTTTCTCAGGTTCTGAATTCTATTTACCAACTCTCTGGCAATTCCTTCATTTTTCAATTCTTGATTTAAAGAAGTGTCTAACGCCACAGTAATAGAACCGTTATTTGCTATTAACCAACCTGGTATATCATCAGTTACTATTTCAAAGTTTTTAATTGATAACTTAATTATTTCACCATTAACGTCAATTTCAACCTCTTTGTTTTTTTCCAAAAGGTTAATATCGTCTTCGGTCATATTTCCACATAAAGCGGAAATGTTTTTCATGTATTTTTTATACTCCGATTGACCAATTACCTTAAAATTAGGCTTTACTTTTTTGGTTAAAACTCCAGTAGTATCTTTCAATAACTCTAATTCTTTCACATTTACTTCGCTAAGAATTATATCCTTAATAGCAGTTATTTGTGATTCGAATTTAGAATCCAATATTGGAACCATTATTCTTTGTAATGGTTGTCTTACTTTAAGCTTGTTTGTTTGCCTCAAACTCAATACCATTGATGATACTTGTTGAGCAATTTCCATTTTCTCTTCTAATTCTGATTGGATAAGAGAATTGTTAGCTACAGGAAACTGAGCTAAATGAACTGAATTTAATTCATTCTTTCCACTTGCTTTATTCAAATCTAAGAACAATCTATCAGAGAAAAATGGTGCAATTGGTGACATTAAAACCGAAATAGTCTCTAAACAAGTATAAAGAGTTTGATATGCAGATATTTTATCTTCTGCATATTCTCCTTTCCAAAAACGTCTTCTACATAATCTTACATACCAATTACTTAACTGATCTATTGTAAAGCTTTGAATTAATCTTCCTGCTTTTGTTGGCTCATAGGATTCATAAGCTTCATTTACTTCTTTAACCAAAGTATTTAGCTTAGATAATATCCACTGATCAATTTCTGGTCGGTTACTTACCTCCTCTTCCGAATAATTAAAATTATCGATATTAGCATACAATGCAAAAAACGAATACGTGTTATATAGAGTACCAAAGAACTTTCTTTGAGTCTCTATAATTCCTTCTGTATCAAACTTAAGGTTATCCCAAGGTTGTGCGTTAGTAATCATGTACCATCTTGTAGCATCTGGACCAAATTTCCCCAGAGTTTCAAAAGGATCTACTCCATTCCCTAGTCTTTTAGACATTTTTTGCCCGTTCTTATCAAGAACTAATCCATTAGAAATTACATTTTTATAAGCAACATCATCAAAAACCATAGTAGCAATTGCATGAAGTGTAAAGAACCAACCTCTTGTTTGGTCTACTCCTTCGGCAATAAAATCTGCTTTACGCAAACCGTTTTCCACTTCTTCTTTGTTTTCAAAAGGATAATGCCATTGTGCATAAGGCATTGAACCAGAATCGAACCAAACATCAATTAAGTCAGCTTCCCTTGTCATTGGTTTTCCAGATGGAGAAACTAAAACAACTTCATCTACAAAGTTCTTGTGCAAATCAAAAGAATCATAATTCTCTTTACTCATATTACCCACTTCATAACTATCAAATGGATTTTTTTCCATTATTCCAGCCTGAACCGATTTATCACATTCAGCTTTCAATTCTTCAACCGAAGAAATACAAATTTGTTCAGTTTTATCTTCCGAAGTCCATATAGGAATTGGAATTCCCCAATATCTTGAACGAGATAAATTCCAATCATTTAGGTTTTTAAGCCATTCACCAAATCTTCCTGTACCAGTAGATTCTGGTTTCCAGTTAATAGTTTCGTTAAGCTCTTGCATGCGTTTTTTAGCATGAGTAGATTTTATAAACCAAGAATCTAGAGGGTAATACAATACTGGCTTATCTGTTCTCCAGCAATGTGGGTAAGAGTGCTCGTATTTCTCTACTTTAAAAGCTCTATTTTGCTCTTTAAGTTCAATTGCAATCTCTACATCAATCGATTTCTCAGGAGCTTCTCCTACGTCATAATATTCATTCTTTACATATTTCCCTCCGAACTTCTCTCCTAGTTCTGGTAAAAATCTTCCTTGTAAATCAACCAATGGAATAGCTTTTCCGTCTTCGTTCAATACCAACATTGGTGGTATTCCAGCATCTTTGGCAACTTTTGCATCATCTTGCCCAAATGTAGGTGCAATATGTACAATTCCAGTACCATCAGAGGTAGTTACAAAATCTCCTATGATAACTTGAAACGCTTTGTCAGCATCTTCATGAGGAAGAGCTAATGGCATTAATTGTTCGTATTTTCTTCCTTCTAAATCACTTCCTTTTAGTTTCCCTATTACTTCATAAGGGATTGCTTTATCTCCAGCTTTATAATCAGAGATTAATAATTCAGAGTTTTTAGCACTGAAGTGTTTTCCTAATAAATTTTCAGCAAGTACTATTGTAATTGGCTCAAAAGTGTACTGATTAAATGACTTAACTATTAGATAATCAATGTTTTTACCCACAGCTAAAGCAGTGTTAGAAGGTAATGTCCAAGGAGTAGTTGTCCAAGCCAAGAAGAATAATTCTCCGTGTGCTTGTTTATCCGAATCAACAAATTTTGTTACTTTTTCAATACAACAGCTATTTACTTTAAACTGAGCTACAACAGTAGTGTCCTTTACATTACGGTAACTTCCGGGCATATTAATTTCGTGCGAACTTAATCCTGTTCCTGCAGCTGGAGAATAAGGCTGAATCGTATAACCTTTGTACATTAAGTCCTTTTTGTAGATGTTATTCAATATCCACCAAACAGACTCAATATATTTATTATCGTAAGTAACATATGGATCTTCCATATCTACCCAATATCCCATTTTCTCGGTTAAATCATTCCAGATATCTGTGTATTTCATTACAGATTCTTTACATGCTTTGTTATACTCAACAACAGATATCTTTTTTCCGATATCTTCTTTAGTAATGTTAAGTGCTTTTTCAACACCTAATTCAACTGGTAATCCGTGAGTATCCCATCCTGCTTTTCTGTTCACACGAAAACCTTGAAGAGTTTTGTACCTACAAAAAATATCCTTTATCGTTCTTCCCATTACATGGTGAATCCCAGGTAATCCGTTAGCCGAAGGTGGTCCCTCAAAGAATATAAAAGGGTTTTCCTCTGGTCTAGAGCTAATACTTTCTTCAAAAATTTGGTTTGATTTCCAATTTTCGAGAACGTCCTTCGCAACATTTGGAAGATTCAATGATTTATATGTTGGATATTTATGTGCCATTATAATGATTCAAATTTGTGCGAATTTAACGAATTGAAGAGAAATTTACTGCTTTTTGAACGAGTAAATTTAAATAAGAAACGCTCGTACGCATCTTAGCCAATTTAAGTTGCATTTTAATGTATAATTTTATTTTAAAATGGACTTTAAATCTGTTAAAGGGTACTTTTGAATTCTAAATATAACTAATGGCTCTATCTAAATATACTGGTAATTATACCAAAGCTTTTTTATCTACTGATGTTTCCCCTTCGGATTCAATTGAGCATACTTATTACAATAATTTAATTGAAGTTGGAGAAAACGAAGCTTGTTATATTTATAGTTTTAAAGAAAACAAACTAATATTTACTAAACAAATAGATGCTCTATTTGGGATTCCTAAAGAGTCACTAAATATGGTGCTCTTAAATAGTATTTTTGAGAAGGATTTCAATTTGTTTTTTAAAGAGTTTCATGATAGATTATTATTATATCTATATAATAATAAAGACCATATTCAGTCTTTTTCTTGTAGCTATATTACAAGAATAAAAAGACATGAAAATTTAAAAACAACAAAAGTAATTCAGTATTCACTTAATGGTGATTTTGAAGAAAAATTTACCAATCGAATTAATTTCGGAATTGATCACAGCCTTTGTATATCTGAGAAAAACATTAACCTTTTAGAAATTTTAGAATCAGATAAATCCTTAGATAAAGCTTCTGAAACTCTTTCAATTACTAAAGAAGAAATAAGCAGGAGAATTTCTCAATTAAACGACAGGTACGATTTAAAATCTTTAGATGAATTGTTGGAGTTTTCTAAAGCAAATTTTTTAATCCCTAATCAATTTAAAATTTTCAACTTATAGTCGGTTTGTTATAAAACAAAAAAGTTCTTCATTTCAAAAATGAAGGACTTTTTTTTTGGAAATGCCCCATTAATAACACATTAAATAAAACTAAGAATTAGTTTTAACTATTTAAATTTTAACATGTTATTACATTCCCAAGCCATAATAAGCTTTCATTCCATTTGGATAAACCCCTTCAATCAACACTCCTTCTTTTTCAGCTTTTTTTAATTGACTTTTAAAATCATCAACAGATTTGATAGGCATTTTATCTACTTTGGTAATTATAAATCCATTAGCAATTCCAATATCATTTAGCTTTCCCTTCCCAGTATCTTTTACTTTTATTCCGCTTTTTATTCCTAATGTCTTTAACTCACTTTCAGTTGGCTTTTCAAAAGAAGCAGAAAGCATTGTTTCTAATTTTGGTTTCTCAATTAAGTCTGTATTTCCTTCGTAATTTCTCAGTGTTACTGATAAGTTCTTTTCTTTCCCATTTCTAAGGATTACAACATTCACTTTGTTTCCTGGGTTATACCTTCCTATTTGCTCTTGCAATTGAGGGACTTTTTTAATATTTACATCATTAACTTTAATAATTACATCTCCTTCAGTTATTCCTGCAATTTTTGCAGCTCCACCATCACTAACACCATTTACAAATACACCTTCTGTATTATCCGAATCTAACTTATCAGCCAAATCTTGAGTCATTTCTTGAATGCTTACTCCAATAAATGCTCTTTGAACTATTCCGTACTTAATCATATCGGTTGTTACCTTTTTCATGATATTAACAGGAACTGCGAATGAATACCCAGAATAAGATCCTGTTTTTGATGTTATAGCAGTATTAATTCCCACTAATTCTCCTTTGGAATTAACTAAAGCTCCTCCACTATTACCTGAGTTAACTGCAGCATCTGTTTGAATAAAAGACTCGATTGGAAATATGTTTTTTCCGCTATTTCCCTTCATAATATTAATACTACGGCCTTTTGCACTCACAATCCCTGCTGTAACGGTAGAAGTCAAATTAAATGGATTACCAACTGCAAGCACCCACTCTCCTACTTGAATCTCATCCGAATTACCAATTACTATTGGAGATAAATCAATTTCTTCAATTTTAAGTACTGCCATGTCTGTGGCAGGATCTGTTCCTATAACTTTTGCAGTATACTCTCTGTTGTCATTTAATACTACTTGAATGGTTTCTGCATTCTCCACAACATGATTATTGGTTACTATAAAACCATCATCCGATATAACAACTCCAGATCCAGAGCCTTTTTGTGTTCTTGGTCTTCTAGTGTTTCCATAAAACTGCTGAAAAAGAAGCTCTTCTTGTGATAATTGCCTTTTTTTAGATTCTGTATTAATATGCACTACAGAGTTTAACGATTTATTTGCTGCATATTTAAAGTCCAAAACATTACCATCAGAATCACTAGGAATATTTACTGGTTGAGCCAAAATTGGCGTTTCAGTTTTTTGAATTATAATTTCTTTGTTGGGCGCAATATAGGAATATCCAGCTAGTGCTAATGATCCGCCTAAAAAGGCAATCCCTATGGTTTTAAGTGTCGTTTTCATATATTTATTAAGTTTTAAGTTTAGTGTGTAAAAGAATTTTCTTTTTTTGATACACTAACTTAACGCGAAAATTAAAGGAAGTAAAGGGATTCAGAGTTAAAAAATGTTAAAGGTAAATAATGTATAAAAATCAGGAATTATCTCAAAAAGAGATTGCACTATTAAAAAAAGTAAACATAGAAATTTCATTAGGTTTTGCTCATATACTTAATTTAGAAAAATCAATTTCAATGAAAGACATTCAAGAAATCAAAATTTCTAGAAGTCCTGAAACAATTTTTCAAAAAATCATAAGGAGTTTTAAATCCTATCTCTCACAAGATAGTCGTCATTTCAATGGAATTAGACCTGATAATTATCGTTTAATCACAATATATCTATATAATAAAGAAGAGATTAACTATGAATTGAAAAATATTGATTTAATTTCTACTTCAAAATTATTCAATAAATTATTTGATTCGACACACATAACCAATACTTCTATAAATGAAAAGACCCAAAATAAATTTAAAAAGAACAACTAAGGATAATCTTTTGATTACAATTACTTTATTAGCAGTTGTATTGAGCTTTGTACTAATTATTATGCACTATTTCGATTTGCCTAATGATATTGCTCGCCATTTTGATGGACAGGGAAATCCTAATATAATTGGAAGTAAAACAAGTATAGTTGCATTGCCAATAGTGTCTTTAATCATCACTACATTTATGTTGTTGCTTTGTAAAATTCCACAATCATTCAATTATTTAACAGAAATAACTCCTGACAATGCAAAGTTTCAGTATTCATTAGCAATATTAATGATGAGACTGTTAGCAATGATTACGGCATTAATGTCTTTGCATTTAACTTATGAAATAATTGAAGTTGGCCTTGGAAACAAAGAAAAACTAGCCTCTTTCTTTTTATCGATTTGGATGAGTTTAATTGGAATTGTAATTATATGGTACTTTATTAAAGCAAGTAAAAACTAATTAATTTTACTCTTAATCTTCTCTTCTATTAGTTCTAGTAATTCCTTAATATCCATTGATTTACAATCTATTGGTTCATGAGTATAAATTGTAATTGGAGAAAACAATCCTAATGGAAACTTTCCATATTTAAATACCTTCCAAGAGTTGTTAATTGAAAGGGGTACAATTAAAGCCTCAGGATTTCTTTTCAAAATCATTTTTATACCATTGGTAGAAAACGATTTAGGCCTTCCATCTCTACTTCTAGTTCCCTCAGGGAATATTACTGCCGACCAAGTATTTTTGTTTATTCTTTTAGCGAAATTTCCTAATTCCAATAATGCAGATTTTCCATCTTTACGATCAATAAGAGCTGCTCCTCCATGTCTTAAGTTAAATGATACGCTCGGTATCCCTTTTCCTAATTCTTTTTTAGATACAAATTTTGCATGATGCTTTCTAAAATACCAACTAATTGGGGAAATATCGAATAAACTCTGGTGATTAGAAACAAAAACTATTGTCTTGTTCTTTGGTATTTCTTGCTTGTTTATTCTCTTAACAGGAACTCCCAAAATAAGAAGAGATCGAGTAAGAACCAAGTTCATTATATCTACAATAAATTTATGTCCCTTATATCCAAAAATCTTAAGACCAATCCATTGTAACGGATGAAAAACAATCAAAATAAGAAAAAATACAAATGCAAAAATCGGAGATAATATATAGCTTAATATCTTCATAATAATAGTTATAGAGTCATTTCACCAGCCAAACTTTCTGATAATTTTAGTTTAACTTCTTCCATAGATTTATACTTAGCCAAAACATACATTAACTTAGTAATTGCTGCTTCAGTTGTAATGTCTTTTCCCGAAACTATTCCTAAATCGTTAAATTTACTACTCGTATCATATTTACCTTGAACAACACTGCCAGCAATACATTGTGTAACATTTAATATCACTATTTCATTATCCTGAGCTTTTTTTAGTTCTGATAAAAACCAATCTTGTGTAGTTGCATTTCCTGATCCAAAAGTCTCCAGAACTACTCCTCTTAATCCAGGAATATTAAAGATAGCTTCTACCATTTTTTGAGTTATTCCAGGGAATAATTTAAGGATTGTAACATTACTCTCCAGCTGAGTTACTATTTCTAACCTTTCATTGCTACGATAATGAACAGAATTGGTATTGTATTTAATAGTTACTCCTGCTTCTGCTAAAAATGGATAGTTGAATGAATTAAATGCTTCAAAATCTTCGGAATTAACTTTGGATGTTCTGTTACCTCTGTACAAATTGAATTCAAAATAAATACAAACCTCAGGAACAATAGGTTTACCATCTTTTTGTGCTGCAGCAATTTCTATTGAAGTAATCAGGTTTTCTTTTCCATCAGTCCTAATAGTTCCTATAGGTAATTGTGATCCGGTTAAAATAACTGGCTTAGTTAAGCTTTTTAACATAAAACTCAATGCTGATGCAGTATACGACATAGTATCGGAACCATGAAGAATTACAAATCCATCATATTTAGAATAATTAGCTTCAATTATTCTAGCTATTTCTATCCAATCTTCAATTCTAATATCAGAGGAATCAATAGGTTTATCGAAAGAGATACTTTCTATATTAACTTCTATTTTTTTGAGTTCAGGAACTTGGTTTTCGATACTTTCAAAATCAAAAGGACGTAGTGCTTTTGATTCATAATCTTCAATCATACCAATGGTTCCTCCAGTATAAATCAGTAATATATTTGGCTGTTTCATATAGATTTAAGCATTAGTATTAAAAAAATCGGTATCATCTCTAACAGGCAAGTTCATTACATAGCTTAGTCCTTTTTCTATATCCCAATCTTCATAAATTACTTTGTGAAGTGCATCTGCCAAAGGGGAATTAAATTTATAATGCCTCAAAAGATGTACAACCTTAATAGTTTTTATTCCTTCAGCTACTTCGTTTAAATCGGCCAATATTTCTTCGGGCTTTTTACCTTGTGCTAAAAAATATCCTACTCTAAAATTTCTACTTAATTTACTGTTGCATGTAGCCATCAAGTCTCCAATTCCGGCTAATCCCATAAAAGCCTTTTCGTCTGCACCAAAAGCCTTTCCAAAGAAAATCATTTCGGCCATTCCACGTGTAATCAATAATGCTTTGGAATTATCTCCATAACCCAATCCTTCTAGCATTCCGGCTGCGATAGCAATGTAGTTCTTAAGTACACTGGCAATTTCTACACCCATAACTTCGTTAGAGCCGTAAACTCTAAAAATACTACTGTGTAGTGCTTTTTTACCCTCAGTAATTACATCATTGTACCTACTAGCAACTACGGTTCCTCCAACTTGTTTGTCAGATAATTCTTTAGCTAAATTTGGTCCTGCAATACAACCAACTCTCACTACCGAAGTTTCTTTCAATATCAACTCCGACATTGTTAAAACTTCATGCCTCTGTAATTCTTCTACTACATTAATATCCGATTCTATATGAAGCCCTTTAGTTCCATGAATCAAAATATGCTCAGGAGTTAAAAATGGTCTGAGCTGAACCAACATTTCTTTAAAATTACTTGAAGGTACAATCGGAAAAATTAATTTGCACTCTCTTGTAATTTCCTCAAAATCACTTATTGCAACTACTTTTTCACTAATGACTTGTCCTTTGTGTTCGCGAGTAGTATTAATTTTTTCTGCAATTTCTTCTCTTCTCGCATAAATAAGTACTTCCCTATTTATGGATAAAAGGTTAGCTAATGCTAATCCAAAATTACCTGTTCCAATTACTCCTACTTTTTGCATAATTTACACGTATTCTTCTAGACCATAACCTGTTAATTTGTTATGATAGTAATATAACAACTTCATACTTTGAGTAGAAATCTCTCCTTTTTTATTTTTAAGCACATACTTAGGGTGTGACGACCCAACTTTCTGTATTCCTGCAGTCATTAATTCTTGCGGGTTTAGATCTATATCTTCTGACAATAAAATTTTGTGTTCTTTATCTAGTTTTATGAGCCTATCTTTAATACGCTCCATCACATTTTTAAATTCAAGTTCTGAAATGGTAGTCTCATCTTTCGGTAGACTTAAAATTTCGAAAACCGAAAACTGAGAAAATCTTTTTCTTATAATTTGAAACGCTACAAAAGCTACCAGATTACTGGATAAAACAACAGTATTCTCTCTAAACTCTTCTAAAATTCGTTCACCAAGAATCTGTGTATATTGACTATCTCTCTGAACATTACGTTCAATCTCTCCGTTTAATTTAAAATAATCGGCTACTTCTACTTTATTACCAATTTTACAAAAACTCTCTCCATTTTCATCTACTCTATTTCCAAAAACATCCATTGCTGGTGCAAATGAAACCGTCATTCCTGGATTAGAAGTAATTACTTTGTATGTTCTTTTTATAAGCCCAAATGAGTTGGTATTCTCATCTTCCAAGTAATTTTCTTTACCCATATTTTTAAGATGGCTTTCAATTAGCTTTTTGGCTTCCAACACATAATGATAGTTAAGTGTAACAGGAATAATGAAAATCTTTTTACCTCCATTCTCTACTAAATTAATTCTTTGGGCATCTATTACTGTTCCTAGTAATCCAAGCTTAAGTTTTTCTTCAAGCTTCCCCGTTTTAGAACGGGAACCTCCAGGATAAAACAAACTATTTACATTCTCCGTTAAAGCGACTGTAGAATAGGCTTTTAATGTTTCTATATACAATCTATGTTTTCTTCTTCTATCTACTTTATAGGCACCCAAATTGTGCATGAACTTAGATAAAGTCTTTATCGTAAATAAATTTATACCTGCTCCATAAGTAAATGCTGACAATCCTAAGTTATTAAGACTTAAACCAATAGTTGGTGAATCTAAATTACTGTAATGTGTAGGGACTATAACTACAGTTCCCATTTCTTGTAGTTTTCGAATATGATCTATATCGCCAGTAATTTTCATTCGGTCGTATAACTTATCTACCGAACTAAATATTTTTGAAAGAATTCGAGGGAATGAGTTTATCAATCTAGAATAAACAAACGGTAAGGCTTTTTGAGTAAATTTAAAAGTAGATGGCTTAAAATTTGCAACCATTTTGTCCGTGTAATAGTCCAAAATCTCATTCAATATAGCTTCATCAACTTCTTGGGTATCTCCTCGGTTCTCTATTGGTTTTTGGTTACGAATTTGTTTTTTAATTCCACTCCAAAAAAGCTTTTCCTTAGGATCATCAGACTTCCAAGGTGTTTTGGTCAATCTAATTTTTTCTTGATACAAAATCTTTTTTAGTTCATTTCTTAAAGTATCAGGTTCTTTATTTAACCAACTAGAGTGTTGTAAAACGTGCTTTTTTACTTTATTTAAAAACTCTTCTTTATTTTTATATGTAACATAAATTGGCCATTCTTCTATGTTTTCAACAACAGAAGGCAAAGGTTTTTCTATGGATTTCCTACTAGACATCAATTAATCTTCCTCGTTTTCGTAATGTTCTAATTCCTTCTCATAAAACTTATTTGCTTCCTCTATCAAGTGAGCAACAATTGTTACAAGCTCTTCTTCATCTTCTTCATCATTAGTTAAATCATCAAACCATTCTATATCATCATTTACTAAATTAATAATGAATCTAGGATATTCGGTATGTAATACGAACATCTCATCTGGCAATTCGGTTGAATCTGCAAGAAGAAATCTTGGCAAGTCCATTGTGGTTTCTTTTTCGCTCATTTTTATTTCACTGTTTCTTTCCATTTATAGAAAATGAAAATCTTATTTAGGCTTCTAATTTAAGTAAATTAGAAAGGAAACTAGCTAAAAACTTATGGATAATTCAAGTTTTTTTTAACTTGCAGTGGATACAAAATTGAACAAGTATGAATTTTCCAGATAGGTATGCTGCCATTGATATTGGCTCGAACGGAATGCGTTTATTAATAGCTAAAGTATTTGAAATAGAAGGTGTTACTTCTGTTCAAAAGCTTAGTTTAGTTCGAGTTCCTATTCGATTGGGTGAAGACGTATTCAACAATGGATACATTACTGAGAAGAAAAAAGAGAAGTTTATTAAAACAATAAAAGTTTATAAACTCTTGATGGATATCTATGAAGTGAAAGATTTTAGAGCCGTAGCAACAAGTGCTATGAGAGAGGCTACCAATGGAAATGAGATTGCACAATTGATTAAAAAAGAAACTGATATTGATATCAGCTTAATTGATGGGGAAATGGAAGCCGATTTAATATTCTCTACCATTCACACACAAAATATTAGCAAAGAAGATTCTTATCTATTTATAGATGTTGGTGGAGGTAGTACCGAAATTACCATTTTTAACAAAGGAAAAAGAGTTGAATCTAAATCCTTTAAAATCGGAACTGTTCGTTTACTTCAGGATAAAGTAGAAGAAAGTAACTGGCAAGATCTAGATAAATGGCTAGAGAATGTAGTTAATAGCGACAGAGATTTTAAGGCTATTGGTACAGGAGGAAACATTAATAGATATTTTAAACTATCAAAAAACGATCATTTACAACCAGTTAAATTTGAAGTGATTAATGATCTTTATACAGATTTAAGTTCACTAACAAAAGAGGAACGTTCAGAAAAGTACAGACTTCGTTATGATAGAGCTGATGTAATTGTTCCTGCTGGAAAAATTTACTTAACTATTCTTGAAAAATGTGGAATTGATGAGATTATCGTTCCAAAAATAGGATTGAGTGATGGAATCGTTTACTACCTCTTCAAACAATATAATTAGCTAATCCCGCTAGTATTAAGATTACCAAGGGAAACAATAGTTTTGTATTTATCCTGACCAAGTACTCCTTTATACTGTAAATGAAGGTTATACACTGTTAAGTTAGTTTGTTTCGCCATGATATTTCCAATTTTCTGAATATCACAACTAATCATTTTTTCAAAATCAAACCCTTTAGAATCAACATAAATGTTGTTATCTCCATCTACCTCCTTGTAATCTGCAAAACAGGATAACTCTTTCAATTGAGAAATAGATACATTTTGCAAATTCTCAATCCCATTTATTTTATGAAGGAACCAAGTAAAGGTGTTCTCATCTAACAAAAACCTATTCAATGAATCTTTTATTAAAACTCTAGAATTATTGATTATTGCTGGCCCAAAATAATTAGAGTCTAACTTATGGATTTTATCATGAGTCATTGCGTATCTTAAACTCAATGGCCCTATTATTTTCCTAAGTTTAGGGAAGTATCTAAATGAATTGTAATACCTAACAATCATCTGGAAGTTTATTGCAAACGCAGTGGCATGAATGGGTGTGTCGAATATTTGAAACCCTCCATCACCTGTATTAATGAACATTTTATGAAAAGTATCCTTGCTTGTATAGTGTTGAAATAAATAAGAAGAATCGGACAAACAAAGTTCGGCTGTACGGTCATAAATTAACTTGTACAAAATCGGTATCAAAGTCTGTTCTAGTGGTTTGTATTGACTGTAGTGGTATATATCAATTCCTAATACCGTTTTACTTGGAAATTTATTGGTTGGAATATTCTCATGAAGTAAATTAAGCAAATCAGATTCATCTACATCTTCGTGACAAAATTTGCTAAACTCGTTAATATCAAGACTTGATATGAGTTTTAGAATCTCTTCTTTACTGTACTTTTTTAATTTTTTCATGAACTGGCAACATTTTTAACTGTTGAATATAAGTAAAACTAACAATTTTACATAATTGTGTTAAAAATAGTATTCCAAGAATTTACATGAAAATGAGAAAAGTTAACCCCAACAAAAAAGCCTTGAAGTTTACTTCAAGGCTTTTTTTATTAGAATATAATCTAGTTGATTAGTATCTGTAGTGTTCTGGCTTGTATGGACCTTCAACTGTTACACCAATGTAATCTGCTTGGTCTTTAGTTAATTCAGTAAGCTCTACTCCTATTTTAGCAAGGTGTAATTTAGCTACTTTTTCATCCAAGTGCTTAGGCAACATGTAAACTTCATTCTTGTCGTAAGCTTCAAGGTTTGTCCAAAGTTCAATTTGAGCTAACGTTTGGTTAGCAAATGAATTACTCATCACAAATGATGGGTGACCTGTTGCACAACCTAAGTTTACCAATCTTCCTTCTGCAAGTAAGATGATATCTTTTCCGTCCATGTCATAGATATCTACCTGAGGCTTGATTTCTGTCTTCTTGAAGTTATCGTTCAAATAAGGTACATCAATTTCATTATCGAAGTGACCAATGTTACAAACGATAGTTTTGTCTTTCATTGCTTGAAAGTGCTCTGCTCTAATAATTCCTTTGTTACCAGTAGTTGTAACTACGATATCAGCTTCTCCTATTACAGTTTCCATTTTCTTTACTGCAAATCCGTCCATTGCTGCTTGTAGTGCACAAATTGGGTCAATTTCAGTTACGATAACTCTTGCTCCAGCTCCTTGTAAAGAGGCAGCAGATCCTTTTCCAACATCTCCGTATCCTGCAACAATAGCAACTTTTCCTGCCATCATTGTGTCAGTAGCTCTTCTGATTGAATCTACTAAAGATTCTTTACATCCGTATTTGTTATCAAATTTAGATTTAGTTACAGAATCATTTACGTTAATTGCTGGCATTACTAAAGTACCATTTTTCATTCTTTCGTATAATCTGTGAACTCCAGTAGTAGTTTCTTCAGATAATCCGTTAATTCCTGCAGTTAACTCAGGGTATTTATCAAATACCATGTTTGTTAAATCTCCACCATCATCCAAAATCATGTTAAGAGGCTTTCCTCCTTCAAATCCTTTGATTGTTTGGTCGATACACCATTCAAATTCTTCTTCGTTCATTCCTTTCCAAGCATATACTGGTACTCCAGTAGTAGCAATTGCTGCTGCTGCTTGATCTTGAGTAGAAAAAATATTACAAGAAGACCAAGTTACCTCTGCTCCTAATGCAGTTAAAGTTTCGATCAATACTGCAGTTTGGATAGTCATGTGAAGACATCCTGCAATTCTTGCTCCTTTAAGTGGTTGTGATGCACCAAACTCTTCTCTAATAGCCATTAATCCTGGCATTTCAGATTCTGCTAATCTAATTTCCTTTCTACCCCAATCAGATAAAGAAATATCTTTAACTTTGTAAGGCAATGTGTTATTTTTTACTTCGCTCATAATTGTTTTAAAATTTAGCACAAAGATACAACATACTTTATAAATAATCAAGAATTAACAAATGCCTAAATCTAGCCTTTCCTTTCATCCTTCTATCAACTTGTGGGAAATTACCGAGTCTCTACCCGAATTATTAGATATTCCGGTACTTACAGAGGAAGAAACGAACATTGTAATGTCGTTCCGAAAAGACAATAGAAAGAAAGAAATACTAGCTTCAAGAGCCCTACTTCAGTCAATTATACCTGGTGCGCATATTCATTATGTAAATAAAAACCCTCAGTTAACTGATTTAGATAAAGAAATATCCATCACACACTCGGACAACAAAGTGATGATACAACTAAGAGAAAAAGGAGAATTGTGTGGGGTAGATTTACAAGAAATAACGGAGAAGGCTGTTGTAGTTAAAACTAAATTTCTTCACCCTAGCGAAATAGCATTGATGGAAGAACACCTTTGGGACTATTCCTTATTATGTAATTTGTTTTGGTCGGCAAAGGAAACTGCTTACAAAGCTTTTGCTTCTATTTGCGAACAAGAAGAGGTTATTGAATTTAAAACTCAGTTAATTTTCAATGAAATAGATTCTGAAAACCACTTGCTTAAAGGTCATTTTATTGAGAAAAACAATAGAACAGGGTTTACTCTGGGGCTATCTGTTCAAGAGAACTATGTAATTACTTGGTTCGAAGCATAAACTTTATTAAAGTCTAAAAAACAACTTTCATAGGATTGCAAACGTTTATTGTTTAAGAAAACAATTTAATGTTTCAATACCCTTAAAAATATGGAAATCAAGACTACTCGGTTCAACTTCACAAAACATTATTTTACTCCCTTTTTATTGGTTGCTCTTCTAATTATGAGTCAACTTACATTTTCTCATGGTACAGTAACTAACCCGGCTAGTCGTGTGTGGAACTGCTACCAAGAAAGTCCTCAAAATCCAATTTCGGCAGCTTGTATAGCTTTTGTTGCCTCCCATGGAACTCAGCCACTTTATGATTGGAACGAGATAAACCAGAATGCTGGCGGAATACATACTTCTTTTGTTCCTGATAGCAACTTAGCTAGTGGCGGTAGAGCTAAATATGGAGGATTTGATATGGTAAGAACTGATTGGGTTGCTACTCCCGTTTCTGCTGGTCCAGATACTATTACTTGGACAAACTCTGCACCTCATGCTAGTTTGTATTATAGAGTTTACATCACCAAAAGCACTTGGAATCCTAA
>Ga0075469_10000163_pt1 | contig 27072 bp, 20 predicted proteins | sample DEB08_DNA_13_FD_77577 | JGI IMG/M metagenome (GOLD analysis project Ga0075469, IMG submission 77577) | Aqueous microbial communities from the Delaware River and Bay under freshwater to marine salinity gradient to study organic matter... | ecosystem: Environmental > Aquatic > Marine > Coastal ...
TTACATCTTTTTTATAAAAGGCTTTTCCAACCCAAACTGCTGTCGGGATAGAACCAATTAAATAAGATAAAACCAGAAATGCAATAAATAATCCTGTCATAATTTAATCTTCGTCTTCGTCATCATCATCATCAAAACCTTCAGCTTCTTCAAAGTAGCTTAGGAAAATTAATGGTTTTGATTTACTAGATAATCCATAATAAAAATCTTCTTGCCCTTTAGAACCCTTTACCTCAGTATCTTTAGCTGGAGTGTTTTCAATAATATCATTGTAAGCTTTATCAGTAGAATAAGTTGTTAGCTCCCCATTTTTATAAGAGAAATAATAGAACCCTTGCGGCTTATATTCAATCATTATTCCTATTCTATCACCAGATTTACGTTTTTCAATTTTCACATAAATTTTACATCTTCTGAATATTTGGTGAGTACCAAGTGTTGCTATATTAGCAAATCCTTTTGCCATGAATGCTTGATTTGCCTCATCCCAATAAAACTCTAAATCAAACAGAGTCATTGTACTAAACATCTCTTTAGGGAATTTAGCAATACGTCCGTTTGTATAGAACTCCTTAGCCGTTTTTTCGTCTGTTGTATTCGTTACATACAAATCATAATTAGACTTGGTAATATCAATTAACTCCTGAACCTGAGTTTTAGCTATTTCTGTTTTTATTTGATTAATAGCCATCATATTAAATGGAAACTGAATACTCATTGTAGTATTAATCTTAAGAGCAGTATCGTTTAACTTATTATACTCCATCTCCCCAATCATTGAAACCTGCATTTGATCTTTACCCTTGGTAATATTTACTTCACCAATAGATTTAAAACTACAGTTCTCATCATCAAAACTTATGTAATTCCCTTTTACTCTGTTATTCAAAAGCTTTTCCTTAGCACCAATCTCAAACAATCCTTTTTGGTTGTTGTAAGATAAAAATCCATCAGATGGAGTAAACTCTTGATCACTTTCTTGAATTTTATCCGCTAAAAAAAAAGAGTAGAATGAAACAGACCCATCAAAACCAATTACTGGCCCTGATGCTTTACCAATAAAAGATTCTCCCAATGGAATAATAATTTTACTAGTATCTACCATTGCTTTAAATTGAATCCAATCTACAGCCAGTTCTTCACATTTAGTAATAATTTTGGTTTGCCCATCATAGTTCGCTCCTACTTCGTTTCCTTTTACAAAAATGTCTCCGTAGTACTTAAACTGTGGACTTAAATAAAAGTTAGAATCCTCTTCTATATAACCTTCAGCGACTGTAATACCTTCTGCATTAGGTTCTATTTTAGAAAAATACACTTTACTGTTTATAGATTTATCTGAAGAAACAATGTAGTTTCCATTAGCTGTGTAAGCTGTACTCGAAGAAATCACCACTTCAGCATTCTGAAAATTATGATATTTAGTCGTGTAACTAGACACAATACTCGCTCCTATTAAATCGGGTAAAGTACCACTTTCAAGAATACACCATTCTCCATTTTTAGGAATAATTCTAGAGTCGGCAACAACTATATAAGGTATTTCCTGACATTTAATTAAATTACTATCAATTAAGTAAGTGGCAAATCCAGAGAAAAAGCCTAATTGGTTTTGCTCAGCCACAGCAGAAACAAAGTTTGGTTTAAGGTTTTTGTTTTCGTCATAATTCTGAAAATTAGCAGTATCAATAACCTTTTTAAAATTCATTAGGTTTTCGTCCATCAACCAATCAAATTCATCTGTGCTTGCTGTGTATCTATTTAATGGAAACTCAATTGTTGATGTTCCAGAATTAGATGCAAAATTTCCTTTTCTGTTTTCAAAATCAAGAGCCATTTTCATATTACTAGCTTCTAATGATGGTGGATCTCCTTCTTCTTTTCCATTCAATTTGAAATTGGCAGATAGTCCATCTAAATTATTTTGACCAAAAATAAAGTCTTCAGAATTAACCTCTATCCTTTCAGAAACTAATGTACCTGTTCCAGTCATTTTTTCTTTGGTTAAAGTAATTGTTCCATCAAAAGTGGTTTTACCATCTCCATATACTTTCATAGTATTATCAATGTTCTTAGCCTTCCAAATTCCTTTCTGAGGTTGAAAAGTAACATAACAATTACCACTTGTAATCTCAGGAAAGTTTGGTAAAGTCTGTGATTTATTGATGTAGTTACCAGTTTTTGCAACTAATGAATCGGGGAAGAAAGTAATCTGCTCAGACAATGCTGATGATGTGATAAAACTCAACATTCCCTTACCTGTAAGTCCTTTACTATTTAATGTAAGGATGTCACTGTAATCAGCAGATTGAGAGTATATTTTTTCGGTTACATTGTTTAATTTAAATCCTAAAACATAATCATCCATTAACACTACAGTTTGTTCTATTACAGGAAATATATCCGAAGATGAGAACTTTCCAGAGAATGCAATTCCAGAATTTGAGAATGTAAGTAAGCTATCCATTTCAAATGGATCTACTTCAAAATAAAAAGTTGTACTATCATAAACACCTTTTAAAATTTGAGGTTGATTATAAAAAATTCGAGGAGAATTATCTATCGATAATAAAGGATAATGAGCGAAGTCTTTGTCTTTCCCTGATTTATTTATCGGATCATCAATAATAATCTTTCCATCCAAATCATATAATTTAGATATCAATCGAACTTGTTGCTGTTTAGAGTTTTGTTCAATAGGATAAACTCTTAATCTTAACGAATCTAAATTTTTAAAACTAAGGTTAAACTTCTTATAATCAAATGCAATATCAGAACCAAAATACTCTGTTCTACCAGCATTAATTACTCCAGAAAACTCCATGTTTCGATCTTTCTTCACTACAATTTTTCCCTCTTTAGGATAAATACGAACAAATTTTCGTTTACTAATATCAAAATTTCTAATTCCAGAAATAGTTAAATCCATTGTACTCATATCAAGAGATGCATTTTCACCATTCTTAGGATTGGATGAAATGAAAATATTGTCGTAATCACCTTCTCTAGCATTAGAAGCTAGGTATGTTTCCAGCTTAGGATTAATAGTAATCTGCTTGGCTTTGCAATCGTAATTAATAAGTCCAAGATTAGCCATTTCGAACAGATATGGTGTTACATCATCCAACAGAGCTTTGCAGTAAATTGCAAATTGAACACTCGATATTGGTTTCCCCTCTTCAAAAGAAATTTGATATTCATTTAGTTCCCTAACTAAGTTAATTGATCCTAATTTAAATCCAGAAATACTCTGTGGGTCAAGATAATTAGAGGATTCAAAAGATGCTTCGTTATCAGTTGAACCAGCTAATCCCTTAAATAAGAGTATGTCTTTTCCTTCTTCCCAAGAAATTTCATTTACTTTAAAAGCCATCTGATGAAACGAACTGAAATAAGGATAATTTATTGATTTGTTAGAAACACGAGAGATATTAACTTTTTTGTCCTCAACAAAATAACTGTAATTACATAATGATTGAGTTATAGTTTCCTCGTCTTTTAAATATATAATAAGATTAGAGTTTACTGCACTGATCTTCTTAGAATTCATGTTGATGTCTCTAGAACTAACTTCCATGAATTTTCCCCCTGCTTTATTAAGGATAATTGTGGCTTTACTACCAGAGCTTGAACCGCCTTTAAAATACTCTCCTACTAAATTAAATTCTCCTCTATAGTCAATATTTTTAAAAACATCTTTTATTTCAACTTCTTGATTATAAGATGTAAATGCAGGATATTGGGCTCTTTCTTTTGTAGTAAAAGTGATAACCTTCTCTCTCAATTTCCCTGATTGTGGTGTTTTTAAAAATGCTGAATACATCAAAACAGAGTCTGCATCAAACCCAGCACTTTTAGTGTTTATCCTATATGAACTAAGCACTGCATAGGTTTCATTCTTTGGTAATTTAACTCTTTCCCAATTTACTGTTCCCTTATTACCTTTAAATTGATTTGTCAATACATTAAACTCTCCTTGAGTATCGTATATTTTTGAACTATCATTTTTAGAATAACACACCAAACTAGTATTTGTAAATTTTACAAATGCTCCGTTTTTTTCGTAAAAAGTATAATCTCCTTTAACAAGTTTCCATTTTACAGATGAACTTGAATTTATTTCATATCTATTAAAAAAACCATTTGTGAACTTTAAAAAAGTACTCAACCTTTTTTTATTACTCGACTTTGTTAGACCATTAAGTGTTTCAAACCAATTAGCAAATTCTTCTGGTTTAAATTGTTGTGTTTTGGCATAACCAATAATTGACCCAAAGTAGTTGACAAAATCAGACTTTGCCTTGAATTTTTTCTTGAGCATTAAGTTTGCAAACTTCACAATCTCTTGCTGTTGTGCAGCACCATATTTAGAAGCATATAATCGTTCTAATTCCTTAGAATACTGCTTAGATAAGTCTTTATCAAAGGCCTTTATGAAATTTTCTACATCTTCAATAAATTCTTTTTCGGGAGTTCTAAACTCAGAAACTTGCCCAAAACTTAGGCTAGCTAGTAGCAACAAAGTTATTGTAAGTAGTTGTCTCATAATTCTTTTAATATTAATGAAAGTTAGTCTTTGGTACACCTCACCATAGCCCAACCTTCTCTTTCTTTAGCCTCTATCATAGTAAGACCATTATTATTGGCTTCCTTTTCGATAATAGAAACATCTGCAGTATAAAATCCGCTAAAGTATATTTCTGCCCCTTTTTTCATACTCGAAACGTAGTGTTTCATATCATTAGTTAGGATATTTCTATTGATGTTCGCTAATACAATTTCGTACTTATCTTCATCTATAAGTAGCTCTGCTCCTCCTTCTTGTACCTTAATTTTAGTGCAATTATTCAAAGCCAAGTTATCTATTGTATTGTGGTAAGCCCAATCTTGAATATCAATCGCTACTGCTTCTTTACAACCCAATTTCTCGGCTAATATTGCCAAAATCCCAGTTCCTGAGCCCATATCCAATACTGATTTATTTTCAAAATCTATGCCAAACATTGATTTCATTATCAAGTAGGTAGTCTGATGATGCCCAGTTCCAAAAGACATTTGTGGGTTTATGATTATTTCTTGCTCAAACCCTTCTTCCTTTTCGTGAAATGGAGCACGTATAATACATTGTTTATCAATGTAAATAGGCGAAAAGCTACTTTCCCATTGAGCATTCCAGTTCTCATCCTCAATTTCTTTGTGAGAGAAGGTTACTTCCGTTTTAATGGTTTCTACAACTTCATTTAATTTAGCTTCATCAAACAATGGCTTTTGAATGTAAGCATCTACAATATTTTTATTCTGCTCAAAACTCTCGAACTCTATCTCAGCAAGATATGTAATCAATATTTCACTCCAAGGAATAGGTTCGCTAAGTTCGAAATGGCAATGGATATAATTCATACTAAAATGAGTTTATGATTTGAATAAATGAATCTACAACTAAAGATGCTCCGCCAATTAGACCTCCATCAATATCTGGCTGACTAAATAGTTCTTTTGCATTATCGGGCTTGCAACTTCCTCCGTAAAGAATAGAAATAGAATCTGCTGTTTCAGCTCCATACTTTTCAGTTAATATTGTTCTTATGTAAGCATGCATTTCTTGAGCCTGCTCACTTGATGCTGTTTCGCCTGTACCAATTGCCCATACTGGCTCATAAGCAATAACAACTTGCTTAATCTCTTCTTCTTTCAAATGAAAAAGCCCTTCCTCTATTTGACTTTTCACGAGAGAAAAATGTTTTTCATCTTTTCTATCAGTTAACTCCTCACCACAGCAATAAATAGGCTTTAATTTATTCTCAATCAATCTATTTACTTTCTCTGCAAATACATCATTGGTCTCTTTAAAATAGGCTCTTCGTTCCGAATGACCAACTAAACAATAATGTAGATTCTCTTTATCATAATCAAAATCACTTAGCATAGCAGCAGACATTTCTCCTGTGTAGGCTCCATTATTAAACTGTGAGCAGTTTTGTGCTCCAATCTTCACGTCCCATTCTGGCATACTTATCATAGTATCCAAATAAATGGTTGCTGGTAAAATGATTACTTCTGCATCACTTTTAATTTCGTTTTTTTTAGAATTAAAGTCTACTAAATAGTTAATCACCTCCATGTCTAGAAGATTCATTTTCCAATTTCCTGCTACAATTTTCTTTCTCATTTGTTTTGAATTCGTTCTAACTATATTTTAATTCAAGTGTAAATCAATCATTTTATTTAACTGATTATCTATAGTCTCCAATGTTTTAGTATCAATAATTTCTCCTGAAGGGTTTAATAGTCCATCAATTTGAGACAACAACACTTTGTTTGATAAAACTTCTACATGAAGGTGATTTAGTACTGTTGTAAACTGCTCTAATCCTACAATATTCCCAGCTCTACCTGATGCAACTCCTACCAAAATTGCTTTTTTGTTTTTGAAAAAACTTGGAGAAACTCCATCAATAAGCAATTTTACTATTCCAGTGTAAGTTCCATTATACTCAGGAATTACAAACACAAACTGCGAAGCTTTCGTAATATTTTTAGTTATCAATTGCATTACCTCTTCTGTATGGTTTCCATACATATTGGTAATAAAATCACTTGGAAGCTCAGCTAAATCAAGTATTTGACTTTCCAGTCCTTTATTTTTTAAGGCACCTTGATAAAGCTTTGACACTTTTAGTGAGTTACTCGCTTTTCTATTGGTACCAGATATTATTGTTATCATTTATTATTTTCGTTTGATGCTAGTGACAGATTACTAGATTCTTTTTTTAGTCTTGAATACTCTACGTATTTCTTTAAAATCACGTCTGAATTGCTCCTACATTATACCTTTCGGTAATTGGTGCATGGTTAGCAGCTTCTATTCCCATTGAAATTACTTTTCTAGTATCCAATGGATCTATTATCGCATCAATCCACAATCTGGATGCTGCATAATAAGGGTTTATCTGACTGTCGTATTTATTTTTAATCTTATCGTAAATCTCTTTTTCTTTGGCAGCAGTAATCGTTTCTCCTTTCTTTTTTAAAGAAGCTACCTCTATCTGAACCAAAACTTTTGCTGCTTGCGCCCCACCCATTACCGCAATTTCTGCAGTTGGCCATCCAACAATTAATCTTGGATCATAGGCTTTACCACACATTGCGTAATCTCCAGCTCCATAACTATTTCCCATTACAATAGTAAACTTAGGAACTACGGAATTAGACATGGCACTTACCAATTTTGCTCCATCCTTTATTATTCCTCCATGTTCGGAAGTACTTCCAACCATAAATCCTGTAACGTCTTTCAGAAAGACCAAAGGAATTTTCTTTTGGTTACAGTTCATGATAAATCGTGCAGCTTTATCAGCTGAATCAGAATAGATTACTCCTCCAAACTGAACTCCAGTTTTCTTCGATTTTACAATTTTTCTCTGGTTAGCAACAATCCCGACAGCCCATCCATCAATCCTGGCAAACCCTGTTACAATTGTTTTTCCATAATCAGCTTTAAACTCATCAAACTCCGAATTATCAACCAATCTCCCAATTATATCTTTTACTTCATAGGGTTTATTCCTTTCCTTTGGGAAAAGCCCATAAATTTCTTCTTCTTTTAGTTTTGGTTTAACTGATTCTTTTCTGTCAAATCCTGCTTTATCAAAATCCCCTATTTTATCCATCAGGTTGCGGATAGTCTGAAGACAATCTTGATCATCTTTACTTTTGTAATCGCACACTCCAGAAATAGCTGTATGTGTTGTTGCACCACCAAGCGTTTCGTTATCAATAGATTCGCCAATTGCAGCTTTAACTAAATAACTTCCTGCAAGGAAAATAGACCCTGTTTTATCAACTATCAGTGATTCATCACTCATAATTGGTAAATAAGCTCCTCCTGCTACACAACTTCCCATAACAGCAGCAATTTGGACAATTCCCATTGAACTCATGCGCGCATTATTTCTAAATATTCTTCCAAAGTGTTCTTTATCAGGGAAAATCTCGTCTTGCATTGGCAGAAAAACTCCTGCACTATCTACTAAATAGATAATTGGCAATCGATTTTCCATTGCAATTTCTTGGGCTCTCAAGTTCTTTTTGGCAGCAATAGGAAACCAAGCTCCAGCTTTTACTGTAGCATCATTAGCGACAACAATACATTGTTTACCAGACACGTATCCAATCTTAATTACAACTCCTCCACTTGGGCAACCTCCATACTCTTCGTACATCCCATCAGCTACAAATCCACCAATTTCCTGTCTTTCAGAATCTCTATCTAACAATAATTCAATTCGTTCGCGAGCTGTTAGCTTTCCTTTAGCATGTTGTTTGTCGATACTTTTTTGTCCACCACCTAATTTTATTTTAGCTAGTTTTCTTTCCATTTTGGAAATAAGCATCTTCATTGCATCTTCGTTTTTATTGAAGGTAAGGTCTTGTTTTTCCATTAATTAACTCGTTTATTATTTTAAGACTTTTTAAGTATTTCTTTAGAACTTAAAAATACCGTAATTATGGATAATTTACAATGATTGTTAGGGAAAATTTGAAGAGGTTTTAAATAACAGAATTATCTTAATTATTCATTCAATGATAAAAGGAAAAGTCTATTTCAATATCTTACTAAAAGTCCTAAATATCAATTTTATATCACCCAAAAATGATTGAGACTCGATATACTGTAAATTGAGATTTAGCTTTTTAGGCATAATCACTACTATGTATTCCTTTTCAGGATTGTCTGATTTACCAAGAATTTCATTTTCATTAATGAACTCGATAGAAGCTAAATCTGTTAATCCTGGGCGAACTGAAAGTACTTTTAGTTGTTCTTGAGAATAAAGAGAAACATATTTTCTGACTTCTGGCCTTGGGCCAACAATACTCATTTCTCCTCTCAGTACATTTAATAATTGAGGAATTTCATCAAGCTTAAACTTTCGTAAAAACTTGCCAATTCCAGTAATTCGAGAATCGTTTGTACCTACAGTTAATTGTCCTGTTTTATCAGAATCGGGCTTCATTGTTCTGAATTTTAATAAATTAAAATCTGTATTTCCTTTACATACTCTAACTTGAGAATAAAAAATCCCTCCTTTGCTTGTGATTAAAATCAACAAACAAATAAGAATGAAAAAGGGCGAAAACACCACTAATCCAATCAGGGAAGAAACAATATCGAAGAGTCTTTTTATCAAATTAATTACTTAAAAAATTAGCCGGTGGTGTATAAAGAGAATCATTATCCGCTACAAATTCAAAATTATACAATGTTGCATTTCCAAGTGTATCAGTTAATCCATCAGTTTTTGTCCAACCATAAAATTTCCATTCTCTAGCAAAAGGAATTTTTTCATGCATTTGATAATTTAAATATTGAATTGCATGAGGATCTTCTTCAGCTTTTTCAACCGATCTACCAGCTGTAACAATATAAGCTGCAACTTGTAATAAATTTTTATCTGTATCAGAATAAATTTGATACCAATCTTCTGGTGCATCTCCTGTTCCACTTGTAAAAGTTAGTCTTTGAGTATTAAACCAATTCCCATTCATTTCTACTTTTTCAGACTCCGACCAAATTGTTCCTTCATCATTTAATTTATAAGGAAGTAAGAAAAAATATGACCAAGTGTATGCTGAAAACCTCGCACTTTTACTATCCATTTCTGGAGAACAGTATACTTTATCTTTAATGAAATATACTTTATTCCCGTCCTTTGTTTCTATTAAACCTTGTGATGAATTAGTTGCCAAAGTCATGGTACCATTCAATCTTTCTTTTCCTCCAAAATTCAATCTAATATCAAATTTGATATTATCATTAGATAAAAACTCTTGTTTGTGATGACTTTCTTCCATTATTTGAACAGAAGTAAGTTCCTCAACCAAAGGCTCTTCATTTTGAACTTCTTCTTTAGGAGAATTGGAACAACTCATTAATATTGAAATCGATAAAATGGAAACTAGGTATTTCATAAAATGCTTTTGATTAAAACAAAAGTACCATTATTTTATGAATTTTTTATCCAGTTTTTAATCATCTGAAGTCCGTTTGGAGTAAGTACAGATTCGGGATGAAACTGAACTCCAACACAGTTGTATTGCTTATGAGCAAATGCCATATTGGTAAAATCATTAGTCGTGTAACCAATTTCTCTAAATGTATTTGGCCAGTCCTTTATTGTCCAAGAATGATACCTTCCTACTTCTTGCTTTGAATCTAGTCCTGAGAATAAATAATGTGAATTATCTACTTCTATAGATGAAGCTACTCCATGAAATACTTCGGGTAAATTAATAAGCTCTGCGCCAAAAAATTCTGCTAAAGCTTGGTGTCCCAAACAAACTCCAAGTATAGGTTTTGTAACGAAATAAGTTTCAATAACTTTTGGCATTAAACCAGCATTTTTGGGTAGTCCTGGACCAGGAGAAAGAATAATTTTATCAAAGGATGCTAATTCCTGCAATTCAAATTCATCATTTCGTTTAACGGTAACCTCTACATTAAATGACTCGAGGTAATGCACTAAATTATAAGTGAATGAATCGTAATTGTCTACGATAAAAATCTTTATGTCCTTGGTGTTCTCCATCTGAAACCAAATGTAAAAAACCTATCGGATATCCGATAGGTTTTTACTCTTTTTCTTAAACTACTTTTAAAGTTATTCCATTCATTCTTAAAATTTTTGAACTTCCTACTTCTCTATATTTTACCTCGGAGATATAAATTTTACCTCCTCTTTGAACATTTCGTAGAATACCTTTAGCTTTAACATTAAGATCTGCAGACCTAAGACTTTCAGATAAATTTCTTCCGTTAGAGTACATTTCAAACTCAAAACTTACAATCTCATATTGTATCTGCAAAGGTGAACTTTTTGGAGCTCTTATCACTAATCTACTTCCACGCTTTGCATTACCTAAACTGATAACTCCATATTGTTTACCTAAGAAAGATAACTCTGGTTTGGGCTTACCAATTATTTTATACTTCCTCACAATCACAGTTCCTTTTGCAGTAGCTTTTATTTTTACATCTCCAGACCCACTTACTTTTGCCACATAATTATTCCCTTTTTTGGTGAAAGAAGTACACCCTTCACATTTTACTGTAACATCATTAGGTGCATAACCAGAAATGCTTGCTTCAATCAAATTATCATATCCAGCATAAAGCACATTATACTCAGGACAAGAAATTGTTCCAGTTGGTTTACCTACAGTATATTCAAAGCTCCAAGGGAATTCTTTTTTACCATCTGCTAAATCGAGCATTAGCGAACCTTTTACTTGTTGTTTACCTACAGAACCAGCTCTTAATGTAAATCTATTGCTGTTACTTTCTAATTGTTGAGATCCAATTTGATATTTAATTGGGTAAGTTGCCGTACTATCAAATGCAACAATACCTACCCTCACTCCCATTGTATCGCCTTGGTTAAGATATCTTGTTGATGCAATAATCTGTGGTTCAATTTTATTGATTTTCATTATTTGCCCATCAAGTTTACTTGTTATCAATTCAAGTGCTTGCTTTTGTGCCATACGAACTTGATTTCTTAGTTCTGTAAATACTCCAATCGCACCAACAATAGGTTGATAATCGAACTTTACCAATTGCCATTCTTGATCTTTATCGTGATTTTTTAAAGTCTCTGGCTGGTTTAGTGAATTGTAAATAGAAAGTAATTTCAACTTATCTGGATGGCTAGTTTCTGTCAATTGTTTATCTAAAACTTCAATGCTAGACAGCCATTCATTTTTAACTTGATAAATTTTTCCTCTTTCGCTATAGTTCCCCATTGTGTAAATAAGTGAATCTCTTAACTCCAATAACTTAAGCCTTATCTCTCCTCCTTTTTTATATCCTGGAGATTGTTTTTCGCCACCAAATAAGCGAGTTGCAATGTCGTAATCCTCTTTGTTAGAAATTGATTCTATAGGTTTCCAAGTGGTATATTGAGTTTCTTTAGTTTTTACAAAAAAGTCTTTTTTATCCTCAGATTCTTCCATCATTTGGTTCAAATTTTGGATTAAATAATCATCTAATTCATTGGAAAGCTTATTCACTTTTTGAGTTTTTGGCTTCCACTTTTCGAATGTTTTTTTAGTTGTAGGATCTACTTCCATCATGCTGAATTTTGCCATGAATCCATTTATTCCTTCAACTAAATTGTTATTATTAACCAGCATTTGATTGTCTTGGGTTACAAATGCATTAATAATTTCTTTGGACACATTAAGTGCCAATAAGGCTGTGAGTACTAAGTACATCATGCCTATCATTTTTTGTCTGGGTGTTTCTTTTCCTCCTGCCATATTACAAGTGTTTGTTCCCGAATCGAGTTAGGGATGATTAATAACTAGAAAAAGTAAACCGGTTTATCTTTTGTACAATTCTATAATGCAGGTTAGTAGAAAAAGTAACAAGGGAATTTTATATATTTGAAGTATGACAGAAATAAACCACTTAATCGAGACAAGAAAAAACTTCCTAAGATTAGTTGAATCTTTAACTGAAGAGCAATTGAACCACATTCCAAAAGGATTGAACAACAATATAATTTGGAATTTTGGACACTCAATTGTTACTCAGCAGTTATTATGTTACAGCTTATCTGGAAACAGAATGTATACCGATAAAGAAATGGTACACAAATACCGAATTGGATCTAAACCAGAAGAAACTGTTACAAAAGAAGAAATTGACCTGCTAAAAAAACTAGCTCTTGAACTACCTGCAAAAATGGAAGAAGACTTGAATACAGAAATGTTTAAGGAGTTTAAAGAATATACTACTAGTCATAATGTTACTTTATCTAACATTGATGATGCTGTTAAATTTAACAATGTACACGAAGGTTTACATTTAGGTTATGCAATGGCTTTGAGGAAAATGGTATAATTGATTTTGAACTAAAATAAGTGTACTTTTGGACTTCCTAAACAGGTGAATTTTGAGTAAAAACTCCCGTAAAATCGTAAAAAGAAAAATTGTTTCCTCTATCCAATTTTTGGATGAAGACTTGTGGAGTACAATAACTCAAAACGAAAATATTTATCTTTCTTATTCGTACTTATCTGCTCTTGAAGATACTATCAAAGAAGAGATAGACTTTTACTATTCTATTTCTTTTGACGATCAGAATAACCCTGTTTTAGCAGCCTCTTTTCAAGTAGTTCATTTTTCTGATAAGAAGAAAAGAAAGAACTCTTTTCATGATACATATTGTTTGATAAAAAACAAGATACTTTCCTTTAATATATTGGTATGTGGAAACGTTTTCTCGGATGGTGAGAATGGATTTCTGTTTACTGATTCTGTTTCCAAAAAAGAAGCTATTATTGAATTATCTATTATTACCGAAGAAATAAAAGCAATTAGCAAGAAGAATAAAAAGAAACTTCCAGTGGTTTTATTTAAGGAGTTTTGGGCTAAAGAAGATACTTACACCAAGTCATTTAAAAAGCAGAGTTTTAGAGAATTCATGATTGATGTAAACATGGTGTTGCCCATTCATGAATCTTGGAATAATTTGGATGATTACTTATTTAGCCTAAAAACTAAGTATAGAACAAGAGCAAAAAGCGTTTATAAAAAATCAAAAGAACTTGTTTTTAGAAATTTAAACAAAGAGGAAATTGAGGAATATAATTCTGAGATTAAAACTCTATTTAATAATGTTGTGGACAATGCTACCTTTAGTTTGGTAGCTTTAAACTCTATGGCTTTCGTAAAATTTAAAGAAGCTCTTAATGAGCAATTCATTTTTAAAGCTGCATTTTTAGAAGATAAAATGGTAGGATTTTGCACTTCATTTTTTCACAACAACATACTGGAAGCTAATTATGTAGGGATAGATTATGAGTTGAATCACGATAAATCTATTTACCAAAGGTTGTTATACGAGTATGTAGAGACTGCACTTGAGCTTAACGCTAAAGAATTGCAACTTGGCAGAACAAGTGAATTGATTAAAAGTGCAATTGGAGCAGTTCCTGAAAACATGAAATTGTACGCAAAGCATAGAAGTACGATTCCAAATTTGTTGCTAAAACCTGCTTTTCATTTTATTTCACCTAGTAAGTTTGAACTTCGTCAACCCTTTAAAACAGAATACGCACTATAATGGATTCATTAACACAAATAATATTAGGAGCAGCTGTAGGAGAAGCAGTTCTTGGAAAAAAACTAGGAAACAAAGCCATGCTTTGGGGAGCAATTGCTGGAACTATTCCTGATTTGGATGTGTACATCAAATTATTTACTGATCCAATTACGGCAACTGAGTTACATAGAGGAATATCACACTCCTTGTTTTTCTCTATAATTATGGCTCCCTTACTCGCATGGTTTGTCAGTAAAAGTCAAAAGATAACTTTGGGAGTTATTACAGCTCTCGTTTTTGGATTCATGGTTTCTTACTCAGCTTTTGTTCAAAAAACAGAAAACATTTGGGTATTAATCACAATGGCTTCAGTTGGTTTAGGATTGCTTGCTGCAGTTTATTTTGTAAAATATAAATCAACAGCAACATTCAAACAATGGTCTTGGCTATTCTTCTGGACCTTGGTAACTCATCCACTTTTGGATGCACACACAACATGGGGAACTCAGTTCTTTTGGCCATTTGATTACCGGTTAGCTTACAAAAACATATTTGTTGCAGACCCTTTGTACACAGTACCTTTTTTAATATTTGTAATACTAGCAATGTGCTACAAACGAACAAATCCTAAGCGAAGAAAATATAATAATATTGGACTAATTGTAAGTTCCACATACATGCTGATCACCCTAGTTTTAAAAGGAATAGGATTCGGAAAGTTTGAAGCTGTTTTAACCGAAGAAAAGATTAATTACATAGAAATGGATACTCGTCCATCACCACTTAATTCTATATTATGGAATGCTCAGGTAGAAACTGAAGAAGGTTTCAGAATGGGATACTACTCCTTTTTTGATACAAAAGAGATTGAGTTTGGAGATGAAATTGCTAAAAACCATGAGCTATTAATTCCTTACAAAGACCAAAAAGTAGTGAAGCAATTAATTAAAATATCAGCCGGTTGGTATTTAGTAAATAAAGCCGAACAGGACACTTTAATCTTTACTGATATTCGATTTGGACAATTTGGTTTCGAAAACGACTCCCCTTTTATATGGAATTACAAACTATGGATGAATGAACAAGGGGTTATGGAAGCCATTCAAATTCAACCTCAATTTAACGTGAAAGAAGGTTTTTCAGAAATGGGAAAACGAGTTTCAGGAAATTAATTTGCATAAAAAAACCATCAGCTTTAACTGATGGTTTTTTTATTAAAAGGTAAACGAATTTTATCCTGCCATAAATGGTTTAAATCCCCATTGACAAAGTACTCCAGCCATAAGCGTTAAAGTTATCATCCAATAAATTGAATTGATAAGGGTTAATTTAAAAGGTCTTCTTTCGAATAAATTGTTAATTGCCATCACTGGAAACACTAAAAATATAGACATCAGCATACCATGAGCAGCTCCATGCTTAAAAGTAAGGTATTTATCTCCTGCTAACTCTAAAACTCTATTAACTGCCACTGAAATTTCTGATGAAGCATCTTTCAAATCATCATTTCCGTTAAACAAAGAGAAAAGGTCTGTTTGGTGAGTAGAGAAAATTGCCATTACTGTAGAAATCAAAAAACTTAGTAATAAACTTACTCCGAGTATAATAGCCATATTGCCATCCTTCATTTTTTCCTCAGTTAATCCTGTAGTCTTAATCCAAGCAGTTCCAACAAGTTTTGGGTGGTAATAAATAAATCCAATTACAACTGGGATAAGAGCAGCAAGAAGAATGAATAAAAAATTGAATTCCATAAGTAATAGTTTTATTGATTAGTATGTATCAATTTACTAAATATTGAAGAATTCAAGAAATAACCTTAACGAAAACACAATCATTATTACTCCAAAAATTTTGAAAGCTAATTTTAAATTAGCTGGATTAATGAAGTAGGATAGCTTATTGGCGAATATAACTTTCAATATATCAGTAACAAAAATAGCTACCAATGCAGTTACTAAACAAATAATTACTTCGCTTTCATTAGTATATTTAGAACTACTTAATGTATAAAAACCAAACCAAACTGCAAAAACAAAAGGATTAACAAAGTTGATTAAAAATCCATTTAAAAAGTACTTAACTAAGCTTTCTGCTTTGATTTTATCATTTTTGGAAAAAGAAACTGTTGGCTTTATTATATATTTCAATCCATAAAACAAGAGTAATAAACCACCTATTCCTGCAAATGCTTTTTGTACTTCTGGTTGTTCGAAAAAACTTCCAAAACCAAATATTGCAAGTAATACACAAATTATGTCACCTATAATAATTCCAAATGCAACAGACACACCAGGTTTTACTCCATATTCTATAGAAGTTTTAATTAAGTAAAAGAATACTGGGCCAATGAATAGCAAAGTAGTTAAACCAAGAAATAAACCCGTTAATATTGACATCTCTAATTTTTTATAGCAACTAATGAATATACCATTGGAAGCTTGTCTCCATGATGTTTAAATCGGTATTTACCTTTTTCGAACTCCTCTAAATTTTGAAAACAATTGTATGGAGAGTAATCATATTCATTAAACTCAACCGTTTGCAAGCCATTGTTTTTAAGAGAATTAAAAATTTCTCCTAAGCTGTGGTTCCAAGTAACACAAGTCTCTTTTATATCGGCATTTTTATCTGTGTAGGTTCCCTCCTCGTCTTCAACAATTGGGTCAGAATTAAAATAACGATACGCTACTTTTTCCACAGCATCATCAAACATCCACATAGCTGGATGAAATTCTGCAAATACAAACTTACCTCCTGGTTTTAAAAAATGTGAAATGACTTTAGCCCATTTATTAGAATCGGGCAACCATCCTACTGTTCCGTAACTTGTAAAAACTAGGTCGTATTTCTCGTCATGAATGTTAGGTAAATTATAAACATCTGAACAAATAAAACGAGTCTCAACTCCCATTTCTTTGGCTAAATTATCGGCTTTTTCAATTGCTAAGTCAGATAAATCTACTCCTGTGACTTCTGCTCCTAGTTTGCTTAACGAAATACTATCTTGACCAAAGTGACATTGCAAATGAAGAATTTTCTTGCCTTTTATTTCTTTCAGAAACTCCAACTCTATTTCATTCAAAGAGTTTCCTGTTTTCTTAAAATTATCGTTATCATAAAACTCCGAGTCGTAATGTACTTCGGTTCTTTTATTCCAAGATTCTTTATTGATTTTTAGATAGTCCACTTTTAAAAAAAAATTATGAGTTTTGATTTTTTTTGATTCTTAATTTGTCTTTGAATATCAAAACTAAAATTATTATTTGACCTAATAAGAAAGTTAAAAAACTTAACAAAAAATTAAAATCTAGAAAATAAAATAAATAGCTTAATTAACCCTCCAAAAGTAAGGAGAAAAGAGAACTGCTACAGTAAATAGCTCTAACCTACCAAACAACATAAGGAAAGAAAGCACCCATTTACCAGTATCTGGTAAGTGAGCAAAACTTTGTGATGGATCAACTGTGCTAATTCCTGGCCCTACGTTTCCTAATGAAGTAGCTACAGAACTAATTGCAGTTAACAAATCTACACCTGGAAGTGCTGCCATTACAATACTTCCTAATACAAACATAAACAGATATAAGAACAAGAAAGCAAGGAGGTTGTAAACTACTTTTGTACCTACAGATTTTCCATTTAAATGAACTGGAACAACAGCATTTGGATGGATTCTTCGTTTGAATTCTAGAAAACCATTTTTTATTAGGATAACAATTCTTACAATTTTCATCCCACCACTTGTAGATCCTGCCGAAGCACCTGAGAATAATAATAAGAAAAAGATAAACATAGCAAATACTCCCCAACCTGTGAAAATTGCACTTGCATAACCTGTTGTGGTTATTATACTAACTACCTGGAAAGAAACATATCTAAATGATTCTACAATTGAATAATTATTTACTTCATTAGCTGAATCAAGATATACTGCTGGTGTTAACAGAGCTATAAATCCGATTACAGCAAATAAATACCATTTGAATTCATCATTTCGCCAAAGCTTTTTAAGTTTTCCTTTAAAACCAAAGTAAATAAGTGTGAAGTTAGTTCCTGCAAGGAACATAAACACCACAATAACAGCTTCTATCAGTGGTGAATCAAAATGTGCTATACTGGTTTGTTTTGTAGAGAATCCTCCTGTAGATGTTGTGGTAAGAGCATGGTTAATTGCATCAAAAAAGTTCATTCCGCAAAACATCAAAATAATCATTTCGCAAATGGTAAGAAACAAATAAATTACCCACAGTCGCTTTGCAGTTTCTTTAATTCTTGGGTGAATTTTATCTTTAGTTGGCCCTGGCGCTTCATTTACAAATAGCTCCATTCCTCCGATACCTAGTAATGGTAATATGGCTATTGTAAGAACTATAATTCCCATTCCACCAATCCATTGAGTCATACTTCGCCAAAACAGAATACTGTGAGGCATTTCTTCAATATTATTTAAAATAGATGCGCCAGTTGTAGAAAAACCAGACATAGTCTCGAAAAAAGCATTAGAAATATCAGGGATAGAATTAGACAAAATATAAGGCAAGGTTCCAAAAATTGTCATGGCAACCCAACTGAAGGTTACAATCATAAATCCTTCTCGTCTTTTAATTTCTGCTTCTTTAAATCTTCTTAAAAAATAACGAAGACAAAACCCAATAGCTAAAGTTAAACCACTTGAAAAAAGGAACGCATTGGTAGCTCCATCACTATGGTAAATAGAAAATCCAAGTGGCAAAGCCATCAAAATTCCATTTATAAGTAGCAATGAACCAATCACATAGCCAATTACTCCAAAGTTTATTAGTTTTTTAGTTGCTCCCATTTATTGAAAGTATCTTTCTATCTTATGAATAGATTCAGTTAAACAAAAAACAACAGCTTTGTCTCCTTCATTTAATTGAAAATCTCCAAAAGGAATTAAACTTTCTTCCTCTCTTATTACTCCAGAAATATTAGCGTTTTTAGGAAATTTAAGGTCTTTAATTTTCTTTAGAGTTACCTTAGAATTTGGTTTTACAGTAAACTCAATGATTTCAGCATCAACCCCATGTAAATTAGCAATGGCATCTACATGTCCTTTCCTTATGTGTTTAAAGATATTACTTGCAGCAATTACTTTTTTATTTATTAAAGTATCAACTCCTATGTTTTGAGATAGATGAATGTAATCTATATTCTCTACTCGAGCAATCGTTTTTCGTACACCATGATTCTTTGCGACTAATGAAGAAATAATGTTTGTTTCGGAATTTTTAGTTACAGAAATTAAAGCATCCATATCACCCAAGCCTTCTTCTTTCATTGTTTCTACATCTCTCCCATCAATATTAAGAACTAAGGTATTACTCAGGTTATTGGCTAATAATTCACATCTTTTCTCATCTCCTTCTACAATTATTACTTTGTAGTTATCCTGAAAAATTCGTGCAGTAAGTTCACCTAATCTATTTCCTCCAAGGATCATTATATTCTTAATCTCAAAACATTGTTGATCACAAAATGCAGTTATTTTATCTATCGACTCTGGGGTAGAAATAAAATAAACAATATCATTTTCTAGAATTTCAGTCTCTTTATTTACAATTATTGTACTCTCATTCCTGTGAAGGGCAATTGGTTTAAATGATAAATTTGGATTTAAATAAGCGCTCTCCCCTACTGTTTTGTCTCTTAATTCGGATTTATCTCCAATAGCGATTCCAAAAACAGTAAGTTTTCCACCTTCAAATTCAATATTATCTGTAAAAGCAGATTTTTTAACCAATCTTTCAATTTCTTCAGCAGCTAATATGTCTGGAGATATTAAAGTATCAATACCTAAATCCTTAAACATTTGTTGCCTTTCTGTATCCAAGTTTTCTAGAGTACTAACACGAGCAATTGTTTTCTTTGCCCCATACTTTTTTGCCATTATAGAAACCAATAAATTAGTTTCTTCAGATGCAGTTACTGCAATTAACAAATCACACTGACTCACCTTAGCTTCACTCAGTATTTCGAATGATTTAGCATCTCCTAATATTGGTAAAATATCAATGTGTGATTGCACGTAATTAAGACGTGCTTCATCTTCATCAATAACATAAATATCCTGCAATTCACTGGAAAGCATTTTTGCCAAATGGTATCCAACATCACCAGCTCCGGTTATTATTATTTTCATTAGGTAGTATGTAAATTAAATAAATACAGAAGCAAAGTTAATTTTTTTTGAAATTAAAATAAATAATATCTCATACCAAAACAAAAAAATAGAAAATCCATGTATCTTTGGTAGAAATCAAAAACACCCAATACCTCCGTTAAATTATGAATAATAGCAGTTTTGAAAGCAGGAGAATAGTTCTACTTGTTATCGTGCTTTCCATAGGAATTATCTTCGCTATTAGACTTTTTTACGTTCAGATACTTGATGACAAATGGAAAGATGAGTCTATAAAGATTTCGGAAACTAATTTGGTTATTGAACCCGAAAGAGGAATTATTTTTGATAGAAATGGAAAACTACTTGCTGCAAACAAAGTAAATTTTGAGCTAAGGCTTACTCCCAACAATATTCGAGATTTTGACACCACTCAATTATGTGAATTAATTCATATTCCTAAAGATTCGTTAAAAAGAAAAATTAATAAGCTAAAAAGATATTGGAGGAGTAAACAAGTTTTAATTAAGACTGTTCCTGAGAAAAATCTTTCTAGGTTAACCTCAGTAATGTACAAATATCCAGGGTTTGAATTAGCTGAAAAATCGTTAAGAACTTATCCAGAATCTGTAGCAGCTCATATTTTAGGTTATGTAAGAGAAGTTGATGGCGATATAATAAAAAAGAAGCCCTATTACCGAGGAGGAGATAGAATTGGTATTTCTGGATTAGAAAAATATTACGAAGATGAACTAAGAGGAAGCCGAGGAAAGAATCAATTTTTACGTGATGCTTATGGAAATCTTAAAGAGATGACAGCATCAGACACAGCACAAACTGGAAATAACTTATGGAGCACAATAGACAGTGAGTTACAAAAGTATGGTGAACAGTTAATGCAGAATAAAATTGGTTGTGTTGTTGCTATAGAGCCTTCTACAGGTGAAATTTTAGCAATGGTATCATCCCCAACTTTTGACCCCAATCTATTATCTGGTGACACTATGAGTAGAAACTGGAGAAGACTTTTCAGAAATGATTCTCTTAGACCTTTGTTCAATAGAGGGTTTTCTTCTAGAACATCACCTGGTTCAGTTTTTAAAATGGTTCAAGGATTAACCGCTTGGGAGCTAGGAGCCATCAATTATGATACTAAAATATATTGCGACAAAAATTTGGTTGGATGTCATAATCATCCTGTTGTTGGAGGATTAGCTGATGCAATAAAATTCTCATGCAACCCCTATTTTTATGAAACTTTAAAACGAATTAGCACTATTCAGGAAGGAGAAGATGTTTTTGTGAAGTCAAGAAAAGGACTTAAAATATGGAACGAGTATGTTACTTCTTTTGGTTTAGGTGTTGATTTAGAGTTGGATTTCCCTTCCTATTCAAAAGGAAATATTCCGCTCCCTGATACTTATGATAAGATTTATAAGAAAACCATGAAATGGAATTACAGAACCTATAATGCCCTCGCAATTGGACAAGGTGAAATGCTTGTAACTCCTTATCAAATAGCAAACTTAGCTTGTATTATTGCAAACAGAGGTTACTACTATTACCCTCATATGATCAAAAAAATTGGAGACGGCCCAATAGATGACAAATACACCAAAAGAAACTATACAAAAGTGAATAGCGATAAATTTGAGTTTATCACTTTAGCTATGCAACAAGTTGTAGAAGGTGCTGGAGGAACTGCATCTGGAGCCAGAATTGAGGGAATAGAAATTTGCGGAAAAACAGGTACGGTAGAAAACTCCAGAGGAAGAGATCATTCAGTATTTATTTCATTTGCACCAAGAGTTGAACCAAAAATTGCTATTGCCGTTTATATAGAGAATGCTGGATATGGTGGGACTTGGGCTGCACCAGTTGCAAGTTTAATGACCGAAAAATACTTGACTGATACCATCCAAAATTCTTGGAAAGAAAAACGAATATTGGACGCCAATTTAATACCAAAAAGTAAATGACAAATTGGTTAAAAAATATTGACCTGCAGTTATTTGCAATTTATGTAGTATTGGTATTACTTGGTATAAGCACAATATATTCAACTTCATTTAGTGAAGATTATCCTTCTATATTTTCTTTAAATAAGTCTTACGGAAAACAAATCATGTGGTTTGGAATAAGCTTAGCGATTGGTGTTATAATCCTTTTATTAGAAATTGAGTTTATCCGTAAATACATAGAAGTCTTTTATGGCTTTACCATACTATTATTGATTTTAGTATTGTTATTTGGTACTGTTAGAGGTGGAGCCAGAGCTTGGTTTGGAATTGGTGGCTTTGGAATACAGCCAGCAGAGTTTGCTAAGATATCGGTAAGTTTATTTATAGCTAAATACCTCTCTAATGTTAATCTGGGACTACATAAAATTGAATCTAAAATTTGGGCTGGACTCATATTATTAGTTCCAATATTTTTAATTCTTCAACAACCCGACTTAGGAACCGTACTAGTCTTTTTGGGGTTTATACTTGTATTATATCGCGAAGGAATGATTGGAAACATCCTGTTATTTGGAATTTTACTCCTTGCTGTATCAGTAGTTTCTTTGGCACTAAAAGACAGTACAAACATCTTTTTTGGGCTTGAAATTCATTCGCATTATGTATTTGGTTTTATAGTAATTGTTATCGCATTTTTAGTAGCATTAGGTGTAAACGTAACAACATACAAAAGATACCGAAGAGCCAAGCATTTAAGAATTGTAGCTGTAACTTTAATAGGACTTGTATTAATCCCTTTGATGAAAATTGGGCTAGAAAAAATCCCTGAAAATCATTATCAAAGAGTTCGTGTTGAAATAATTCTTGGATTAAAAGAGGATCCAAGAGGTGTTGGTTACAACTCTCATCAAGCATTATCTGCTATTGGTTCTGGAGAGTTTTTGGGTAAAGGATACAAAAATGCCACATTAGCAAACGATACATACAACCAAGTACCAGAACAAAGTACCGATTTTATATTTTGTACAGTAGCGGAAGAATGGGGTTTTTTGGGAAGTTTTGTACTCTTTAGTTTGTATATGATATTGATAATAAAAATAATATCAATGGCCGAAAGACAGAGGTCAGCATTTGGTCGAATCTTTTCCTACTCTATTGCTAGCATATTTTTTATTCATTTTACAATAAATATAGGAATGGTACTAGGACTAGCTCCAATTATCGGAATACCTCTACCTTTCTTTAGTTACGGGGGCTCATCTCTACTTTCGTTTAGTATTATGATCTTTATTTTACTGAAAATAGATTCTGATCGATTGGCTTCTTTCAGATAAAAAATTAATAAATACAATCTTGGCACAATTTTGTTACTAGATAAAATGTTAATTAATATGCTCATAAATATTATAGTAAACTGCTGGAGGTTTATTGAGGATTTTTAATTTTGACATACACTTATGAAATCACTATTCTATATATCCGTAGCAGCTATATCAAGCTTTTTGCTCAATACAAATTCTACAAGCGAATCTGTACCTGCAAATAAAATTGAGAACCAGAAAACTGAACCAGAATTTTTAACAAATTCACACACTTGGGCAGATTCTGTTTTCGATACACTTACCGAGGATCAAAGAATTGCTCAACTCTTTATGGTTGCTGCTTATTCTAATAAAGATGCAGCTCACGAAAATTCGATTTCGAACCTCATTAGCAAGTATAACTTGGGAGGATTAATATTTATGCAAGGGAAACCTGAAAAGGAAATAGCTCTTACAAATAGATATCAATATAAAGCCAAAACACCATTAATGATTGCTATTGATGGAGAATGGGGATTACCAATGAGGTTACAAAATACTTTTAAGTTCCCTAAACAAATGACTTTGGGAGCAATTCAGTACGATTCTCTTATTTATGATATGGGGAAAGAAATGGCTCTTCATTGCAAGCGAATGGGAATTCATGTAAATTTTGCTCCAGTAATTGATGTAAATAATAACCGTAAGAATCCTGTAATAAACTACAGATCTTTTGGTGAAGAACGTGAAAACGTTACAAGAAAAGGAATTGCTTACATGAATGGAATGCAAGACTATGGTGTGTTAGCTTGTGCTAAACATTTCCCAGGTCATGGCGATACAGATAAAGATTCGCACAAAGCATTACCAATTATTACTCACAATTATGCTCGATTAGATTCTATTGAATTTTATCCTTTCAAAAAATTAATAAAAGAAGGTATTGGAAGTATGATGGTTGCTCATTTATTTATTCCATCACTGGATAGTACACCTAACAGAGCTACAACTTTATCTAAAAGAGTAGTTACAGATTTACTTCAAGATGAGATGGGATTTGAAGGATTGATTTTTACTGATGCATTAAACATGAAAGGTGTGAGTTCATTTTACAAACCTGGTGTTGTAGATGTAAAAGCACTTATTGCTGGAAATGATGTATTATTATTTTCTGAAGATGTTCCTACAGCAATTGCCGAAATTAAAAAAGCAATAGCAACTGGAGAGATAACAAAAGAAAGAGTGTGGAAAAGTGTAAAGAAAATTCTTTATGCTAAAGAGTGGATGAACATTAGCCAAGCTAAAATTTCTACTAAAAATTTATCTAAAGATCTAAATCCAACTTCTTCGGATTTAACTAATAGATTATTATTTGAGAATGCACTTACTATAGTTAAGAATGAAAATAACTTACTTCCTTTGATGAGGTTGGATACAACTAAAATTGCTTCTTTAGTAATTGGTGGAAAGAGTAATAATAAATTTCAACAAGGGTTAAGTAGATACACAAATGTGAATCACTTTGTGATATCTAAAAAGGCATCTCAAGAAAAACTAAATTCATTATTAGATAAATTAAAAAAGTACAATAAAGTAATTGTGAGTATCCATGGAACTAAGATGAATGGAACTTATGGAATATATAAAAATGACATTAAAATAGTTCAATCCATTGCTAAAAAGCACCAAGTAATATTAAACTATCCTACTAATGCTTATGCACTTGCAAAGCTTGATAGCGCAAAAAACATTGAAGCCATTATTGTTTCTTACGAAGAAAATAAATACACAGATGACCTTGTTGGTCAACTGATTTTTGGAGGAATTGGAGCAAAAGGAAAATTACCTGTTACTGGCTCTCCATATTTTAAAGTAGGAACAGGAATACAAACTCAACCAACCAGACTTAAATATTCTATTCCTGAAGAAGTAGGAATCGCATCAAGTAAATTAAACGGAATTGGTTGGATTGCTCGTGAAGCAATAAAAGATGAAGCTTTCCCTGGCTGTCAGGTTTTGGTAGCAAAAAATGGAAAGGTCATTTACAATCAAAATTTTGGTCACTATACTTATGCTAAAAAACGAACTGTAAAGAGTAATACTATGTACGATTTAGCATCAATTACTAAAGTAGCTGTAACAACAGCAATAGTAATGCAAATGGTAGATAACAATGAGATAGACTTAAACAAAACACTTGGAGATTACCTGCCAGAGTATGTAAAAGGTACTCCTTATCAAAGTGTTATGATTAAGGAAATGCTTACTCACCAAGCAAAGTTTAAACCTTGGATTCCTTTTTACACAGCTACACTAGATGAAGAAGGAGAGTTAAATTCAAGATTTTATTCAAAAAAGAAAACTGATTTTTACACTACCCAAGTAGCTAAGGATATTTTTATATTCAAAAATTACAACAAGGCAATTATCAAAAGAATTGTAGCTACAGATTTAAGATCAAAAAAAGCTTACAAATACAGTGACTTAGGTTACTATTTCTTGAAAGAAATTATTGAGAAGAAAACAAAAAGAAGTTTAGATTTTGTTGCTGACAGCATGTATTACAAAACTATGGGACTGCAGTACACAACATACAACCCGCTTAATAAATTTAATAAATCACAAATAACTCCTACAGAATGGGATACAGTTTATAGAAATCAAGTGATTCATGGATATGTTCATGACCAAGGTGCAGCAATGTTAGGAGGAATTGGAGGACATGCAGGATTATTTTCTAACGCAACAGAACTAGCGACCATTATGCAGCTATTCCTTAACGAAGGAACTTATGGAGGCATTCAATACATTGGAGATAGTACAATACAATATTTTACTTCTGCTCCATTTAGAGGAACCGATAACCGAAGAGGAATTGGATTTGATAAACCTACTTTAGATTTAAAAGGAGGACCAACATGTGATGCTGTTTCTATGAAAAGTTATGGACACTCTGGGTTTACAGGAACAAGAGCTTGGGTAGATCCAGAACATGATTTAGTGTACATTTTCTTGTCTAACAGGGTTTATCCAGATGCTAATAATTGGAAACTAGTTAGAAACGACATCAGAACAAGAATAGAAAAAGTAATTTACAATTCTTTCCAACAGAAGTAACTTTACTATTTAAACGTAAATAAATTCACTATTTTTGTGAATTAAGAAATAAAACAACCAATTTAATTTCATACAGATGAAGATTAAAAACATTATACAAGAGTCGATTTCTGTAAAGCAAAAAGTGCTTGAAAACGAAACAATAATTAATACAATTCAAGAAGTAACAGATGAAATAGTTGCTTGTTTTAAAAAGGACGGACAACTTCTTTTCTGCGGAAATGGAGGTTCAGCAGCAGATGCACAACATTTAGCAGCAGAATTTTCCGGAAGATTTTATTTTGATAGAGATCCTCTTAACTCAGAAGCATTACACGTAAACACTTCTTATTTAACAGCAGTTGGAAACGATTACTCTTACCAAGAAGTATACGCAAGAATAATAAAAGCCAAAGGAAGAACAGGAGATGTACTGGTAGGTATTTCTACTTCTGGAAATTCAG
>Ga0075469_10000166_pt1 | contig 26803 bp, 19 predicted proteins | sample DEB08_DNA_13_FD_77577 | JGI IMG/M metagenome (GOLD analysis project Ga0075469, IMG submission 77577) | Aqueous microbial communities from the Delaware River and Bay under freshwater to marine salinity gradient to study organic matter... | ecosystem: Environmental > Aquatic > Marine > Coastal ...
AGTGACGGTAACCGTTATGGACTGATCGGTGCTAACGGCTGTGGCAAGTCGACCTTTATGAAGATCCTCAATGGTTCTTTGACACCCACTGCCGGCAATGTTTCCATCAGCCCTAATGAACGTGTGGGTGAGTTGAGCCAGGACCAATTCGCCTTCGAGCAATATACTGTTATTGATACCGTCATCATGGGTCACAAGGCACTATGGAAGGTCAAGCAAGAACGAGATCGAATCTATAACCTGCCGGAGATGTCGGAAGAAGACGGCATGAAGGTTGCTGACCTGGAAAGTGAATTCGCGGAGATGGATGGTTACACTGCCGAAAGCCGCGCCGGCGAAATCCTGCTGGGTGCCGGTATTGCTATGGACACCCACTACGGTCTGATGAGCGAGGTTGCCCCCGGCTGGAAGCTGCGAGTCCTGTTAGCCCAGGCGTTATTCTCAGATCCAGACATCCTGCTACTGGACGAGCCCACCAACAATCTGGACATCCATACGATTCACTGGCTTGAGGATGTTCTGAACGCACGCAACAGTACCATGGTGATCATTTCTCATGACCGCCACTTCCTGAACGCCGTCTGTACCCATATGGCAGACATCGATTTCGGCGAACTGCGGGTGTATCCCGGCAACTATGACGATTTCATGATTGCCTCAACCGCGGTACGGGAACGACAACAGTCTCAGAACGCCAAGAAAAAAGCCCAGATCGTCGAGCTGCAACAATTCGTCAGCCGATTTTCTGCCAATGCGTCGAAAGCCAAGCAGGCCACCTCACGAGCCCGCCAGCTCGACAAGATCGAGCTGGAAACTATCAAGCCTTCGAGCCGGGTAAGCCCCTACATTCGCTTCAACCAGGAAAAGAAACTCCACCGCCTGGCCCTGACAATGGAAGAAGTTGGCATGGGATTCGACGGCGAGCCCCTGTTTAAAAATGGCAACATTCTTCTCGAGGCCGGTACGCGGCTGGCCATCATTGGCGAAAACGGCGTGGGCAAATCTACGCTGTTACGTTGTCTGATGAATGAACTCGAACCCACCAACGGCTCTATTCAATGGTCGGAAAACGTCAGTCTGGGCTATTGTCCTCAGGACAGTTCCACGATCTTCGGCAGTACTTTGAGCCTGTTCGACTGGATGAGCCAATGGCGTAAACCCGGTCATGACGATCAAATCGTTAGAGCCACCCTGGGCCGCCTGCTGTTTTCTACCGAGGACTTTAAGAAAGAAGTGAATGTCTGCTCCGGTGGCGAGAAAAACCGCCTGTTGTTCGGCAAAATGATGATGCAGGACCATAATGTTTTGCTTCTCGACGAGCCAACCAATCACCTCGACATGGAAGCCATTGAGTCATTGAATATGGCACTGGAACATTACGAAGGCACCTTGCTCTTCGTCAGTCACGATCGAGAGTTCGTCTCATCGTTAGCGACTCGAATTATTGAGATCAAAGACCACAAATTGATCGACTTCCGCGGCACATATGAAGAATATCTCGCCAGCCAGTTACTCCAAGGATAAACCCGCCGCAATGATTGATATTCCGCAACGCATCGCCGAAGAACTGGGCGTACAGTCAAAACAAGTAATCGCCGCCATCGGCTTGCTGGATGAAGGCGCAACAGTACCCTTCATCTCACGATATCGAAAAGAGGTAACGGGTGCCCTGGATGATACCCAGATGCGCAACCTGGCAGAACGCCTGAGCTATCTGCGGGAACTCGAAGACCGGCGCACCACCATACTCGCCAGCATTGAAGAGCAGGGCAAGCTAACCGCAGAACTGCGCGCCCAGATTAGTCAGGCAGATACCAAGACCCGTCTGGAAGACCTTTACCTACCGTACAAGCAAAAGCGCCGCACCCGCGCCCAAATCGCCATTGAGGCAGGCATAGAACCGCTGGCAGATAAGTTGCTTAGTGATCCCATGCTCGACCCCAACGTCGAAGCGATCGCCTTTATCAATACCAAACCTGATTTCAAAGACGCCTTCAATGATCCCAAAGGTGTTCTGGACGGCGCCCGTCAAATCCTGATGGAACGCTTCGCTGAGGATGCCGAGCTGCTCGCACGCTTACGCGCCTATTTATCAGACAGAGCGCAGCTCACTGCCAACCTGATTGACGGCAAAGAACAGGACGCAGCCAAATTTCGTGACTATTTCGAACACAAGGATATTGTCACCCGCGTGCCCTCCCATCGCGCATTGGCGATGTTTCGTGGCCGCAAGGAAAATTTCCTACAATTGAAAATTGATGTAGAACACGATGAGACGCTTATGCATCCTTGCATGAGCATGATCGCCACGCACTTTAATATCATCAATAACGGTCGACCTGCTGATGCCTGGCTTGCTGAAGTCGTACGGTTTACCTGGCGAGTCAAACTTCACCTGCATCTCGAAACCGAATTCATGTCTGATCTGCGGTCGCGAGCGGAGGACACCGCCATCGAAGTCTTCGCCCGCAACATCAAAGAACTGTTACTCGCGGCGCCCGCAGGTCAGAAAGTTACCATTGGCCTGGATCCCGGTTTGCGCACAGGCGTTAAAATCGCTGTGATTAGCAACACCGGTCAGTACCTCGACAGCACCGCTATTTATCCCCATGCACCGCGCAACCAATGGGACGAATCCATCGCGGTACTCGCGACGCTCGCAAAAAAATACCAGGTGGAGCTACTCGCCATCGGCAATGGCACTGCCTCGCGGGAAACAGACAAACTATGTGGCGACTTGATCAAACGCCATCCTGAATTAACCCTGCAAAAGATTTTGGTCAGCGAAGCCGGCGCGTCGATCTATTCTGCTTCGGAACTTGCCGCAAAAGAATTTCCTGATCTTGATGTCACGATTCGCGGCGCGGTCTCTATCGCCAGGCGTCTGCAAGACCCTCTAGCTGAACTCGTGAAAATCGAGCCGAAGTCCATCGGCGTCGGCCAATATCAACATGATGTCAGTCAGGTACAGTTGGCTCGTCACCTAGATTCCGTAGTTGAGGATTGCGTGAACGCCGTGGGCGTCGAGGTCAACACCGCATCTGCCGCATTATTGCGGCGAGTGGCCGGCTTGAGCCAAAGTATCGCTGACAACATCGTCGACTATCGCAATACTAACGGTCAGTTCAGTAGCCGTGAGCAACTTAAATCCGTTCCCAGACTCGGCGACAAAACCTTTGAACAAGCGGCAGGGTTTCTCAGAGTTCATAACGGCTCGAATCCACTGGACGGCTCAGCCGTTCATCCCGAAGCCTATTCTGTGGTTGAGCTGATCGCAAAAAAAACCGGCCAGCCAGTTAAACAATTGATCGGTAATAGCGCACTCAAAGACATTGACGCCAACGACTTCACCAGCGAAAATTTTGGCTTATTTACAGTCAAAGATATTATTGCTGAGTTGGAAAAACCTGGTCGCGACCCTCGCCCTGAGTTCAAGGCAGCACAATTGCAGGACGGCGTTGAAACCATGAAAGATCTGGTGGACGGCATGATCCTTGAAGGTACTGTCACGAACGTCACGAATTTCGGTGCCTTCGTCGACATCGGCGTTCACCAGGATGGTCTTGTGCATATCTCTGCGCTGGCGAATAGTTTTGTTAAAGATCCTCACGATGTGGTCAAGGCGGGCGAGATCGTCAAGGTTAAGGTTCTCGAAGTTGACCTGGAACGTAAACGCATTGCGCTGACTATGCGCCTCACTGACGAACCTGCAGTGAAAGGCCGGCAGGACTCATCGACCAACCGGCCTAGACAGAATCAGGGGGCTGGTTCTCGGCAGAATGGCAAACCCAACTCGGCGCCGAGGGCCAGCAAGCCAACCGCCGCGCCTATCAACAATGCCTTTGCCCAGGCCATGCAAAAAGCCCAAGCAAAGGCCGACAAGCCTAACTAGGCGAATCGCAAAAAAAAACGCCGGCTGCGATCGCTTAAGGCAAGCAACAGCAGCCGGCTTCGAGCAACGAAAACGCTACCCACTAGAACGTTAAATTGAAACTCAGAGCCGCAGTCATACCTGGTTTCTCCTCGAACGTGTTCACCCCGTCACGCTCAATGATCACGCGTTCATTTAACAAATTCTGTAGTTTGCCATTAATTGTGATCAACTCAGTTGGATACCAGCTGTAGGTCAAATCCAAGGAATGGAACGGCAGCTCAAAGCCATCAGGCGCGCCATTTCGACCTGCTAAATAAAGCCGCTCACCGAACACGTTGTAAACCAACGTAGTCGAATGCTGACCATTCATCGAGTCAAATCCCATCATAAGATTTGCCACATAATTCGACGCGCCACTCAACTGCCGAACATTGTTGGTCGGCGCATCTGCCTGAACGCCCGCTTTGATTTCAGTATTCTGGATCGTCAAATTACCTTGTACAAAGAAAGGCTCAAATGACTCTCCGAGGAACGCTAGGGATTTAAGTCCATCTAGCTCAAGACCTGTTATCTGGCCCGATTCCGCATTAATAATTTCGCGGGCTCGATTCGTGTCACTGGCAGCTGACTCATAAAACTCAATCGGATTGGTGATATCTTTTCGATAAAGAGTGATCGAAAATGTGTCGTCATTCGAGAAGAACCACTCGGCACGAATATCGATATTCACAAAGTCAGCAGGACGGACATCAGGATTTCCGTCAGTCAGATATCCCGTTCTGGCATCAATATAGCTGGCATCAGTAAGCTCGCGTAAATCGGGACGAACCACTGTCTCGCTCCAGCCGAATCGTAGCTGGAATATTTCTGCCCACCAATCTGACATATAAGTCAGCGAGACCGACGGATAAACCTTGTCGTTTCTATAAGTACCGCGAGCCAGTATGACTGGGTCATTAGATATTTGCGGGTTATCTATCCCGTTACCAAAGATATTCCAGTCAAGAGCCACTTGCCTGTAGTCTTCCCAGCGCGCTCCAACCGAGGCTCTCCACCTGTCATCGAGGGTCCAATCGAGATTGCCAAAGACCGCATCCGTCATTGTTGCCGCTAAATAACTTTGATTGTTAGTTCCTATCAGATCGAACACAAAACCATTCGCCGGGTTGGTCACATTCGTGTCAGAAAAGACAGTGCCAAGAGGGCCGGTTAGGACTGACGGCACATCAACTTGCAAGGGCCCCAAGCCGAATTGGGCCTGACGATAGGTGCGAGATTTCTGGCCATGCTCGGCGCCGGCACTTAATTCGATGATAGACCTTGCTGTCTCGATCGGCAGCACCGCCTGCCAACGATAACTGGTGACGTCATCATCGAGCTGAGTAAACCGGAAATCAGCTGCTGAACTACTCAGGTTGACGCTAGCACTCTCGACCGCGCCCGTTAAGGGATCGTTGACCGTAGAAGAAGACACAGACACCTCGTTCGGAATCGAGGTTCGGGCACCGGCCTCGGAATACATCCAATCAACCTTGAACCCCTCTGGCACCCACTCGGGCACCAACCCTTTTAATAGTGATCTCGTGTCTGCGCCAAGAAAATGCTCGCCGGATATCTGATTCACGGTGAGGTGACGCTCTTCAAATTTTAATGTCTCTCGACGAAATCCCAGCCCACTTGAGAGTTGGGCATTTTCATTAAAAAAGTCATTCCTTGCTACTTCGTCCTCCGTATTTCTGAGATAGAGGCTGGTTATCTTTAGCTCGTGATCGTCTGTATATTGGGCACCAAGATTAATCGTAGCGCTAAGATCCGTGGATTTTGTCGACTCTTGCTCTGACTCAAACTCCTCGGCAGGTAACGCGAGGCTCCGCGCAATTGTTTGAGTCTGCCGCCATCCGGACTTATAGCCCGCGCTGGCCAGGAAACCAACTTCCCAGTCATCCGTCAAAATATAGTTGTTGCCGATACTGCCTTTGAGATCAACATCTGGAGTCGAATCTTGCGTGTAGATCGATATATCTCGATTCAAGCCCAAGGCCAGTTGTCGGTTGATCACTTCAGCGTCAGCCAAAGTTGCTTCGGGATTGCCTTCACGACGTAAGCCGCTGAGGATACCCTGGGCGTTCAAATTACCGGAAAATCGTTGAATCGCCTGACTGAGACTCGGTGCCAACGCACGTGTGCCGTCATCTTCTCCTAAACTATCATCATCGCCACCTTGGTAGGTCAGCATCTCGCCGCGGGATGCTGTGTTGAAGCCGCTACCGATTGTAACCGAGTAAGTAAAATCATCAGGTATGCCACGGGTGCGGATATCAATGCTACCCCCGCCGAAGGCGGCCGACTTATTTGGCGAGTATGATTTCTGGACCGCCAAGGTTTGTACCACTGAAGTTGGAAAAATGTCTAAGGGGATCACATTGCGACTAAGATCCGGCGATGGAATCACAGCACCATTAAGGGTAGTGCTGGAATAGCGCTCACCCAAACCGCGCACGTAAACAAATTTGCTACCCACCAGAGACAAACCTGAAACACGCCGTAGTGCCGCCGCGACGGTGGAATCACCGATTCGCTGTATCATTTCAGCACCCATAAAGTCCGCGACGACATCTTCGCTCATACGCTCGTCAACGAGCTTTGCCGCAGCTGATCGCAGCCGACCCAAAACCACCACTTCTTCCATTTGCTGCCGAAACTCTGCCAACGCTTCGACAGATTGCTCGGGCTCTTGCGAAGACACTTCCATAGATTGCTCAATGTCTTGCGCCACTGCGGTCATCTGCCAGGCCAGCAGCATGGTCATGAGATAGTGCAGCGGTCTCACCTTGATTACATTCAAAGACTTCATTGCTCGCCTCTTACTGGTCAGCTAAATAAAAAAAGCGCGACAGGTATCATTCAGCCGCGCCCGGAGCACCAAGCTATCGATTATTCAAACCACAGAGCGACATCGTTTCCTGATGCGTCTACAGCACGCTGACCGGCGTGAATCCCGTACGTCCAACCTGCGGTCCAATCTAAGGCGCCAGTGCTCAATGCGCCGATATAGGCAGCCCCACCAACTGGCGCCGATGCCGTGGGAGCGGCGCCGTCGACCAACATATTGGCAAATGCAACCGAGTAAATTGCCGGTGTTCCTTCGAGTAATACCAGTGCGGTATTACTGGTCGCTGTCACATCGTCAGCGGAGACGACTGTCGCGAACTGGGCACCTACACTTTCAGCCCATGCTTGCTGAGTAGTGAGGTTCGGCAAAGTATCGCCAGAAGTCGGCTCAACACAGGCGAAGATCACAGAATTCAGTTGCACCTTGCCATCCTGCGCGGCCTGCGGTGTACCCTTGTCGAGCCTCAGGCAATAGTTGCCGGCGGCTGGGTCCTCAACACTGAACGCAGAGATCATCAGAGTGTTGTTTATCGTCGGCTGAATGTCTTCACGAAACAGAAAGCCGTGGCCCTGTGAGTGAGTCCCCGTCGCCGCCGTATTAGCAGACGTGATGCAGGTCAGGTTGTTGATGGTGGGCGCACTCATCAGGCCCTGCGCGACAGCCGCTAAACCAACAGGAGCAGTCCAGCTGCCAACGCCATCAGATTCTATGCAGTGGTCACCGTCGGTTTCGGACTGGATGACCAGTGCGTTGGTGATTGTGCCCGCATAGCCTTCGTCGATATCAATCGAGTCGTCTCGGACATACATCGCCACGAAGTTATTGATATTGACGGCGCCACCGAACATCTCAATACCATCATCATAGCTTGAGTAAACTTCCAGATTGTTGACGATGGTGTTGCTGCCAACGCCGCCAAAAGAGATACCGTTCAGTTCATCGCCATTAGCCACCTCGGCCCCTGGATGCTTGACGATCACATACTCCAGTCGGCCCGAGCTGTCGGTGTTATCAGCGCCACCATACTGAGACTCATCCAGTCCCGCCGCGCCCTCTGCATCTACGTGGCAATCCGTTGTCGCCAGATCACCAGCAGCAACAGTGCCTGTGTAGGCGCACTTGTTGGTAATACCAAAACCGTTTATCACCACGCCACCCCATTGTTGAACAGCATCGAATGCCAGGGTGGGTGCGGCGGCACGACCACTTTCAACATCAGAGATAGACGTCAGGGTGATGGGTTCGAGCTGAGTGCCCGCTGCGAATATTTGCGAGCCACGATTGACGATCAAAAATTGCTTGGTAGAAGTAAACGCCAGCGTGGCACCCGCTTCAATGGTCAAAGTCGGCCCATCACCACCTTTGCTGATGCCGGCAGCCGCCAGCTTGGCGTCTGTGTCGTAGGTCTCGCCTACAAACAAGCTACCCTGAAACACATGTACGCCACCGTTATCTAACTTAGGAATCGTCAGATCGAAAGTCAGGTTATTGCCGGCGTCAACAAACGTCGAGGCGTAGATACAATCAAGACCGTCAAAGTTACCTTCGATCGTCTGCCCGGCTTCGTTGATATAGAATGCGCAATTGACGGATGTGACCGGGGCGGCGACATTGTTACTGTTGGTTACTGAGTTATCCACGGAAGTGTCTTGGGTAACCGGGCTCACGTTGATGTCTCCACCGCCACAAGCTGTTAGTGCGGCTACAATAGTGGTAAATAGTAGTTTGTTGCGGATTGCTATCATCACATGCCTCTATTTATTGACTAAAAGTTGGATTACTTATTCAGGTATTTCTTAGGCGCGCAGCTTAGGGTGTTTTTGTGAAGGTCAAATAAGGCAGATGAAGGTAGGATTAAGGTCCCTTGGAGATTAGGTTAATGTGGGGACATGCTGTTGTGCATAGAATCCGAACCCACTTCGCGCCCTGCTGGCAGGCCATACAATCGCCCGACTTGCATTAAGGACAGGTCTTATGCCGAAAATATCCAAGCGCTTATTCTCGGGCGCCAAGCACCGGGTCTCAAAAAAGGTCGGCATGCCGCCAGGTTCATTAATTCATATTGGCGAGGACCACAGCCGGGAAACCGAGATATCGCTGATCAGCTATGGTGCACGGGGAGTTGAAACCCGCATCCTCGACTCAGTCGACGCATTGAGTCACTATCAGGCAGGCGACGCCATTACCTGGCTGAATATCGTAGGCTTGGCTGACATCAAGGCGATTGAGGCTATCGGTCAGCATTTCGATATTCACCGACTCGTCCTTGAGGATATTCTCAATACGCATCAGCGGCCTAAATGCGAGCATCACGATAGTTTTATTTACCTGGTTTTGAAGAGTCTCGTCATACCCGAGCCCGGCGCAGACAGGACGGTTATTCAGGGGCTCAAATCTGGCATTCAGTACCAACAAGTCAGCATCTTGCTGCTGGACCGGTTCGTGATTACCTTTGAAGAATCTGCGAGTAGCGCCCTTGGTCACATCACGCAGCGACTGAGCAACAGCAGCGGCCGTTTTCGTTCCCAAGGTAGCGACTACCTGGCTTATGAGATCCTCGACAGCATCGTCGACCAGTACTTTGAATACGAGGAATACATGGCCGAGCAGATCGACGATATCGAGGAAGAGCTGCTCATCAATCCTACTAGCGACACCTTGATTCGTATCCAGCGACTGAAGCGGGAGCTCATCAAGATTCGCCGGGTCATCTCGCCCTTGCGAGAGTTACTCAACGGTCTGCTGCGCTCTGACTCACCACTGATTCACGCCGGAACGGCTATTTATCTGCGAGATGTGTTTGATCATTGCCTGCGTATTACTGAGATGCTCGACTCCTATCGCGACATGACAACGGGTCTATTAGATATCTACATTTCCAGTATCAGCAACCGAATGAATGAAATCATGAAGGTGCTAACCATTTTTGCCTCGATTTTTATTCCGCTGACGTTCATTACTGGTATCTATGGCATGAACTTCGATGCTATGCCGGAACTCCACTGGCCCTGGGCCTACCCAGCCCTGTGGGGATTGTTTATCGGTATTTCAGGCGGTCTGCTGGTCTACTTCAAACGTAAGCACTGGCTCTAACTGCTAGCGAATATGCGGGCACACCCGTCAGCCTTATACGGATTGTTATTGTTCGATTCCCCAGTATCCTTAAGTCCTGTATCCTGCATCCACGTAAGGGATGGACGAGCACATGATCACTGCAATAGAGGCGCTGGAGCGTCTGCGGATTGGGAACCAGCGATTTGTTGACAACCTGACGACACGGACGCCCACGACCCAGGCACAATTAAGCGGTCTGTCCGCGGCACAGGCACCCTTCGCCGTCATATTAGGTTGCTCAGATGCGCGAGTTCCTGCGGAAATCGTCTTCGACCAAGGCCTCGGTGACCTGTTTGTTATTCGGGTGGCGGGCAATATTGTCGCTCCATCACAGGTCGGCAGCGTCGAATTTGCGGCGGCGCAGTTTGGCACACCGTTGGTGGTTGTATTGGGTCATACCAACTGCGGCGCCATCGATGCAACCATCGCTGAGCTCGGTAGACCCTCAGCAAACCAATCACCGAACCTGTATTCCATTGTCGATCGGATTCGCCCCTCCATTCAACCTTTGCTGTTGACCGAAATGAAAAACCACCCAGAATTGCTCCGCGCGACAGCCGTGCGAGCTAATATCCAGGCATCCACCCACCATCTGCGACATGGCTCGCAGATACTGGAGCAGCTCATTCAAGAAGAGGGGCTGTTAGTCGTCGGTGCTGAGTATTCTTTGGAGACCGGCATTGTCGATTTTTATGATGCAGTCCACTAACCGACTGCAGATTTTCTTATGAGCAATGCCCTGACTATCTTAAAGCAGACCTTTGGTTTTACCGAGTTCAGACCACCACAGGACGAGATCATCCACCGGCTGATCGGCGGCGGCGATGCCATGGTCATCATGCCCACCGGCGGCGGAAAGTCTCTGTGTTACCAAATCCCCGCGATCGTCAGACCCGGTTGTGGGGTGGTGATTTCCCCCCTTATCGCCCTGATGCAGAATCAGGTCGATGCCTTGACCGAACTGGGCGTTCGAGCCAGCTTCCTGAACTCGACCCTGGATCGCGACGCGGCGCAGACCATCGAGCAGGCCCTGCTGGGTGGCGAACTTGACCTGCTCTATATCGCACCTGAGCGTCTGGTACAGCCACAAATGCTTGCCTTGCTGAAACGCGCTCGCATCAGTTTGTTTGCTATCGACGAAGCCCACTGCGTCTCGCAGTGGGGCCATGACTTTCGAGTCGACTACCTGCAACTCAACTTGCTGCATACTGAGTTTCCCGACGTGCCGCGGATTGCCCTGACGGCAACGGCAGATACGCGTACCCGCGAAGAGATTATCCAGCGCCTGGATCTAGGTGCGGCCGGGCACTTCTTTGCGGGTTTTGACCGACCCAACATTCGCTACACCATCGCCCTCAAACAAAATCCGCGGGCCCAGCTATTACGCTTTCTGAAGGACGCGCATCCTCGGGACGCCGGGATTATTTACTGTCTATCGCGGAAAAAAACTGAGGAAACGGCCGCTTGGCTGCAAGGCCAAGGATTTAATGCGTTGCCCTATCACGCCGGTTTGCCAACCGAGAAGCGGGCCTTGCACCAGACCCGCTTCCTGCGTGAAGAGAGTGTCATCGTCGTCGCCACTATCGCCTTTGGCATGGGCATCGACAAACCAGACGTACGTTTCGTCGCTCATCTGGACTTACCTAAAACTATTGAGTCCTACTACCAAGAAACGGGCCGAGCCGGTCGCGACGGCACGCCGGCCGACGCCTGGATGATCTATGGTTTGCAGGATGTCATTAAACTGCGGCAAATGATGGAAGGCTCCGACGGCAGTGAAGAATTCAAGCGCCTGGAACAACATCGGCTCAATGCCATGCTGGGTCTATGTGAGATCACCACGTGCCGCCGGCACGCATTATTGGCTTATTTCGATGAGGAATCACCGCCACGATGCGACAATTGTGACACCTGTCTGCATCCGGTCTCGACCTGGGATGCAACAGACGCCTGCCGACGTGCGCTCAGCGCGGTTTTTCGTACAGGTCAACGCTTTGGCGTTAACCATGTAATTGATGTCTTAAGGGGCACAACCACGGTCAAGGTCACCCAGTTCGAACATCAGCAGTTGCCGGTTTTTGGCATTGGTACGGAACTCGACGCCAACCAGTGGCGCTCGGTATTTAGACAGCTGGTAGCCAGAGGTCTGTTGAGCGTCAACATGGAGGCGTTTGGCGCACTGCAATTAGAAGAAAAATCTCGGCCCTTGTTAAAAGGTGAAGTTACCATCGAGTTGCGCCGCGACCTGAAAACCACCGTGGCTCGGCAGCAAACTCGCACGCCCATCGACAACGATATTGATGTGGAGCTCTGGGAAGCGCTGCGTGAGTGCCGCCGCAGTCTGGCGGAGGAGCAAGGCGTACCACCTTATATTATTTTTTCGAACAACACCCTGCAAGCCATGGCGGAACAGGCACCGCAGACTATCGAAGCCTTCAGTCAGTTGTCTGGCGTCGGCGAACGCAAACGCGACAAGTATGGCCCGGCATTCCTCGAAGTGTTACGCCGAGTCCAAGGCTAGCGGCTCTCAGTGGGCTTCAAACCTCCTCATCAACCACACAGAGTCAGGTTAAGCACTTCCTGAGCGTACCCCGGGATCAAAGGTCACCGGCATTCGGGTCAAGCCGGAAATAAAGTTGGACGGCATCCAGCTCACTTGGCCAGCGACCTGCAGGTTCTGCATGCGGGACAATACCTCCCGCAGAATCGCATCAATCTCGAGGCGCGCAAACCACTGCCCAAGACACACATGATGCCCGCCGCCAAAGGCGAGGTGCTTGTTAGGCGTTCGTAAGACATCCAACTGATCGGCACGGGCAAAGGCCGACGGGTCTCGGTTGGCCGCGCCGTAATACAGCACGACCTTATCCCCGGCTTTGATATCCTGGTCTTGGATACGGGTGTCCATGGTAGCGGTACGGCGCATATAGATTACCGGTGAAGTCCAACGCAGTAATTCATCTCGAGCCGTGCCGAGGTGCTGTTCCACATCCGACTGCAACAGGGCGAGCTGCTCAGGATGCTTGAGCAACTCGTACATGCCCGTTGCAACGAGGTTTCGAGTGGTGTCGCCACCAGCATCAATCATCAGCATGAAAAACAGCAGAAATTCACCGTCGGTGAGTTTGCGGCCATCAAGTTCAGCCCGTAGCAGTTTACTGGCAAGATCATCGCCCGGATGGGCACGTTTATCTCGTATGACACCTTGACCATATTCAAACATCTTCATCACAGCTTCAGCGATAGCATTTTCTGGCAACGACTCGGGCGCCGAATGGATAACTTCCGTCAGTTTATACAATTCACGCCCATCACTCAGGGGTAGGCCCATCAGATCGGCAATCACGAATGAAGGCATCTCGCCGGCGATGGCGCTGACGAAGTCGCATTCGCCGTCTTCTATGACGGCGTCAACGATCTGCGTGGCCAACTGCTCGATGCGGGCGTTGTAGTTCTTCGCCGGGCCCTGAGTAAATTCTCGGCTAATCAGTTTTCGGTAGGCGGTGTGTTCCGGCGGGTCCATCATCAGCATCATCTTGTCCGGGCCCGCGAAGTTCGCCTGCGCCGGGTCTGGATCCTGAATCATGATAGTCGGTTCCGAGGAGAAGATTTTCGCTTCACGGCCGATGTTATAAACATCCTGGTGACTCGTGATCGCCCAGAAACCAGCGCCACCAGGCTCACTGTGCCAATAGCAGGGCGCCTGCTCTCGCAACCATTGGTATTGATCCTGAGGATGACCACCGTGAAATGATGCGGGGTTGAGCAAATCTATTTGCATAAAAACAGCCTCTATTCAATGCCACTAACGACTTTTACTGACTTGTCTTGCTTTCGGTGTGGCGGAGTCCAACGCAAGTATCCCAACTGTCAGAGTCAAACGAGGCTATAACCAGACTTCCTGATTATTCGCCCGCGCTATTTCGCGAGTCAGCTTCGCAGACAATAAAGGCGCCAGATGACATTTGTCAGCCATCGCCATCACGCTTGCCTGATCAGCAACATCTAATGCCTCATAGTCAGCCTGGACCCTTGCCAATAAAAAGAACCGGTAGGGTTGAGCCAAAGCATTAATTGAATCCTGATCGATCTCAAACCGACAAAACCCCACGCCGCGCTCAATGGGCGTCAAGGGTTTCGGTTGCTGTTCATCGAGCCAACGGTTAATCAAAGTTGCAGCAGCGACTGTTTCCGGCACCAGATCACGAGCGATGTGCCGGAGCAATTGGATCAGGCTATCCGGGACATGATCAGCGCCTTCCTCTTGAGCTCGAATGAGATTCGCCTCCTCATCGGCGATGGCATATTCGCCGATATCAGGCTCTGGCCGGTTCATCCGCTCAACCCACCGAAAAACATGTATGGCCTGTGCCTGCATCAGCGCCAACGGCTTTGGGTCACGACCTAAATGTGCATACATCGGCGCCATCATACCGTAATCAGCGATCGTCGGCGTCGAACCTAACAGGTATGGCATGTCGCGTAAATGGGAGTTGAGCATGTTCAGGAAGTCTGCATAGAGACTTTCAACCAACGTAAAAGTTGAACTGACGGCACCAAATGCCTCTCCCGCATTACGCATCCGCAACATAGTTTTCTCTGCCAGCTCAACCCGGTCTCGATCCCGAGGAATCATCGACTGGAAATGGAAGGCGAGGAAATTTAAATTCTCTGCTGGATAATTCCAACGATAGTGCATGGCTGGGCGCAGTAGTCCTTCAGAACCAATCACATCGAACAGGCGCGCCAGAAAACGTTGACGTGGGCCTTTCGGAAGCGCCTGCCCCCCGCTAAGCGTTTCAAAATGATCAATGATCGCCGTGCTGTCACGAATGACCTCACCCTCAGCAGTTTCTATGATGGGAATGGATTGGCCTCCCGCATTCGGCCGCACCTGGTCTCGAAAGTGGGCGGTGGTTGGCGTGATTTCTCGATAGGGTATTCGCTGTTTAATCAGATAAGCGCGAGCCTTACCCGTATACAATGACAACGGCGTGCCATACAGCGTATGAATACCAGCGTTTGAATCTTGTTGAATCATCGTCCCTTACCTTAATTAGAGGATCCTGACGCGCCTATGACCTGCGCCGTTAAACACTAACACAACATTAGCCGAGTCGCCGACTCATTGAGAGCCTGTAGTCATCAGCTTGATTTGCCAGGCCAGGCTCGCTAACCTGCGCCACTCCTAATGATCAAGGTACGTTCATGTCTGCCTACAGCATTGAAATACTCAAAACAAATCTCGCCAACACCCGCGTGGTTCAACTAATCGATGCAGAACAAGTCGTACTGGACGATGAGTCAGTGCTGTTGCAAATTGACCAGTTTGCGTTGACAGCGAATAACATCACCTATGGTGTCGCCGGGGATATGATTGGCTATTGGCAATTTTTCCCCGCTGAAGACGGCTGGGGTCGAATTCCAGTTTGGGGTATGGCCACCGTCGTCCGCAGCGAGGTTGATGGCATCGATGTGGGCCAGCGTTATTATGGTTACTTCCCCATGTCGAGCTATTTAGTCGTGCAGCCCGCTCGCGTCAGCGATCGCGGTTTTGTTGACGGTGTCAGCCACCGCGCCGCGCTGCCACCGACCTACAATCAATATTCACGAGTCAGCCCTGAGAACGGTTACCTCCCAGAGTTTGATCGCCACCAGATGATTTACCGGCCGCTGTTTACTACTTCCTTTGTACTGGATGATTTTATTGCTGACAATCAGAGCTTTGGCGCAACCAACATCATACTCTCCAGCGCTTCCAGCAAAACGTCATTGGGTCTTGCCTATCTGTTGAAGAACAGTCGGAACCAGTCCGTCACAGGCTTGACCTCCGCCAGTAACCTAGATTTCGTTAAGGGCCTTGGCGTTTATGATACGGTAGTCACCTATGAGGATATTGAAACTCTCGACAACAACCTACCCGGCGTGTTTATCGACATGGCGGGCAACCGTCAGGTCCTGGCAAATATTCATGAACATTTTCAGGATAACCTGAAGTACAGTTGCGGGGTCGGTATCACCCACTGGGAATCTCGAGATGGCGCTGCCCTCGGCACGCTGCCAGGACCAAAGCCGGCCATGTTCTTTGCGCCCAGCCAGATTCAAAAGCGCCACAAAGAATGGGGCCCCGAAAAGTTTCAAGCAGAGCTTGGCACAGCCTGGGACAGCTTTCTGACGGTGGTTGACGGCTGGATCACGATAGACCAGCGCAGCGGTGAATCTGAGTTACTAGGCACTTACGCTGAAGTCCTCAACGGCGCAGCACCGAACAAAGCGTTCGTCATCTCACTGTGACATCTTAATGTGAATTTGCACCTTAAACGGCGTCGCGATGCTGTAGATAGCATCATGTTCAGCCCAGCGACACACCGCGTTGCGTCGCTGGCCGGCTATCGTCTGCAGCTGTAAAATGCTGGATCTTGGCGCGCTGCGTCTTACAGGCTTTGACTGACACGCTTTTCTGCTTGCGCCAAGCTACAACCGAAACCCAGCAGATTCGTTAGACCAAAATTCAAGCGATATTTTGTCGTGGTTGGCCTTAATAAATTTCCGCCGTGTTTTCGAATACAAAGCCAGTCTCGGCCAACACCAGTCGGTGACGTTCACCCTCGACATCAGCATCGGACGACTCGTACCCCGCGTCGCCCTGCCAGAGCGCCACTCTCACACCTTGCGCATTTTTGACGACTCGAGTCTGGTAGACCTTATGCGGCTGTGATTCAAAATGCGTGATAATCTCATGACCAGCACCATGCAGCGCAAGCTGGTACAGCGTGATCCAAGTCGGTGGCGCAAGATCGATCTCGCCAGCCTTGTGTTTCGCCAATGCATCAGCAGGGTTGATCCACAGATGGTCGAGTATCTCTCCGCCATCAATCTGTATGGGTTCATCAATCAGGGTACGGGTTGCGAAGAACCAGGTCGCGAAGCGTTTCGGCGTGGTCGCCGGCGGCGTCCAGTGGGCAAACAACACAAAGTCGTCGATAGCCGCGGTCAGCCCCGCTTCTTCCATGGTCTCCCTGGCAGCAGCATTTCGAGCGGCAACATCAACATCGCCATCGGCCGGATAGTCCTCCGGGTCAATACGCCCGCCAGGGAAAACCCACATGCCACCAAAGGCGATCTTGGAGTTTTTCCGCAACATCAGCACCTCGACCCCGGCGGCTTCCCCAAAGTCTTTGAGAATGACCACGGTTGCTGCGGGAATCGGTGGTGCCAAGCTGGCTTCACTCACGGGTTTTAGATCACCGTAAATATCGTTGCGATGGGTTTTATCCGTTGGCTCGTTGATAGTTATGCTCCTGCTTCGCTGTTGATTGGTTAGTTGACGGGTTTGGCAAGGTCCCGACCCATTCCATAAAACTCCGCGTTGGGTTGCATGGAAGTGACGTTCGCCATCCGATTACTCAAGCCGAAAAAGGCAGTGATCGCACAAATATCCCAGATATCGTCGTCATCGAAACCATGAACCTGCAATTGCTGGAAGTCAGCCTCGGTCACGGCGGCCGCATTCTCGCTGACCTTCATCGCCAGGTCCAGCATGGCCATCTGTCGAGGCGTAATATTGGCCTTGCGATAGTTAACGGCGACCTGATCAGCGAGCAAGCCATCTTTGGCGCGAATTCGCAGGATGGCACCGTGAGCAACCACACAGTATAGGCATTGATTGGCGCCCGAGGTCGCCACAACAATCATCTCGCGCTCGGCTTTGGACAGGCCACCTTGCTTGTCCATCAGCGCATCATGGTATGCAAAGAATGCCCTGAACTCGGCCGGGCGCCGGGCATAGACCAAAAACACATTCGGTATAAATCCCGATTTTTCCTGAACGGAAAGTATCCGCAGCTTGATATCCTCAGGCAGGCCATTCAGATCTGGCAAGGGGAACCTTGGGTTCACAGGCCCTGCGCCGATTTCAGCAGTCGTCGATGTCATGAAGTTAACCCCTAAGATGTAAGCCATCCAAGATACCAAAGACACCGCTCGAGTAACAACTTCATCGCGCAGATTCGCGGCTGGCTGGACAGCCTGGACCATTAAACGTTACATTTGCGCCTACTGTAAATCCAATCTGGAGATTCGCCATGACCTATGCACCGGACCATCGGCCTTACTATGACGCTGACAGCCATATCATGGAGCTTCCCAACTTCCTCAAGGACTATGCTGATCCTGCGATCCGGGATGAAATTCCTCAGGTCAGCTACAGTGCCTCATTGGTGTCTGACGAAGAAGTCGCTGTTATCATGAGCCAGGGCGGACAACACAGCACGGAACACAAGGCCAGCATGGTCGCTTTGGGCGACAAGCTGATCGAAAGCTCCAAAGAAATCCAGGCGCTCGGTGCCTTCAACGGCGATGACCGCAAGGTCGCCATGGATATGCTAGGTTTTAAAAAGCAGCTGGTGTTTGCCACCCACAGTGTCGCTTTTCCGTTTCACCCCAGTTCAAAAAAGCCGCCACATCTGCGGTATGGCGCAACCCGAGCACATAATCGCCACATGGTGGATTTTTGCCAAGCAGATGATCGTTTATTGGGCGTGGGCATTGTCCCGCTGGACAGCCCGGAGCATGCCCTGACCGAATTGAAGTTCGCCATTGACTCAGGTCTGAAGGCAATCTGGGTACCCCATCGCGCGCCCATTGATATGTCGCCGGGCCACGTTGACCTCGAGCCTTTCTGGGCTCTGCTGGCAGAATCCGGCACGCCCTTTGTGTTGCACGTGGGTGGCTCACCGCTGCAAGCATTGAAATCCTGGAGCAACAATGGTCGCGCAGCAGTCAAGGATTGGATGGGTGGCGGCGAGAATGTGCGAACTAAGGACGCTGCTGTCATGCATCAGCCGCCAGAAACTTTTATCAGCATGCTATTACTGGACGGCGTCTTCGACCGCCACCCTGCGCTGCGCGGTGCTGCCGTGGAACTGGGCGCCGGTTGGGTACCCGAGCTGACTAAACGACTGGATTGGGTTGCGAAAATTTACGGCCGCGTCGACACTTCCGTGCAATTTGACCGGACTCCGTCTCAGCAGCTCAGCGAGCAGATGGGCTTCACGCCTTTCCCCCATGAGGACGTCGCCAATCTTATTGAGCAGTCGAATCCAGATCTGTATCTCTTCTCAAGCGATTACCCTCACGTCGAGGGCGGGCGGAATCCCATCAAGAAATTCGAAGACTCCCTCGCTAGCGAGGCCGAAGCCGTCAAAGAAAAGTTCTTCAGTGAAAATTTTCTGCGCTTGTGGCCTGAGGCCCGAGTCAACGGTTAAACAAACCGCCCGGAGCCAGGACCTGCCATGCGCAAGTTAATGCTTGGAATGATCGTCAGTTTGATACTGTTGTGTCTGACCGCCTGTAATCCGGCGCTAGATTCAGACACCGAACAGCCAGACGAAACCGCTCAAATTGAGAGACACAGCAACGAGGGTCACGGGATTCCCTGGTTTGAAGGCTCCGTGGCCGAGGCTTTTAACCTCGCCGCCGCCGCCAACAAACCCATTTTTATGTACTGGGGCGCGGTATGGTGTCCGCCTTGCCAGGAAATCAAACATACTGTCTTCAAGAGCCCAGAATTTATCGCCCAATCAAAACTGTTTATTCCTATCTATCTGGATGGCGATACCGAACGCGCCCAGTCTGTGGGCGAAGAGTTTGGCGTCAAGGGCTACCCCACCATGATTATCTTCAGCCCCCAGGGAGAGGAAGTGACTCGCATTCCTGGTGGGATAGACATCTCTCGCTATAACTCAATCCTGCTCTCCAGCCTCGACACGCTGCGCCCTACGCGCATGCTGGTCCAACTCGCGCTGAACTCGCCGGATCAACTGCTCGCTTCCGACTTTAGGCAACTCGCTTATTATTCCTGGGGCCAGGACTTTGAAGCGCTGCCCGTCGGTACCGACCCCATCCTGTTTAGTCAACTCGCGGAGCGGGTATCGAACCAGGATCCAGAAGCCAGTGCGCGGCTGTATCTGCAATATTTGGTGATGCTAGCTGCCGGGCAAGATGAGGCCAAGACCCGTCAAAAAGCCGATGCCGCACCACTCACCCGCATTTTGGCGGCACCAGAACTGATCATTGGTACGTGGGACTACCTGGCCTATTACGCGATCGAGATTGCCAGTGTGCTCGATCTTGATGCATTGGCATTGGCCAGATTACAAAATCAGTGGCAGCAGGCGATGCTCGATCTACGCCACAATAAGCGCCTATCAACCGCCGAGCAATTGGCAGGCTGGTTCCCGTATCTGGGGTTTTATTTCGACGGCGATGCGACCCCGGCAACACTCCCCACGGCGCAGATCACGGCTATTCAGCTGGATGCCGAAAAGGCCAACCAAGTGACTCGAAATGCCTATGCTCGCCAAAGCGTGGTGAATCAGATTAGCTATCTACTCGAAACTGCCGGGCTCCAGGATGAAGCCAAACAGTTGTTGCTGGCGGAGTTGGAAAAATCGGCAGCACCCTATTACTTTATGAGCAATCTCGCGGCCCTGGCGGAAACCGCCGGCAGCATTGACGAAGCCCTGGAGTGGCGGCTCAAGGCTTATCAGTCGAGCACTGGGCAAGCCACGCGCTTACAGTGGGGAGTCAGCTATGTACGCAGCCTGATCAGACTCGCACCCCAACGACAAGAAGAAATCAGTCAGACAGCGCTGGCGCTAATGAACGAATTGAGCCAACACCAGGATAGTGGCGATGCCATTGTCGATGCCTTTGCGGGACGCAATTTTCGGGTTTTGCGACGCCTCAACAAGGATCTGCACGCCTGGCAAACAGCTGCAGGTATTGACCTACTTGGAAACTTTGACGCCCGCTTGCACACACTCTGTAGCCGGCAAGGCACAGGTTCGACGCAGATGAGCAACTGCCAGTCTTTGCTCGCCAGTGATGCCAGTGACGTGCCACAGTAGTGCGTGGCAAACCTAACTGAACACAGTTCTATGGCTCGACGTGTACAGCGTCCTAATCAGCCCATAAGTTATACCCATCGACAACTCGGATGGCTCAACGAAATCGAGCGCAGTTAGACAGCAATTAGCAATCGGTCACAAGGAGAACGACAATGAGATTTTATCAACGGGTACTGGCCGCCTGGCTTATCGCCGCGGCCTCAGCAAATGCGGCAGAATTACAGGTCGGCGATCCAGCACCGGACTTTCGTCTCCCGGGCAGCGATGGTCACTACTATTCGCTAACCGACTTCAGGGACAAGCAATTCGTCGTCATTGCGTTCTTTCCCAAGGCCTTTACCGGTGGCTGAACTCTCGAATGCAAGGCGCTGCGTGACAGTGACCAGGAAATTCGCGAGTTTGACGTCGCCTACTTCATGGCGAGTGTTGATAGCCTTGAGGACAATAAAGCCTTTGCTGAAAAGAATGCCGCCAGCTTCCCAATCTTGTCTGACGCTGACAAACAGATGAGTCAAGCTTTTGGAGTCCTGTCAGCGAGCGGTCTGGCGCGGCGCTGGACCTTCTATATTGATCGCCAAGGAATTGTTCGAAAAATTGATAAAGCGGTCAGCCCCCGCACAGCAGGGGCTGAGCTGGTCAAAAACCTGCAGGCGCTGAATGCCCCGAGACGGCCCTGACACCCGGGTCGTTCTTGCCTTAGGCTGTTTACGGCGCGCGGATTAGTACGTCACCACTTGGCTCGAGCAAGGGTTAATCTGAGCACTAGTCATTCACTCCACAAGCAGGGGTAGCAACGTGACTCTAGCATTGACACAGGCACTGTTGGCGGGTCATGGCGTGCAACACGCTTGCGCTAATCCACAATGTATTGAAACTCATATCTCCTGGATCGTGTTGCTGGGAGAATATGCTTACAAGATCAAGAAGCCCCTCAATTTGGGCTTCCTGGACTATAGTACGCTAGCCCTGCGCAAATTTTATTGTGCAGAGGAAATACGCTTGAATCGTCGTACGGCCAAGGATTTGTACCTTCAGGTCGTTGCTATCAGCGGCTCAGCGGCGGCGCCCGTGGTGAGTCCTATTGATTCTGACCGACCGGTCGCCGCGGAGGTCTTTGAATACGCGGTAAAGATGCGTCGGTTTCCGCAATCCCAACTGCTAACGTCGCTGGCACAAAACAATCTACTCGACGCAACCGTCGTTGAATCGCTGGCTCGAACGATCGCTCGTTTTCATCTGAGTCTGGCAAAGACAGTACCTTCAAAATTTCAACTAAGGGACCGTATTCAGGGGCCGGTACTCGACAATTTTAAGCACCTGGTGGCGCTGGCCCTGCCAGAGCGACAGCAAGCACTAACGGATCTAGAAGGTTGGAGTGAAAAAGAATACCAGCGGCTCGAGGCCAGTCTGCAACGACGTTATGAGCAAGGCGATATTCGAGAGTGCCATGGCGATATGCATCTCGACAATATCCTATATGATGGTCGACAGTGCCTTGTGTTTGATTGCATCGAATTTAATCCGGCGCTGTATTGGATTGATACGGCCAGCGATTTCGCTTTTACCGCCATGGACCTGCAAGTTCGCACTCATGCGCATCACGCGCGACAACTACTAAACGAGTATCTCGCCCTTACCGGCGACTATGACATGCTTCAGGTGCTTCATTACTATTTAGTTTATCGCGCCCTCGTCAGGGCCAAGGTTCATGCCATTCAGGCTAGTCAGTCGAGGGGCAATGCGTTTCATGAGCACCATGATCAATGTTGGCGCTACCTTCGCCGTGCCCAAGAGTATTGTCAGCCCACGCCACGAGGTATGGTCTTGATGTGCGGCTTTTCCGGCAGCGGCAAAACCACTATCGCCCGTCAACTAGCTCAAGCCTCAGGCTTTATTCATCTGCGTTCCGATGTTGAGCGCAAGCGGCTGTTCGGCTTGAGACATGATGCCAGCAGCCAGCAACTAAAACTGAACATCTACACGGCTGACGCCGATACACTAACCAAATCGCGTCTGTTACACCTCAGCCAAGAGATCTTCAATGCAGGCTACGGTGTGATTATTGACGCCACTTTCATCCGCGCGGGCTGGCGTCAGAGTTTTCTAGAACTTGCCAGCCAGCTTTCGATGCCCATCAGAATCCTTCAATGCCAAGTATCTGCAGATGAGGCGCAAACTCGCCTGGCCAATCGACAGGGCGATGCCTCAGAGGCAACCTTCGAACAATTCCTGGCCCAACAAACTGCTTTTGACCCATTTACTAACGACGAACAACGCTTACTGGTCACTGTTAACACACAGGAGGCGAGTGCGGTAGCATCAACTCTGACCGCCCTGACCCACTGGTTACAGACTCCTACGCTGTCATCAGGCACATTTAACCCGCAATAAGATGCTCTAAGAGGCCTACATGCTGCAGAACAATAAACAAACCATGAAAATCATCCAATGCGAACAGTTTGGCAGTCACACTGATTTGAAAGTTAAGCGGGTCCCAGTGCCGAGACCCGTCGCTGCCGATGAGGTGAAGGTCAGTATCCAGGCGCGGGGAATTTCCTTCAGTGATCTGGTGCGCATCAAGGGCGATTATCAGGAATCCTCAGGCTTACCTTTTACTGTCGGCGGCGAGGGAGCCGGTACCATCATTGAGGTAGGCAGCGATGTTGCGAACCTGCGCGTCGGCGATCGGGTACTGACACCTGGCGGCTGTGTCGAACAGGTTAACGTGGCGGCAAAGCACGTGATTATTTTGCCCGAGCAAGTCGATTTGGAAGCTGCCGCGGCGTTTAGGAATAACTATATGACCGCTTACTATGGCTTGCAGCTCGCTAATCTAAAGGCTGGTGAAACGTTGCTGGTACACGGCGCCGCTGGCGGCGTTGGTCTGGCAGCCGTGGATCTGGGTAAGCTATTCGGCGCCCGAGTGATCGGCACAGCGGGTTCTGATGAGAAACGCGGCGTCGTCGCGGCACTGGGTGCCGATGCTGTGATCGATAGCAACGAGGACTTTCGAGAGGCGGTCAAACAGCTAACCGGCGGCCTGGGTGCTGACGTGATTTACGACCCGGTCGGCGGTGACGTCTTCGACCAATCCATGCGCTGCATCGCACCCTTTGGCAGAATACTTATCGTGGGATTTACGAGTGGCAGGCCGGCGCTAGCCAAGACTAATCATCTACTGGTGAAAGACGCCAGTGTGATCGGCTATACCATAGGCGGCCTACAGCGCCATAAGCCGGCGCTGGCCGAGAAAAACTCCACAACACTGATGGGTTGGCTGGCCAGCGGCCGCATTAAGCCGTTTGTCTCTCACCGTTTACCCATGGAAGATATCGTCGAGGCTTATCAACTGCTAGTGGACCGCAAGGTAGCCGGCAAGGTCATCCTGACATCCAACCAGGATGGACCTGCCGACTGAAGCGTTTAAAGGTTAGGATTAATCAGGTACTTTTCACCCGTCGCCTGCATACCGTAAACCTTGATCGCATCGATACTCAAGGCTTCGCGCAGTGAGACCGTTTTCGTATACTTGCTGGCGAAAGTGGTTTTGATCTCTGCGGCGACTTTCTGACGCAGCTTCTCGGCTGCCTCGGCACCGATCTTGATCAAGAATGGCGTCAAGAGCCAACCGCCGAGCGCCCAAGACATACCAAAGTTGCGGCTCAAGGTTGTGGTGGAACGTTCAAGACCACCGTAAATATAGACCTGCTTAAATACTGTCGATCCATAGCGACTAAATTCCTTGGCAGTCTTGTTGGCTGCCACTTCCATGCAGGTCAGAATCTGACTGGCAAGGCTGCCACCACCGGTTGCATCAAAGGCAATAGTCGCACCGGTGGCTACCAGCGCATCGGTCAAATCATCCATGAACGACGGCAAGCTTGAGTTACAGACATACTCAGCACCAATTCCCTTAAGGATATCCACCTGCGCCTGGTTACGAACCACATTGACGAGCTTTACGCCTTCATTGAGGCAGATTTTTTGCAGCATCTGTCCCAGATTGGACGCCGCCGCCGTATGCACCAGAGCCGTATGGCCTTCCAAACGCATGGTTTCAACCATACCCAGCGCCGTGAGCGGGTTGACGAAGCATGAAGCGCCCTCTTCCGGGGTTGTGCCATCAGGCAGGGCCAGACACTGGTTGACGTTCAAGGTTCGATACTGGGAGTACATGGCACCGCCCAGGACACCGACGGTCTTGCCCAATAGCGCTTGCGCGGCTGCGGACGATCCCGCCTGCACAACAACACCACCGCCTTCATTGCCAACGGGTAAGGACTCATCCATTCTGGCACCCATAGCGCGGAACATGGCTTCAGGTATTTTCGCAGTAATGATGGGCAGATCGGCTGTGCCGCCGGCCACTGCCGTAGACATGTCAGCGCCGCCGAATAAAAGCCCCAGGTCAGATGGGTTGATGGGTGAGGCTTCAACCCGCACCACGACTTCATTCTCGCCAGGGGCTGTCACGGGCACTGACTCAAGGGATAGCTGCAGCTCTCCGCTCGACTTTACCAAAGAACGCAATTGCAGGCTGGTATCGGGTATTTGTGCTGTCATCAGGTCAATCTCCATAAGTTGTTCGTTAGCAATCAGCAGGCAAAATACACTGCTTTGCCATCATTTGATAGGCTTGTTGGCTAGTGACTCGCTCACAACCACCTGATTACGGCCCTGACGTTTTGACACGAGCAGTGCCTCATCGGCCCGGCTCAACCAACTCTCTTGGGGCTCGCCACGGACATATTCGGCGACACCCAGCGAGATTGACAATTGCCAACCCGTGACAGCTTGATCAGCCTCGACTAAGGCGCGCAAGTCTTCTGCCAGTCGCGCTGCGGTGGCCAGGTCTGCAGGGTCAGCCAACACCACAAACTCATCCCCACCGTAGCGAAATAGCTTGTCTGTGATTCTAATGCGCGCCAGCACGATATCAGTCACTCGCTTCAAGAGCTGATCACCTAACGCATGGCCCGCGGTATCGTTAATATTTTTAAACTCATCCAGATCCAAAATGATCAGCGACATGGGTTGATCAGAACGTTCGAAACGCTGTATCGCTTCGATCAGGTGCTTGTCCATGGCCCGGCGATTGCCGGCTCCAGTGAGACTATCTTTGGTGGAGTACTGTAATAACAGGTCACGCTGCTCGTTTCGCTGGCTCGCAAATGCGTAGGTGAATAAAATGCAACCCAAGATGGAAAGATACACTTTGGCAAATGCCAGGCCGTCAAACTGCACCCAGGTCACAGGCAACAGTATGGCAAGCGCCAGGAGGCTCAGCGCAAGTGCGTAGGCCGGTTTGACAACAAAGTAAGTCGCCACCATCAATGGGTAGAGAAAATAGACCTCTGAAATTCCTTTGATGTAAATGTGGAGCACCATGCCACTGATCGCCAGCAACGATAATAGGATACCCGCCATCTCTACTTCTCGAACTCGATAGACATAAGATGCCAAGCCGATTGCCGCTAACAAACCGATACTGTCGAGTAAGCCAATCAAGTAATCGCCCAGCAACAACCGCAAGATAGCAAACGGCAGCAATGTCGCCGCTGAAACACCGCAGATTATCAAGATCATTTTTTCTTCGGTACTGCGACGGTCAAACATAGACTTCCCCGACTTAACCGAACTATCTTGAACCATATTCGAAGACAATGAACCGTACATGCATCAAACAAACGGCATGCCAGCTCCGTTACAGGCCTTTTTGGGCCAGAAATGTCGTGCAATGATCCACCAGGCGACGCCTGAACGCTTGCAAAATATCAGCTGACGATTGCTGTTTGAGGGCAGCAAGATCGGCTTTTTCAAAGGGATATTGCAGTTGACTGTCAGGTAACAGCTGATCGAGCAGCACCGCATTGGCCCGCGGATGGACAGCATCAGAACCCGGTACTATGAGAGTTGGGGCGCCGATCCCCTGCAATTGTTCGGCGCTGAGTCCAATAACAGGCAGCTCGGCGCCTTGCAGAAAGTAGTCTCGCCACCGCGACATGACCGCAA
>Ga0075469_10000173_pt1 | contig 26517 bp, 28 predicted proteins | sample DEB08_DNA_13_FD_77577 | JGI IMG/M metagenome (GOLD analysis project Ga0075469, IMG submission 77577) | Aqueous microbial communities from the Delaware River and Bay under freshwater to marine salinity gradient to study organic matter... | ecosystem: Environmental > Aquatic > Marine > Coastal ...
AACTTCTATAATTTTGACAATTACGGTCTGTTCTATAAAGTAGGTTCCGAAACTAAACTTTGGCGATTTAGAGTGTTGAGTGGAGGAATTGGAATCAACAATATTAACGGGAGCTTTCCAAGAACAAACTTCAATGGACAACTGAATCTTTCTATCGGTAGAGAAAGAAGAAGAGAATTTGCTCCTAATCTAGATTTTGTAAGTGGTGTAGAATTACTGACAAACTTCTCTTATTTTGAAAGTAATGGCTCTAATCCAAGTTCTAGCTTTCAACTTGGAGCAGGAATTGGTGGTGTTTTTGGGCTTAGATATGAAATTAATGAAACGTTTTTTGCGGGTGCTGAAATTCTTCCGAGTATGATGTACAGTTCAAGAAATGGATCAAATATATCTGCATTTGATATTAATTTCCAATTCAATACTAGAGCTTTATTATCTTTTGGAATTAAATTCTAAAATATTACAAACCAACCAATCCTTCAATTGTAGCTTTTGGATCGTTTGCTCCAAACACATAGCTACCTGCAACTAATACATCTGCACCAGCTTCTAGTAATTTAGGAGCTGTTTCTGCATTAACTCCACCGTCAATTTCGATAAGAGCTTTTGAGTTTTTTTCTATTATTAATTTCTTAAGCTTCTTTACTTTAGCGTAAGTGTTCTCAATAAATTTTTGTCCTCCAAACCCAGGGTTTACAGACATTAAACAAACTAAATCGATATCCTGAATTATATCTTCCAATAAATCGATACTTGTATGAGGGTTAAGTGCAACTCCTGCTTTCATTCCTTCGGCATGAATAGCCTGTATTGTTCTGTGCAAGTGATCACAAGCTTCTATGTGTACAGTTAATATTTCTGTTCCGTGCTCGGCAAATTTCTTGATAAATTGATCAGGATTTACAATCATTAAATGCACGTCCAAAGGTTTAGTTGCGTGCTTCTGAATTTTCTTAAGAACTGGAAATCCAAAAGAAATATTAGGCACAAATACTCCATCCATAATATCTATATGAAACCATTGCGCTTGACTTTGGTTAACCATTTCTACTTCGGATTGTAAATTACCGAAATCTGATGCTAAAATTGATGGGGCTATAATGTGTGACATATTAACTGCTTTTGTTAAGATTAGAATTACCTTTGTGTTACAATTACAAAAGTAATTAAAATTCAAGGACTACATCATGCAAAAAGAAATAGAAATTAACCTTCCTCCACACAAGAATGATATAGAGAATATTACACGTATTTCTGCTTCGGTTCTTAAAATAGATCCTGACAGAATTAATGCTATTCAAATAGTTAAACGTTCTATTGATGCAAGGAAAACTAAGCCATTTTTTAAATTAAGGCTAGCTATTTTTATTGATGAAGATGCTCCTGAAAATGATTTTTCTCCTAAATTTCAAGATGTTAGTGATGCCAAGCAAGTGCTTATTGTTGGTGCCGGACCAGCTGGACTTTTTGCAGGAATAAAAGCTTTGGAGCTTGGTTTAAAACCAATTATTGTTGATAGAGGAAAGGAAGTAAAAAGCAGAAGAAGAGATTTAGCTGCAATAAACAAAGAGCATATTGTAAATCCAGAATCAAACTATTGCTTTGGTGAAGGTGGAGCAGGAACCTACTCTGACGGTAAATTATATACTCGATCTAAAAAAAGAGGTGATGTACGAAATGTACTAGAAACCTTAGTAGCATTTGGAGCTGATAGCGATATTTTGGCAGATGCTCATCCACATATTGGAACCAATAAGCTTCCACAAATAATTGTTGCAATGCGTGAAGCAATTATTAATAATGGTGGAGAAGTTCATTTTGATTCCAAAATGACTGATTTATTAGTTGAAGACAATGAAGTTCAGGGGATTGTAATAAACGAAACTAAAACACTTAATTCTAATTTAGTAATCCTTGCAACTGGTCACTCGGCAAGAGATATTTATTATTTATTAGACAAGAAAAAGATTGCTATCGAATTCAAACCATTTGCAATGGGAGTTCGTGTGGAACATCCACAGAATTTTATTGATAGCATCCAATACAAGACTGCAGATAGAGGTGAGTTTTTACCCCCATCTTCTTATCAATTAGTATGCAACACCAAGGAAAGAGGAGTTTTCTCTTTTTGTATGTGCCCTGGTGGAATTATAGCACCTTGTGCAACTGCACCTGGAGAAGTTGTAACAAACGGATGGTCGCCAAGTAAGCGAAATAATCCTTATGCCAACTCAGGAATTGTTACCGAAGTAAAAGAAAGTGATGTGAGTGATTACTCGCATGCTGGTGCATTGAAAGGATTGAAATTTCAGGAAAAAGTAGAGAAAAAATGTTGGGAAGCTGGAGGCAAAACTCAAGTAATTCCTGCACAAAGATTAGTTGATTTTATGCAAGACAGAAAATCGGCTGATTTACCAGAATCTAGTTATATCCCAGGAATTAAGTCAGTAGAATTAAAAGAAGTACTTCCAGATTTCATTATCAGAAACTTAAGAAAAGCTTTTCTTGAATTTGAAAAAAGAATGACTGGCTATTTAACAAATGATGCTGTGCTCCATGCACCAGAATCTAGAACTTCTTCACCAGTTCGTATCCCAAGAGATAAAGAAACTTTTGAGCATATTGAAGTAAAAGGTTTATACCCGTGTGCCGAAGGTGCTGGTTATGCTGGAGGAATTGTTTCTGCTGCTATTGATGGACAGAAATGTATTGAGAAAATAATGGAGTTTAAACTTCAAAATTAAATTTATAAAGTTCGCTTTCGAGTCAGCTCTTTTATTCTTTCCTCCAAAGTTCCAGATGCAATTTTATAGGGAAAGTTATATTTCTGCAACTCACTTTCGTATAACTTAAATAGCTCCTCCCTGTCGTTTGGATTTTCTCTTTGTTCATCAAATTCCCAGGGGTAATCTGGCTTACAAAGGATATAAAATGAATTTGAATTTGAGTACAGTCTATCTAATATCCAAGGGTCGCAAGTCCCATATTTAAATTCACTCCAAATTTTTATAGTGAGTAAATCGGTATCAAAACAACTGTTTTTATTCTCACTTTTTTTAGCTTCTTCTTGAAGAGCATATTGCTTTTTGGCTATTATCAATAAATCATCTTGAGTATATTCTCTGTTAAGATTAGAAATATATTCACGTGCATATTCGGCCACATACATTCCATTGGTAGCTTTAGCTATTTCCAATGCAAGTGTTGATTTTCCAGAAGATTCGGGACCCGTGAACACATAATTCATAATTCGAAATTAAGATAAAAAAAGCCAATAAAAAAGCCATTTTGCTGAGCAAAATGGCTTTAATAAATTATTACACTAGGAATCTATGAATCCTCGTCTCTAAATTTTTTGTCTATGTAAGCAGCTTTTAACTTTTGCGTTCTGTTTGCAACAGTTGGTTTTATGTACTGCTTTTTCTCTCTAAGTTTTCTAATAACCTGAGTACTTCGGAATTTATTTTTGTAACGTTTTAGCGCTCTCTCAATGTTTTCCCCTTCTTTTACTTGTATTTTTAACATATGGTTTCTATCAAATTTGGATGCAAATGTAAATAATAGATCTTTTATTCGCAACAAATAGTTGCAATCTATTTAGTAATATTTCTTGAGATGACTAATTGTTGAATTTGAGTTGTCCCTTCTCCTATCGTACAAAGCTTTACATCTCTATAAAATTTCTCTACAGGAAACTCTTTAATGTACCCATACCCTCCGTAAATTTGGACAGCATCATTACACACTTCACATGCAATTTCAGATGCGTACATCTTTGCCATTGCAGACTCAGTCACCAACTTTTCTCCTCTATTCTTTAAATCAGCTGCTTGAGCTAATAACAAATCAGCTGCTTCAATTTTTGTTGCCATATCTGCCAACTTAAAAGCAATTGCTTGGTGTTCGCAAATTGGCTTACCAAATTGCTCTCTTTCTTTTGAATATTGCAAAGCAGCTTCATAAGCTCCTTTTGCAATTCCTAATGCTAATGCTCCAATAGAGATTCTTCCTCCATCTAGCACTTTCATAGCCTGAATAAATCCACTCCCTTCCTCACCAATCATTTGATCTTTGTGAACTCTACAATTATCGAAAATCAACTCAGTAGTTTCCGAAGCTCTCATTCCTAATTTATCTTCTTTTTTACCTGCAGAAAATCCTTCAGTTCCTTTTTCAATAATAAAAGCACTCATACCATGAGAATCTCCTTTCTCTCCAGTTCTTACAATTACAACAGCAACATCTCCAGATTTACCGTGAGTAATAAAATTTTTAGAACCATTAAGAATCCAATGGTCTCCATCTTTTACTGCAGTCGTATTCATTCCTCCAGCATCAGATCCAGTACCAGTTTCTGTAAGTCCCCAAGCTCCAATCCACTCTGCTGTAGCTAATTTTGGTAAATATTTTTTCTTTTGCTCTTCGTTAGCGTTATAATAAATATGCCCTGTACACAATGAGTTGTGAGCAGCAACAGATAATCCTATCGAACCACACACTTTAGATATCTCAACAATTACAGAAATATATTCGTGATAATCCATACCAGATCCTCCGTACTGTTCAGGAATAAAAACTCCCATCAAGCCAAGTTCTCCTAGTTTTTTAAATAGCGGCACAGGAAACTCTTGAGATTCATCCCATTTCATAACATTGGGTCTGATTTCTTTTTCTGCGAAATCTTTCACCATATCTATGATCATTTTCTGATTCTCTGATTCTCTAAAATCCATTTATTAAATATTAATAGGTTGCTAAATTAATTATGTTCTTGCTATAGTCTTTTAACCTCTCTGTTCCATTCAAAAATCCTAACTCAATGATAAAACCAAATCCTGCAACATTACCTCCTTGTTGCTTAATTAGCTCTGCTGCTGCAATTGCTGTTCCACCAGTAGCTAATAAATCATCATGAACAAATACGTTCCAATTAGGTTTTATAGAATCTACATGCATTTCTACAGTAGCACTTCCGTATTCTAAATCATACGAATATTGTATCGTATCAAAAGGTAGTTTCCCCACCTTTCTTACCAATACAAAAGGAATATTCATTTCTAACGCTAAAGGCATTCCGTAAATAAATCCTCTGCTTTCTACTCCTACAATTGCGTCAATATTTTCACCAGCTAATTGTGCAGCAAATTCCTTAATGATCTCTTTGGATAAAGTAGGATTTTCTACAATTGGAGAAATGTCTTTAAAATTAATCCCTTCCTTAGGAAAGTCAGGAACATTACGGACTGTATTCTTTATTTTATCTGATAAATTCAATGTCGCTTATTATAGAGTTAAATACTCTGCAATTTTACGATATTGTTTAAGGTTTATCAAGTTATTTTGATGAATTTGTTCCAAGTCGACAAAGCCTCCATGCATGTCGCGATAATTCACGATTTTTTTAACGTCACTAAAGCTTAAATAAGGGTGAGCTACAAGTTCTTTAAAAGTAGCTGTGTTTATATTTATTAAGCTAATGCTTTGCGGATTAATCTCAACTTTAGCTACACTTTTCAAATCAAAATCTTCTAACCCATACACTTCATTAAGTTGAGAAAGGTTAACAAATCCTCCTATTTTTTCTCTATAAGAAATAACCATCCCTGCTTGCTTACTCGTAATATTCAACCCTTTCTTAATCTCATAAAACTTTGCTGAGTTCAACTCTACTATTTCTAAAGTTTCTTGAATTTCTTCTTTCACCTCTTTTTCAGGGAACTGAATATATGGCTCTAAGCTCTGATACAATTTATCACTAACTCCATATATCTTTTTCAAATCTTCTTTAGATTTAAATCTTCCACCCATTTCTCTAAAATTCTTCAATGTCTTTGCTTGCTTAGAACTAAAACCTAGATTTTGCAATTCATTTTGAGTAACGGTATTAGGGTCGAAATTGAATAGAGAAATAGATTTTTCTGAAACATATTTTTGTTTAGATGATGTTGAAACTACTTTATCAAGTTTAATAAATGGAATTAGTTGAGAAGCTAAACTATCTGGTATTGAAAATATCTTTTTGATTTCTTCTTTCTTTTTAAAATCTCCTACTTTTTCTCGGTAATTTTTAATGTTATAAGCTTGTTTCTTACTCAATCCTAGTAGTAACATACTATCTAAGGATATTGTATTTGGATTAAATTTAAAAAGAGAGGTAGCCTTTTCCGATTCAATCTCAGAATTCATAGCTTCTATTAGGGCTCTTACTTCGGTAAAATCTTGAATTTCGGGTTTAAAAACATTGGGAATTACTCTGTAAGCAATTATCATTAATAGAATAATTATTACCAAAGTCAGGATTCCTTTTTTCTCTTTGGAAGAAAAAACAAAGTAATCGTCAAAAAATTTCATGGTATAAGTTAGTAAAAACTCATCTTAATAACAAAATAGGTGGATTACTTAGCTTTAATAAACGGATGCTTTTCTTTCATCACTTTAGTAAAGCCGTAATAGAAAAAACTCATCCCAATAATCATCAATACGTGTGAAAAATCATTTTTTGTAAAGTAAGGATGAAGGTTTATTTTTAGTAAAAACACGAAGGCAGAAGGAAAAATAGCGACAATTCCATAAAAAACATACTTGAAGCTTGGCGAAATTTTACTTTTAAACTTATAACTAAAAACTCCCGCACCAATCAATAATCCTAAGATAGTGTTGATAGCAAGAGGTAGAAATAATAGTTGAGGCTTGGCATTTACATCCACAAGCATCCAAACTGCGAAAAACGCGACATAAACCAACAGTAACTTTATCAAATAAATCTTATTTGCTTTAGCGATTATTTTTGGATTCCAATGAGCACTAATCATTGCTCGCTCAATCCAGTAAATGGATAAGGGGATAAAAAACCAACCAAGTAATTTTCCGTAAAAATGGAAGTAATTATAGAATAAATGACCGAATCCACTTAGGAAAATTGACAATCCAAAGTACAAAAAGAATTTTTGCCAAGCAGCTAAAAATTCCCCTTGGTAATTTAGTTTAAACGCACGGTATGCGAGAGTTAAACTGAGAATTCCTAAAATTATATCGAATATAAAATCTGTTGGATCTGCCAAATCCATCCCAAAAAGTGTGAAGTTTATTGGGTCAAAATCTTTTCCTATCATTACTTATGCTTTATGCCTTAAACGCTTTAATTTTCTCCATATATTTCTTAAGTTCTTCTTTCACTTTGGGAGCCAAAAAGAATAACCCTATCATGTTAGGAACAAGCATTGCGAATATCATAGCATCAGAAAAATCGATTACTGAACCTAAGCTTATTGCTCCTCCAATTATTACGAATAAACAGAAAATAACTTTATAGGCATTCCCTACCATTTTACTTTTCCCAAATAAGAATGTCCAAGCTTGGAATCCATAATAAGACCATGATATCATAGATGAAAATGCAAACAATACAACTGCTATTGTTAATACCCATGGAAACCAAGAAATAGACATTTCAAAAGCTTTAGAAGTAGCTTCTACCCCTTTGGTCACCTTTACTCCATATTCCATTACTTCTCCATCCATGTTAGATACAATTAACATTAATGCAGTCATTGTACAAACAACTACCGTATCAATAAATGGCTCAAGTAAAGCAACTAATCCTTCACTTGCTGGATGTTTAGTTTTAACAGCTGCATGAGCTATAGATGCAGAACCAATACCTGCTTCATTAGAAAATGCTGCTCTTTGGAACCCTTGAATCAATATTCCAACAAAACCACCAGAAACACCAGCAAAAGTAAATGCTCCAGTAAATATTTGACCAAATGCCTTAGGCACTAAATCTATTTTCATAACCAGAACAGCAATAACAGCTAATACATAAACAGCTACCATAAATGGAACTATTTTTTCTGTTACGGTTGCAATTTTTTTAATTCCACCAATAATTACAATTCCTACTAAAACCGCCATCACTAATCCAAATAACGCTCCATATCCTGCTAAAAAACTAGTCTCCCCACCTGTTACGGATTGAACCATTTCGAAAGCTTGATTAACTTGAAACATGTTACCTCCACCAAAAGAACCTCCAATACACATTATTGCAAATACTACTGCTAATATTTTTCCGAAGTTCCCTTTAATTCCTTTTTTTAAATAATACATTGGACCTCCGTACACAGTTCCGTCCTCTCCAATTTCTCTGTATTTAACACCAAGTGTACACTCTACAAATTTTGATGACATCCCTAAAAATCCTGCTACAATCATCCAAAATGTTGCTCCAGGACCACCTAATGAAAGTGCTACAGCAACCCCTGCTATATTTCCTAACCCTACTGTTGCAGACAAAGCTGCCGTTAAAGCCTGGAAGTGAGAAACTTCTCCATCATGTTCACCTTCAACTCTTATCGTTTCTGGATTATCTCCTAGTATGTCTTCATGAGAATCAGGAAAAACATCAGAAGATTCTAAATGACCTCCGTCTTCTAAATCATCATACTTACCCCTTACAATTCCTATAGAAGTAAAAAAACCTCTGAAGTTGATAAACTTAAAATACAAAGTAAAATATAGCGCTCCTAAGATTAGTACAATAAGTACCCAAGGAATTTTTACTGTATCAGAAAAAGGAATAGCATAAAAAATTGTTTCTACGAACCAACCTGTTGCATTTCCAAAAGCTTTATCGATTTTTTCATCTAACCCTAAATCTTTTGCAGTTTCTGCTGCTGCTGCAACTGTAGTAGAAATTTCATTTACTACTTCTTGAGTGTTTTCAACCAGAGCTGGCTGATCTTGAGCAAGAAAAATTAAAGGGAATACGACAAACAGTATCGATAAAAATTTATTTAACATGAAATGTTTTTTAGATGAATTCAAATATAGGAAAATAGGCAAGCCTACCCAAATATTTTATTTTTGATTATCAAGAAATTCCAGTGACTGTTCTAGTGTCAATGGATTGTAATCTAATTCTCGTTTTGCTTTATCAATAATAAATCCTGTTCTTGAAGGACGTGAAGCATTTTGGTTAAGTATTGCCGTTTTTATTGGTGTTACACAATCAGTCGATAAATTATAATGTTTACCAATTCGCTTCACAATTTCCAGAATACTCATAGTTTCTGGTCCTGAAAGATGAAAAATTCCATTTGCATCTTTATCAGCAATTGCAATACAACCTTTAGCTAAGTCTTCTGCAAGTGTTGGAGCTCTATACTGATCATCAACTACATTTATTGGCGATTGTTTTTCCAATGCGCCTTTTGCCCACATAATTAAGTTTCCTCTACTCAGGTTATCTCCCGTTCCAAAAACTATAATAGTTCTTGCTACAGCAGTTTTTTCATATCCACTTTGTTCAATTAACTCTTCGGATGCTAGTTTAGACTTGGCATAATAACTCAATGGATTTGGCTTATCAGTTTCGATATAAGGCCCGTTTTCTCCATCAAATACAAAATCAGTAGATAAGTGAATGAAATGTGAGTTATGTTTTTTAGATGATTGCAAAAGATAATCTACAGCCTTCACATTAATGTCCCAACATTCTTCTTGATGATCTTCACAGGCATCAACATTAGTCATTGCTGCAGTATTAATTACAACATCTGGATTATGCTTAGCAATAATTTTTTCTACTTCTTTTTCAGAAGTAATATCTAATGATTCGTAGTTAAAATCTTTAACTAGCCTTCTGTTTTCACCTTTGGAAGTTGCAATTAAATGAACATCTTCTCTTTCTTTTAATTGATTAACGATTTTCTGCCCTAACAAACCATTAGAACCAGTAACTAATATGGTTTTTTTATCCATGAGTTATTCCAAATATTTTATTAATTTCTCCTATTTGATCAGGGTTACCAAGCACAAATAATTTAGAACCAGGCACCAGTAAAACATCTGGTTTAGGATTCACAATAAATTCTCCTTCTGGAGTTTTGTACCCAACAATATTACATCCCGTATTAAAATCTTGTGATATACTCGATATTGTTTTGTTCTTGTATTCGGATGGAATATTATCAAAAGATATTTCCTCCAAATTTACTTTAGATTGTCCCTGTATGGTAATGTGATCCAAAAACTCAATTACATCAGGAGTAATTACCAATGATGCCATGTGAGCTCCTCCTAGTGAATCGGGCATAATTACATTACTAGCTCCTGCAATTTTAAGTTTCCTTACAGATGAACCTTGAGATGCACGACTAATTATCTTTAAATTAGGATTTAACTCCCTTGCAGATAACACCACAAATAAATTATCAGCATCAGAAGGCAAAGTAGTTATAAGTGAATGAGCATTCTTTATTTGAGCTTTCAGTAACACATCATCAGAAGTAGCATTTCCCTCCAAAAAAAGATGTTCTTTATTTGCTCTAAAAACATCTAACAAATCTGGACTTTGTTCAATAATTACATATTCCTTATCGTGAGCTTTTAATTCACTTACAGCTTGAGTTCCTACTCTTCCGTATCCGCATACAATAACATGCTTATCTAATTTTTCTACTTCTTTATTCATTTGAAAATCTTTAAAATAAATTCGATATTCCCCTTCCAGTAAATATTTTGAGATGGACGACAAAGCATAAGCAAAAGTACCAAAGCTCATAATTATGAGAACAATAGTAAATAATTTACCATAAGATGAAAGTGTACCGACCTCATTAAAACCTACGGTAGAAACCGTAATAATAGTCATATAAAAAGCATCAAAAAAGCTCATCCCCTCAATAATCATATACCCCACCACTCCAGTTAAAACAATAACAATGAGTAGAAATAAAGCTATATATATTTTGCTAAATAAGCGGTAGTTGAGCAACAAATTTTTCTTTTTTTATAACATAGTAAAGATAGTAATTATAATATGAATCCATAGAGCTAAATAGTTTTTTGGCACGAAAATTGAAATTACATTACCAATATTAAACTCCTCTTATTGAGGAATAAATCTAAAGCCATGAAAACGAAAATATTACTTACAGCCCTACTTACTTTTCTGTTAGTAACCGGAAAAGCTTTTAGCAACTCAAGCACATTATTTATTGATGTGATGGAACACCCTTCTAAAACATACATCATAGAATTTGATGATGGGAATGTTTACGAAACTCAAAATGATATCAGAATAGATAATTTGAGATTTGGGAAAAATGGAATTAGAATTTACAAACGTAGTTTCCAGGGATCAAGAAGAAATCCTCGTAATTTTCAGGACAGGTTAATCTATGAAGGAAACCTAAACGTACCAAGAAACTCAATTATCAAAAGTGAATTGGCTCAAAGAAACTTGTTTGTACATAGTATTAGACCAAAACGAGCTAACCACCCTAATGGAGGAAGAGCGTTTGGAATGAACCAAAGAGCATTTGAGCAACTTAGATTCTCTGTACAAAACGAAAGTTTTGATAGAGATAAATTAGAAATATTAACTTTTGTTGCTCGAACTGGAAACTTTAACTCAAGACAAGTTGCAGAGCTAGTTAGCCTAATGAGTTTTGATTCTTACAAATTGAAATTTGCTCAAGAAGCATACAGAAACACTGTAGATAAGCAAAACTACTTTTTAGTTAGAGACCAAATTACTTTCATAAGTAACCAAAGAAAATTGATGATTTTTGTATCAACTCAAGGTCCAGCTAACCCTCCAAGAGGAGGAAATGGAAGAAGACGCTAGTCACAAATATTTAAAACTAAAAAAGCCTGAAAGAAAATTCTTTCAGGCTTTTTTTATTTTATTCTTAATAAATAGGCTTCGAGTACATCTTTAATTGAGGGAAAAGTATTTTTAAATACTTTATCGAACTTATCTGGGTGAATCCATTTCACTTTTGTGATACTCTCTTCAGTTTGAGGAATAAGCTCTTCATCTTTATCATAATCCATAATGTACCAATATGTTTTTTTGATACAATCTTTTCCTTTGTTTCTGAATTTATGGAAAGTAGTTATTAGGTCTTCTCTTATTTTAGGATCAGTTATTCCACACTCTTCTTCAACTTCGCGAATAGCTCCGTGTTTAATTTTCTCTCTCTTCTCCAATTTTCCTTTAGGTATATCCCATTTTCCTTTTCTGAAAATAAATAAAACTTCATCTTTTTCATTCACAACAAGTCCTCCTCCAGCTTCTACAATTCGAAATCGTTTTTCGAGAAGTTTATTGAGCACTTTTAACGTAGGAAAATTGACAATATTAGCCACTTCTTTTTCGTTAGAATTAAGAATTAAATCAAACTCTTGGAGAGTGTAACATGTTGTAAAAGAAAATTTTTTATCAAAAAATGACTTTTTTAGACCGAAACATAAGAAAAATACCCTTTCATTTATAAAAACTTTATACATTTGCGACCTATTATGATTTTAGACAAAAATACAGCCTCAAAGGTAGCAGAATATTTATTACAAATAAAAGCTATTAAATTAAATGTAGAAGAGCCATTCACGTGGGCTTCTGGAATTAAGTCGCCTATATATTGCGACAACCGAACTATTCTATCTTATCCAGTAGTTAGAACCTATATTAGACAGCAACTAGCTGAACTAACTATAGAGGCTTACGGAAAACCTGATATTATTGCAGGAGTAGCTACAGGAGGTATTGCACACGGAGCTTTAGTTGCTCAAGAATTAGATATGCCATTTGCATATGTTCGTTCTCAAGCAAAAGGTCATGGATTACAAAACATGATTGAAGGAGTGATGGAAAAAGGGAGAACTGTTGTACTAATTGAAGATTTAATATCAACTGGAGGAAGTTCTATAAAAGCTGTAAACGCAGTGAAAGAAAACGGAAACCAAGTTAAAGGTGTTATTTCAATAATGGATTACGGCTTCAAAAAAGCCGAAGACAACTTTAAGGATGTTTGTTCTTATTATTCTCTTTGTGATTTTGACGTGTTAGTTGACACTGCTTTAGACAAGCAATTTATCACAAAAGAAAACTATGATAAGTTGGTGAAATGGAAACAATCTGTTTAGGTATTAACAATATTCTGAAAACAGTTAAAAACATCTTTTTGGATTAAACCTCCACCTTAGATTAAATACTTATTTTTGAAGCGTCCTCCAACAAGGACGCTTTTTTATTACACCTACTTTTTATAATTATGGAATCTACTTTAACTGCAACTGATTACAATTTCCCAGGCCAAACTGCCATTTACAAAGGAAAAGTAAGAGATGTGTACAACATCAATAACGAGAAAATTGTGTTAATAGCTTCGGATAGGATCTCAGCTTTTGATGCTGTGTTACCAAAAGGAATTCCATTTAAAGGGCAAATATTAACTGCAATTGCAGCTAAATTCCTAAATGAGACTAAAGATATTGTACCAAATTGGCTTGAGGCAACTCCAGATCCAAATGTAGCAGTTGGTAAATTTTGCAAACCATTTATGGTAGAAATGGTAATTAGAGGATACTTAGCTGGGCACGCCTGGAGAGAATACAAAGCTGGAAAAAGAATAATCTGTGGAGTTGCCATGCCTGATGGCATGAAACAAAACGATAAATTTCCTGAGCCAATTATTACTCCTGCAACTAAAGCAGAAGACGGAGACCATGACGAAGACATCTCTAGAGAGAACATAATAGCTCAAGGAATTGTGAGTAAAGAAGATTACGAGAAGTTAGAAAGCTATACCAGAGCATTATTCCAAAGAGGAACTGAAATTGCGGCTAAGCAAGATTTAATTTTAGTAGATACTAAATATGAATTTGGAAAAGCGGATGGAACAATTTACCTAATTGATGAAATTCACACTCCTGATTCTTCGCGTTTCTTTTATGCAGAGGGCTACCAAGAAAGGCAAGATAAAGACGAACAACAAAAGCAATTATCTAAAGAGTTTGTTCGTGAATGGTTAATAGAAAATGGATTTCAAGGATTGGAAGGACAAACTATTCCTCACATTCCTGATTCATTTGTAAATACTGTAACAGAAAGATACACAGAGCTATACGAAAAGATTACGGGAGAGACCTTTGTGAAAGCAGATAACTCTGATTTGGTGAACAGGATTAAGAAAAATGTTACTGAGTATTTAAGCTAACACCAATAATCTAAACTGTAACATTTGTTACATCAAAATTTAGAATGAGATATTATCTTTAATAAAATACATCCAATGAATTTTAAAAAATTAAAGTTATCTAGCATCTCGTTATTTATATTCGGCTCATTATCCTTTGGTCAAAACTCACCATTTAGCATTGCTGTAGAACCTATTAATATTCCCAACTTAGGAGGATTGCAATCTTTTGCTTTTGGTCAACATAACGGAAAATGGTTAATACTTGGAGGAAGATTAGACGGATTACACCAAAGACAACCCTTTGCCGCTTTTGATGTTGCTGGACATAATACTCAATTAATTGTAGTGGACCCAGTCACTAAACAAAGATGGACAGCTTCTATTTCTTCTTTACCAACAGCTATTCAAGAACAAATTAAATCAACAAATGCACAGTTTTTTCAAGAAGAAAACTATTTATATATTCTAGGAGGATACGGATATAGCGGAACTCTAAATGACCATACTACGTTCCCAAACTTAACAGCAATTGATGTTCCATCAACAATTAATGCTGTAATAAACGGAACTAGTTTCATTTCGAATTTTAGACAAATTACAGACACTAAATTTCAAGTAACAGGTGGCAGATTAGAAAAAATCTACAATACTTACTATTTAGTTGGTGGACAAAAATTTATTGGTAGATATAATCCTATGGGACCAACACATGGACCAGGATTCACACAAGAATACACCAACCAAATAAGAAAATTTACATTATCGGATAATGGAACTGCAATCACTATAAATCATTTTGCTGCTATTACTGATACTGTTGAACTTCACAGAAGAGATTATAATGTAACTCCCCAAATAATGCCAAACGGAGAAGAAGGCTTAACTGCATTTTCAGGAGTATTCCAAAAAAATGCTAATCTTCCATTTTTAAACTGTGTAAATATTGATAGCTCTGGTTACAATGCAAACAACTCTTTCAGTCAATATTACAACCATTATCATTGTGCAAATTTCCCAATATACTCAAGTTATTATAACGAAATGAACACTGTTTTTTTTGGAGGAATTGCTCAATATTACGATAATGCTGGAACCTTGGTTCAAGATAACAATGTGCCTTTTGTAAAAACAATTGCAAGGGTTTCAAGAGATGCTAATGGTATAATGGCTGAATACAAACTACCTATTGAAATGCCTTCACTACTTGGAGCTGGCTCAGAGTTTATACCAAATCTTAATATACCCAGATATCATAATGGAGTAATAAAAATAGATAGTTTATCCCAAGATTCTACACTTGTGGGATATATTTACGGAGGAATTAGTAGCACTGGAGCCAATATTTTTTTTACGAATACTGGCACTCAAAGTTCAGCAAGTAGCCAAATTTTTGAAGTTTACTTAATCAAAGGACAAACTTACGGAGTCCACGAATTAAACTCTCACAGTGTAAGCAATTTAAAACTAAAAGTATTTCCTAACCCAAACAAAGGGGACTTTAAAGTGACATTTAACTTAACAAAACGCTCAAGTGTAAAATTAAAACTGACAGACTTGAATGGAAAAATTATTGAAATAAATAATTTTAAAAGCTTGGAAAAAGGAGAACATACATTAGAAAAACGAATTGAAGAAATTGCAAATGGAGGTATCTATTTCCTAACCATTGAAACAGACTATGAGATTGCTACACAAAAATTAATACTTAAGAAGTAATCACTTCCTCCTCAAAAAACATGTCATTAAAATTAGCCAAATACAATTTAGATTGAGCTCTTGTAAAAGCTGTGTACAACCATCTTAAGTATTCTACATTTACCATTTCTTTGGTTAAATAACCTTGGTCGATAAAAACTGTGTCCCATTGTCCACCTTGAGATTTATGGCAAGTTACGGCATACGAAAACTTAACTTGTAACGCATTAAAGTAAGGATCCTTCAATACCTTTTCCATTCGTTCTTTACGACCTGGAAACTCTTCTAAATATTCTTCGTCAATGGCGTAAAACAACTTTTTGAGCTCTTCTCTTGGCAAACTAGTCGATTCTACCATAATTGCATCCAACATTAGTTTTACTTCAAAAGGCTCTTCGTCTGGGTAATCAATTAGCTGAACTTCGGCTGTGGCAAATTTAAATCCGTACAATTCTTCGGTTCTTGTAATTCGTAGGAGTTCAATAATATCTCCATTGGCAATAAAACCTGCTTTTGATTTATCGGATAACCAATGGTAATTGTTTTTCACCACCATCATTAAATCTCCTGCGTCAATTTCTTCTTCTTTATATAATATCCTTGCTCTAATATGCTGATTGAACATATTAGCTCTTTTATTACTTCGGCACAACACAATGCAATTCTCCACTCCTTTTCCCGAATAGGAACTTTCTAGTTCATCTTGTAAATCGTTACCAACAACTCGCACCACATCACTAAACTGCTGGTTAGAAACCAAAGGAAGTAATTCCTTGTCGGTAATTTTATTTCTAATTTTGGTAGCATTAAACAAAATACCAGACTCTTTGGTTTGCCTCACAACTTCCGTTAATCGGTAATGAAACACTTCGGCATAAAAAGTAGACTCCAAAAATTTTGGATCCAAAGCTCTACTCATTTCTTCACCAACTGGAGGAAGCTGAGCTGTGTCACCTACAAAAATAACGCTACATTTTTTTCCTTCGTACACGTATTCCATCAAATCATCCAACAATGATTTTTTATCCATGTAGGAGTTATCGCCAATCATTGAAGCCTCATCCACAATAAACAAAGTATTAGTAAGCGTGTTTTTCTTTAACACAAACATACTTCTTCCGTTCACATGCTTGTAGATGTAAATCATTTTATGAATCGTGAAAGCTCTTCTTTTGGAGTAACCAGAAATAACTTTAGCAGCTCTACCTGTGGGAGCTAAAAGCACAGTTTTATAATTAAATTTTCCTAAAATTTGGGTCAGTGCCGAAACCAAGGAAGTTTTCCCTGTTCCTGCGTACCCATTCATCACAAATAACTTTTTGTCCGTAGTGGATTCCAAAAATTTATGGAGGCTAGCAAGTAACTGTTCTTGGTCTTTGGTAAATGGGTAAGAAAACTTTTGGCTAATCAGTTCCTTAAATTGGTCTATTTTCATAATTATTTTCCCGTTTACTGTCCTAAATTACCCCAAAATAATTTAATTATTAAATAATAGGCGAATAAAGGATAATATGTCTAAATTTAATTTGTTCAATGAAAAAAATTTTTAATTTTGTTCAGGTTAGAAAGTCACTAAACATAAAACTCTATGGATTATTTTGAAAAATTTTGGTTATTCGTAAGAAAATATCTTTTCTCGATTTTGCTTATTATAGCAGGTATAACCTTTTTAATAGTTGGGATGTCCAAAGGAGGTTCGCAAGCTAACCTTGCTCAAAGTAGCAACTTTACTTTTGCAGCTATCATCTTACTTTTCTTAGGAGCTATTTCTTTGTATTTCATTATGGAGAAAAAAATTGGAAAAGCAATTACTTTAATTTCTTCTTTAATATTTTTACTTGGAGCAGTAATTTTTATCTATCTAAACATTAGTACAGTTCAAAACACTGTAATTCAATTAAGAAAAATTGAAGAGTCAGAAAATTTAGCGAAACAAGGATTGAGTGATATTCAAAAATTACAAGATGCTTACGAAAGAAAAAACAGAAAACTTGCTACATCTTTTGAGGAATTAACAACTTTTGCTAAATCTGATTCGATTAAAGTGTTGGACAAAGCAATTGGAGATATTCCATCAAGAAGAATGACTGTTGCTGAAGGAAGACAATTAGGTTACAAATATCCTAAAGCAGTTATCTCTGAAGAAGAAGCTATCAAATTAGGATTAATTACAAGAATTTATAAAATGGTTCCTGTTGCCGATTACACCTTTAGTAAAGAAAAAGATGACAAAAGACTGTATGATTTTGAATTAGACAAACTAAATCAAATGAGACAACTTGATAATACAACTAAAGACTTTACAGTGAAAGCTGTTGCAGCTGATTCTGCATTTAATGTATTATTCCAAGCTATACCACCTTACGGACCTCAAGACCCTGCCAACATCAAAGATACTTTCCAAATTGGGAGTTTAATTGAGGTAAATACTAAATCTAACTGGAAATAATCCCTGAGTAGAAACTCAAGGTAAAAATTAATTTAGCACTTCACTATCATGGTAGTTTTTTTCGACATGCAACAAGATGAAGTAACTAATTACTCCAACTTTCATTTATCGCTAGAGCTTAGCGCTAATGAGTTGCATTTATTGCTAACTGATAAGCAAACTAATAGTACAACAGCTCGTCAAACTATTCACTTAACTAGCAATCTTACAGATGCTTTCAATAAAAGTGAAATAGTAAGTGTCGCAAACCCTAATTCGGTTAGCTGTGCTATTGTAAATGACTTGTTTTCACTTATTCCTAGAGCAATTTTTAGTGAGAGTGAACTACCTACTTTCTTAGATTTTAATGTTGGTTTAAAAGAGGACACAGCTCCTTATTTTACCGAAATAGAGAACAAAGAACTAATTGTTGGTTTTGGAATTTCTAAAGAGAATCTTCAGATAATTACCAAGCAGTTTCCTCAAGTACAATTCATGCATCAGGCTACTGTTCTTATTCAGTCTTTATCAAATGGGTTGCATGTAAACTTTAATGACTCTAGTTCGTTTCAAATCACTGAAATAAAGGAGAATAAATTAGTATTTTACAACCAGTATCAATTCGAAAGTCCAGAAGAAGGGATGTATTATTTGGGACTAGTTGCAGAAAAACTTGGACTTGATTTACAAAAAGAACGAATCAGTATTTCTGGTAATGTGAAAAAAGAGGGAGACATTCTATCCTTTTGGAGACAGTTTCTTCCAGAAGAAAATACTATCTTTAATGAGATAGAAACAAGCCAAGCTAATGTTCTTTCTACTCATCAATATTACACACTTCACAAACAATTTCAATGCGTATAATAGGAGGGAAATTTAAATCAAAAAGATTCAAAGCACCAAAAAGCATAACAGCTCGTCCTACTACGGATTTTGCCAAAGAAGCTTTATTCAACATACTAAACAACAATTATCATATTGATGATTTAGTTGTGCTTGATTTATTTGCAGGAATCGGAAGTATCTCTCTGGAGTTTGCCTCTAGAGGAGCAGAAGACATTACTGTGGTAGAAAAAGATAGAATTCACGTTAGGTTCATTAATAAAATGGTGGAAGACCTAGAACTTGGAGATTACATTCACACAATACAGTTAGATGTTTTTAAATATTTAAAAACATGTACCCGAAAGTTCAACATGATTTTTGCCGACCCTCCATACAATATGGAAACTGGATTTGAAATCCCAAACCTAATTTTTGAAAAAGAATTATTACTCCCTGGAGGAATGTTGATATACGAACACCACAAACACATTGTACCTGTAGACAATGAGTATTTTGTAGAAACAAGAAACTACGGAAACCTTAGTTTCTCTTTTTATGAAATGCCTGAGGAAGATTAAAGTCTTACCAAATAGCTCATTAATTCAATAAAGAAAGACAATCCAATTACGATAACAACTCGTTTTAATGGAGTGGTGAATGATGATTTTGATACATTTCTCTTAAGAATCCATGCTACCAAAACAAAACCTATTGCATTCTTGTAAAAAGAATAATCTTTAGACATTGCCCAATCAAAATCAGCAATTCTTAAAGCAAAAAAACCAATAATAAGTAGTGATAACAAGCCCAATTCCCATTTAAGCGATTTGTATCTTCCTTTGTTTAAATCCCATAGTGCCATTAATGCAAATGCTATTAACGACATGTTTTTAAGGAGTACAAAAGCAGATTTATCGATTAAATCGAATCCTTTGGTGGATGCCAATAAATAGAATAAACTGAACCCAAGTGTGATTAAGAGGAATGAATATTTTGTGAATTTTTTATGAAAAAATAAAGCCAAAGCAACTATTCCCAATCCAAAATCTGAGTATTGTTGAGAGAAAACAAACTTCCCTATTCCATCAAAATAATGCATCAATCCATAAACTAGGATGATTAGGATAAAAATTACAAATACTTTATTGTCTTTTTTCATGCTGCTATTCGTTTTTTTAAGAGTTACTTATCCTCTTTTTATAGTCTAAAAAGTAAGAATTAATGTAAATTAGTAATTCAATCAAACAAAGATACTAAAGTATGTCAGCTTCCAAATACCCACATTTATTTCAGCCACTCGATTTGGGTTTTACTACCCTCAAAAATAGAGTAATTATGGGGAGTATGCACACTGGATTAGAAGAAGAAAAAAATGGATACGACCGAATGGCCGCTTATTTTGCCGAAAGAGCAAAAGGTGATGTAGGATTGATGGTTACTGGAGGAATTGCTCCAAACCGACAAGGTTGGACTGCTCCATTTACCAGTAAAATAACCAACAAGTTAGAAGCCAGAAAGCATAAAAAAATAACCAAAGCTGTACACAAAGCAGACGGTAAAATCTGTATGCAAATTTTGCATTCAGGGCGATATGGTTATCATCCGCTTGCTGTAGCACCAAGTGCAATAAAATCGCCAATTAGTCCTTTTAAGCCATGGAAACTAACAAGCTACGGAGTAAACAGAACTGTCAGGCATTTTGTGAGAGCTGCAAAACTGGCTCAGTTTGCCAAGTATGATGGAGTAGAAATTATGGGCTCTGAAGGGTATTTGATTAACGAATTTGTATCCGCCAAAACGAATAAACGAACAGATAAATGGGGAGGAAGTTTTGAAAACAGAATTCAATTCCCATTAGAGATTATACGAAGAACGAGAGAAGCTGTAGGCGAAAATTTCATTCTGATTTTTAGGCTTTCTATGCTGGATTTGGTGGAGGAAGGAAATACTTGGGAAGAAACAGTTCTATTCGCCAAAGAAATTGAAAAAGCAGGAGCAACTATAATAAACACTGGAATTGGTTGGCACGAAGCACGTGTACCAACAATTGCTACTATGGTTCCTCGTGGTGGATTTACATGGGTAACCGAGCGAATGATGAAAGAAATTTCTATTCCGTTAGTAACGACCAACCGAATAAACATGCCCGACAAAGCCGAAGAAATTTTGGCAAGCGGTCAAGCTCATTTGGTTTCTATGGCACGTCCATTTTTAGCTGATCCCGAATTAATAAAGAAAGCCAAAGAAGGCCGAGAAGATGAAATAAACACCTGCATTGGTTGTAACCAAGCGTGTTTGGATCATGTGTTTAAACAAAAGACTGCAAGTTGCTTGGTGAACCCAAGAGCTTGCCATGAAACCATATTGAACTACACTCCTACTTCATCAGTTAAGAAAATTGCTGTTGTGGGTGCTGGACCTGCTGGACTTTCAGCTGCTACGGTTGCTGCCCAAAGAGGACATCAAGTTACTTTATTTGAAGCGCAAAAAGAGATTGGCGGACAATTTAACATTGCCAAACTAATTCCTGGGAAAGAAGAGTTTTACGAGACTTTGCGTTATTTCAATAAACAAATTGAACTGCATGGAGTAAATCTAAAACTAAACCACAAAGCTACTGCCGAAGAATTACAGGAGTTTGAGGAAGTAATTATTTCTACAGGAATAAAACCAAGACAAATAAAAATGGAAGGAATGGAGAAAAACACCATTCTGGATTATGAAGATGTGCTAAAACACAACAAACCAGTTGGCAATAAAGTAGTAATTATAGGTGCTGGAGGAATTGGATTTGATGTGGCTGAGTTACTGTCTCACGAAGGAGAATCACCTTCCTTAAACAAAGACTTATTTTTGAAAGAATGGGGAATTGACAAAACGAATTCTACAAGAGGTGGATTGGTAAAACCTGCTCCTCACCCATCTCCAAGGCAAATTACTATGCTTCAAAGAAGCGAAACCAAAGTAGGAAAAGACCTAGGAAAAACTACAGGTTGGATTCACAGACAATCGCTAAAGATGAAAAAAGTAACCATGCTCAAAGGAGTTTCGTACAACCAAATAGACGAAAAAGGAATTCACATAACCATAAAAGAGCAAGCGCAATTTATTGAAGCCGATACCATTATCATTTGTGCCGGACAAGTAAGCGTAAACCAACTAAACGAAGAATTAGTAACTTTAGGTAAAACACCTCACTTAATTGGTGGAGGAAAACTAGCCAAGAAAATTGATGCGCAAAGAGCGATTAAGGAAGGAAGTTATTTGGGAGCTAAACTATAATTTATGAAAAAAAAAATCCTACTTATTGCCTTATTGATTTTGTTGGTTACCAGCATCAAAGCTCAATACACAGTGGGAGTTTCTTATTATGGAGATAGTAGTTGGATAGAATACATTCCTGGAAATATGCCTATAATTATTGTGGCTCCACACGCAGGGAATTTACAACCTACCTCTTTGCCAGATATTAATACCCGAGGAAGCGACAATGGAACTATGGATTTGGCGCTATTTATGAGAGACTCGCTACATTTTAAAGCTGGTGGTTGTCTCCCTCATGTTATTATTAATCACCTTAGGGCTAATAAACTTAACCCCGTTCATTCAGCTTCAGACTCTGCTACTTCTGCTGGAACAAACGCAAATGCACTTAATGCTTTGAATCAGTTTCATGCATTTATTCAAGTGGCTCACGATAAGGTAACGGCTGATTTTGGAAAAGGACATTATTTTGAATTACACGGAAACGGAACTGCAGAACATTGGAATATGGTTGGTTTAGGAATCTCTAAATCTGTATTAAAACTATCCGATTCGGTTATAAATACCAAAGTGAATAATTCTACCATTAAACACCTGTGTACCACGGGAGGAGCTAATTTCCTTGAAGTTTTGAAAGGTTCAACTAGCTTGGGCGGAATGCTCGATTCTTTGGGATGGAAATCTGCTCCAAGTCCTTCTCACCCTTCGCCACCAGATACAGCTACTTTCTTTTATGCTGGACAAAACACTTGGCGTTATGGCTCAAGAAGCTCAGGAACAATTGATGCGACTCACCTAGAATCGTATTGGAAATTTATGGTGTATAACTCCAATAGATCCAAATACTCGAATGATTTAGCCAATTCCATTCTTAGGTTTATGACCATTCATTATGGGTTTACGTTTAATTGCCCAACTGTGGGAGTAACCGAACAAGAAGTTGCCGAGAACCAAATCAAAATTTACCCAAACCCTGCCTCTGACAACCAACAAATTACCATTGAAAGCTCCAGTAAAATAACTAAAGTCCTTATTTTTGACACACAAGGGAAATTGTGTAAAGCTATTGAAAATAGCTCTTCTTTTTCTTCTTCTAAGTTAGAAAAAGGAATTTATTTGGTGAGGATTGAATTGGAATCTGGGAAGGTTGAGTTTGAGAAGTTGGTTGTTCAATAATTACCTGCCAATTAATTCATTAAACAAATAGTCTTGTAACTTTCAAAAATTATAAATAAAGAAATTTATAAAGCAATAGTCAGACGGACAAATTAAGGCTTAGTTTTTTGATAATTAGATTTGTTTAGCTTTAGTTTAATCTCTTATATAAAACTTGGTATGTTTCATTCTACAGAAATTAGAGTGTTTGAGAAAAAGGAATAACCGAAACTTATCGTATATTTATATGGTGCGTTTCTGATAATATCCGTTATAATTTTAACTAAATATGAAAATCACAACAAAGAATTTTATACATAAAGGCTTAGTCTTTTTATTAATTTTTATTTCACACTCTATGTATGCACAGGATGTGAAAATAGATTCAAAAAAGATGTATAATAATTCATTAAATATTAGTATCGGACCTGGTGGTATCCTTATGTTTTATTTACCCGCTTCAATTTACTATGAAAGAATGTTTCAAGGAAAATTGTTCGGACCAAAAATATCTTCCATTACTGATGTTGGGTTTGGCCTTGAAACGCATTGGGGTGGCGGAGGTTCTTTTTATATGGGACGCTATGGCATTCTAACTGGTAATGGAAAACATCATTTAGAAGCTAAAGTTGGAGCCGTCTATTTCACAGACCTTGGACTAAACCCTTCTTTTGCATTAGGCTATAGGAGTCAGAAACCTCAAAGTCATTTTATTTTCAGAACTGGTGTGGGGTGGCCAGAAGCCCTTTATGTTAGTTGGGGATTTTCTTTTTAACAGATTAATTAATATCCATAACAAAACCTAAACTACATTAAAACGCAGTTTAGCGCCAACCGTTCAGAGTAATCCAAGAAAAAAACACTCGCTTTGCAACCAGAAATAAATAATCCAAGAACAAAATGTTATACCTGCGTGAGGCCTCTGCCTTCCTGTATTTGTAACTACATAAACCGTGTCCAAACCAAGACTCGTTTTGTTATTTTAATGCACCCCAAAGAGTACAAAAAAGAAAGAAATGGAACAGGACGAATGACTCAGCTTCAACTTGAGAATTCCGAAATTATAGTGGGTGTAGATTTTACCAATAACAAACGGGTAAATGAAATACTGGGGAATGAAAACAGCCGTTCGTTTTTATTGTATCCTGGGGAAGATAATTTCAATTTATCAGTAAGAAGTAGTTCAGAGTTTATTCCATTTATGGGTGAAAATCCACATATTTTTATTCTGGATGGCACTTGGCCTTGTGCTCGCAAAATGCTTAAAATGAGCAAAAATCTGCAAGAACTAAAAAGAGTGAGTTTTGATAATGAAATCGTATCAAAATTTCTTTTCAAACAACAACCAGCTCCACTTTGCCTTAGTACTATTGAGTCGGTTTACACAGTACTTAATCTACTTAAAGAAGGAAATTTAGAACATTGCGATACGAAAGATTTCCTGCTTCCTTTTGAAAAAATGGTGGATTATCAAGTAAAATGCATGCTAGATCCAAGTACTCAAAACTACCGACCATATACCAAAAGTGAACTTACTCCTAAGAATCAGTACAAGAAAAATACGCAAAGAAATATTGTTTTTGAATTAGATAAATAACTCTCCATGAATAAAGCCTCTTATACTTTAAAAACAACTACTCTACTAGGGATATTCTTATTTCTAACATCATTTTGTGCTTCTGCGGAAGCTGGCAAAGGAATTTCTGACGAAAGTATCATTCTTGCTCTTGTTGCAGTGGTTATACTTGTAATTAACCAAATATTCTTAACAGTTACCTCCTTAAAAAAAATAATGAAACCTGAGGCAAAATCCTCTATACTGCACTATGTGTCTTTTGTGATTTCCATAGTGATTTTTTCAATTTATATACCAAATGCAGGAACTGGCGGTTTGCCCTTATTCAAGGGGTTTGTTATTCTTCCTTTGGTTTTGGGGGCCATCAGTTTACTAATCACTCTTTTTAATTTGGTGAAAAAGTAAATTAAAAACTTTTAGTTATTGAAAATAAATGGTGTTATTTCTTCAAATAAACCAATCTCATCAGTCTTTTCAATTCATTGTCATCTACATATTTACCAATCTCTTTACTAAATTGTTTTATGTTGGAATAAGGTCTGTATTCGTCAAATTCGTGAGCCATTTTATCTCCTACACCAGGTAAAGCTTTTATGTCTTCTTCAGTTGCAGTGTTCAATTCTACAGGAACAAATACGTAGCTTTCGTAACGAGTTACTTCTGCTTCATCTACATATTTACCAATTTCTTTTCTGAACTGTTTGATGCTTTTGTACGGTCTGTATTCCTCGAACTCATGAGCCATTTTATCTCCCACTCCCGGTATCATTTTAAAATCTGCTTCGGCAGTTGTGTTCAGGTTAAATGGAACAAATAAGTGTTTGTATAATTCTTCTTTATTAACCTCTTCAGTTAATAAAGCATCCAACTCATTCATTGAAACAAACGGACGGTTTGCCATTACTTTGGCTACTAAATCATCAGTAATCCCAGTAAGAGATAATTCATCCTGTGAGGCTAAGTTGGCATTGTAAACAGTTGTGTTTTCAACTGTAACTACTTCTGGAGTTTCTACTTCAGTTGTTGTTGGTTCTGTTGTTACTTCTTTAGTTTCTGATTCACAACTTACTAATGTAAAGGAACATACTGCAACTGCTAGTATTGAGTTTAAAAAATTAATTTTCATTGATTTTGTTTTATGAGTTTTATATACGAATATCCTATTAATGCTAACACAATTAAACTACCAGGCGCCAGGGTTGGTATTGCTCCTGAAAGGCTTTCTACAAATAAATCCCAATTGCTATGACTGGGAGTCATTTCTTGTTCGAACTGAAAATTGACACTGAGATGTAAATATATACCATACATTCCACACATAGCTGTTGCAATCATCAAAAACACGAACAGTTTTTGAATAATTTCGGATTGTTTCAACATCAACACAATCATCATTATGGCCGAAGCAAAAATACACACGAAAGGAATGAACTGCAGCCAATCTTCGAAATGATTGAGCAAGTATAATTCCAGCACAGTTCCCAACATCATAAAGCTGAGAGCAGCTATGATAATGCGTTTTACCGAGAACTTTTCAGTTATGTGAGAGTTGGTTTTCATTCTGACTCAAAATTAAGTATAAATTT
>Ga0075469_10000179_pt1 | contig 26217 bp, 28 predicted proteins | sample DEB08_DNA_13_FD_77577 | JGI IMG/M metagenome (GOLD analysis project Ga0075469, IMG submission 77577) | Aqueous microbial communities from the Delaware River and Bay under freshwater to marine salinity gradient to study organic matter... | ecosystem: Environmental > Aquatic > Marine > Coastal ...
TAACATGGCTATGTGTGTTATCAAAACAACTGGAGCACAAACTTGGGCTGGAACTACTATTGGAACAGCAACTGGTTTTGCAAATGCAATTCCTTTTACTGCTACTGATCAAAAAATGACTGTGAGAGTATGGTCGGCTACTGCTGGAACTCCAATCAGATTAAAAGTAGAAGATGCTACAAATGTTACACATACTTGTGAAACTGAAGCATTAACTGTTACTGCTGGTGGTTGGGATACATTAACTTTCGACTTTGCTAATCCTGCTACTGGAACAGCTACTTTGAACTTAACTTATACTTTTGATAAGGCTTCGATTTTCTTTGACTTTAATACTGCTGGGGCACAAGACACATTCTATTTTGATGATGTAATGTTCTTTGTTGCACCACCTACTACTTTATCTCAAATTGACTTACCAGTAACTTTTGAAGATACTACAGTAGATTATACAATGACAAGTTTTGGTGGTAATACAGATTCACTAACGGTTGATCCTACTAATGCGGCTAATATGGTAATGTGTGTAGTAAAAACTACGGGAGCACAAACTTGGGCTGGAACAACAATAGGAACTCCTTCTGGATTTGCTAGTGCTATTCCGTTTACCGCAACAGATCAAAAAATGACTGTAAGAGTATGGTCAGCTGCTGCTGGAACTCCTATCAGATTAAAAGTAGAAGATGTTGCTAATGCTGCTATTTCTTGTGAAACAGAAGCCTTAACAGTTACTACTGGCGGTTGGGATACATTAACTTTTGATTTTGCTATTCCTGCATCAGGAACTGCAGCACTTAATCTTGCTAACACATATGACAAAGCATCTATTTTCATGGACTTTGGAACTGCTGGTGCGCAAGATACATTCTACTTTGATGATGTAATGTTTGGTGGGGATACAACAACTCCAGGGCCATCTCTAGCACAAATTGATTTAACCGTTAATTTCGAAGACACAGCTGTGGATTACACAATGACTGACTTTGGTGGTAACGCTTCTATGTTAATGATCGACCCTACAAATTCAGGTAATAAAGTAATGCAAGTAATCAAAACTACTGGAGCACAAACTTGGGCAGGAACAACTATTGGAACTGCATCTGGTTTTGCAAATGCAATTCCTTTTACAGCTTCTAATCAAAAAATGACTGTTAGAGTATGGTCAGCTAATGCTGGCCTACCAATCAGATTAAAAGTGGAAGATGCAACTAATGCAACTATATCATGTGAAACTGAAGCAATAACGGTTACTGCTGGTGGTTGGGATACGTTAACTTTTGATTTTGCAAATCCTGCTGCTGGAACAGCTGCTCTTAATATAGCTAACACTTATGACAAGGCTTCTATTTTCTTTGATTTCAATACAGCTGGAGCTCAAGACACATTCTACTTTGATGATGTAGTATTTGGTGGGTACAATGTTAGTATTGATGAAAATGGAGTTCAGAATCTTTCAATATATCCTAATCCAACAAGCAACCAATGGACTATCGATTCAGAAGATAATGAGATATTAAGTATTGAGATATATAGTATTCAAGGTGCGTTAATATTCAGTGAAACTGCTAATTCTAAAAAAGTAAGAGTTGATGCTTCTAATTATGTTCCTGGAATGTATATCTTAAAAGCTACTACAACAAATGGAATAGTAAGCAAAAGAGTATTTAAAAACTAAATTAGTATTTTTAAACTTTAATAAGAATAGCCAATAAATTAAAAATGACTAGATATATAAAAATTTCAATACTTGTATTTACAATCAGTTTATATGGTTGTAAACAGAGTGATCCATTGAAAAAAAACAGTAAGCTAGTTTGGTCAGATGAATTTAATGGTTCTCAATTAGATGAAAGTAAATGGGCCTATCAATTAGGAGATGGGTCTGATTACGGATTGTGGAGATGGGGTAATAATGAGGAACAATTCTATAAAAAAGAGAATGTAACCGTTTCGGGTGGTACATTGAAAATAAAAGCTATTGCTGAAAGTGCTGGAGGTTTAGACTATACTTCTGGCAGAATTAGGTCTCTGAATAAAGGAGATTTCAAATATGGCAAAATTGAGGCTTCAGTAAGAATGTCTGATGTTGGAGGATTGTGGCATGCATTCTGGATGTTGCCATCAAATCCAAGTGAAAGTTGGCCTATAAGTGGCGAAATTGATATCATGGAGTTTGTAGGAAACAGAGGAAGTGAAATATTTACTACCGTTCATTTTGCAGATGGACAAGGAAATCAAAGACAACTAGGGCAAACTACTCCTATAGTTTATGACAACAATTTTCATACTTACAGAGTAGAATGGAGTGAGAACAAAATTGTTTGGTATATGGATGATGTTAAATCATATGAAGTATTAAGAACAAACTCAAACATAAGTAATACTTGGCCATTTGATGCTGAATTTCATTTACTATTGAATACTGCTATTGGTGGTAATTTAGGAGGAAGTGTGGATAATGCTGGTTTACAAACAGCAAAGTTTATGGAAGTAGACTACGTAAGAGTGTATCAAGACAATTAACTGAATTATAAGTCTCTAATTGATATAACAAAGTTTATGAAATCAATAATATTAACATCCCTATTAGGACTACTTTTTACTTTTAGTTATGCCACTAAAGTTGAAGTAATTAAAAAGGATGGTGGGTTCCAGCTGCTAAAAGATGGTGAACCATACTTTATTAAAGGAGGTGGTGGTACTGTAGAATTAGAAAAGCTAAAGTCTTACGGAGGAAACTCTATTAGAACATGGGGAATTAGCCCAGAAACTGACCAAATTCTTGAAGAAGCACATAAAAATGGACTTACTGTTACATTTGGTATTTGGATGGGACAAGAACGACAAGGATTTGATTATTCTAACCAAGAAGCAATAAAAGCTCAACTTGAAGAATTCAGAAGAATAATCAGGAAATACAAAGATCATCCTGCAATCCTACTATGGGGAGTTGGAAATGAAATGGATTTAGATTACACCAACTTTGATGTATGGAAATACTTAGAAGAAATATGTAAGATGGTTCGTGAAGAAGACCCAAATCATCCAACAATGGCTGTGACAGCAGGAGTGGATGTGGCAGAAATAAAATTGATTAATAAGTATACTCCTAGCCTGGACATATTGGGTGTAAACACCTATGGAGATATCTCTTACTTACCAGAAGCTATAAAGGTTTATGGTTGGGAAAAGCCCTATGTTGTAGCCGAGTGGGGACCATATGGATGGTGGGAAGTTGAAAAAACAAAATGGGGTGCATCTATAGAACAAAATAGTTCTGAAAAGGCAGCTACTTATCAAAAGAGTATTGATGCAATTAATTCTGACAAAGCAAACTGCTTAGGTTCTTACGTATTTCTTTGGGGACAAAAACAAGAGCATACTTCAACATGGTTTGGTTTATTTACCGAAGCTGGGGATGAAACAGAAGTAATGGATGTTTTAATTTCTAGTTGGAGTAATAAACCTCCAGAAAACTATTCGCCTACAATCAAAAACTTTAAGCTCAACAATAGTATCTCGAAAAATAACATTGAAGTGACAACAAATTCGGAAATGACCGCTAATGTTGAAATTAATGACAAAGACAATGATAAGCTAAGATATGAGTGGTTAGTAATACCCGAGAGTACTGATAAAAAAACTGGTGGTGATGCTGAAAGAGCACCTAAACCAATTAAAGGAATATTCAATAAGTCTTCACAAAGCAAGAACAATGTAGAATTTAATGCTCCTACAAAAGCAGGAGAATATCGTCTCTTCCTTTTCGTTCATGACGGAAATGGAAATGTCGCCACAGGAAATATTGCATTTAAAGTTATCTAATGGAAAAATATAAAGTAATAGCAGATAGTGGTTCCACAAAAACTGATTGGGTAATAATTGACCAAAAAGGGGAAGTAGTTGAGAAAATTAAAACAATAGGGTTTAATCCATACTTTCAAACCTCAGAGCAAATTTTCAATGAATTACTCAAGTGCTTTAATGGAATTAAGATCAACTTCGAACAAATAACGAATGTATTTTATTACGGAGCTGGATGTTCTTCTGAAGAAAAAAATATGGTAGTTAAAATTGCTTTACAACCGCATTTTTTGAAAGCCCAGATAAATATAAATCATGACTTAATAGCAGCAGCTAGATCAACACTTGCAAATTCTGATGGAATAGCTTGTATACTTGGTACAGGTGCAAACTCATGTATTTGGGAGGATGGAAAAGAAGTTGAAAACATTGCGTCCCATGGATATATCTTTGGAGATGAAGGAAGTGGTTCGTATTTAGGTATACAATTAATTAAATTATACTTAAGTGGCGGATTGGGTAAAGAATTGACAAAATCTTTTGAAGAAGAATTTAAACTTACCAAAGATCAAATACTAAATAATACGTACAGAGAAAAAAGTCCTAATGTGTTTTTAGCAAGTTTCGCTACATTTTATCACTCGAGACCTCACTATCCTGAATTAAGAAAAATAGTATATGATGGATTTAATAATTTTTTCAAGGTGCGAGTAGTTCCTTATGAAAATTACCAAAAATACTCATTGGGATTTGTTGGTTCTATTGCTTTTTTTTACAAAGATGTTTTAACTGAAGTAGCAGAACATCACGGCATGAAAATTCATAAAATTACTAGATGTCCTATTGATCAATTAACTATTTATCACTCTAGAGATAAAGTTACGGCTTAAGAAATTTACACTAATTAGTTTGTACATTTATACTATTGACTACTTACTGTTGACTTTACAATAAGTATTCTTATATTTGTTATACTAATTATGAATAAAACACTTTACAAAACCAATCTAGTAATATTTGGAGGAGATGGTGACCTATCTTACAGAAAAATATTTCCCGCAATTTACCACAGAGTAAAGGAGAATCAACTTTCAAAAGAAACTAATATCATTGTTGTTTCTAAAAACACTAGTGATGTTAATTCATTCTTCGAGGAATTAAAAAAACACTTATCAATTCATATTTCTGATATTGATGAATCTGTTCTTAATCAAATAAAAAAGATGTTATACTATCTTTCAATTGATTTGACAGATGTAGAAGGATACGATAGTCTTAAACAAGTATTGAGTAAGAATAAGATGGAACAAGATGTTTTCTATTACTCAACTCCCTCTACCCTATTTGGAATCATTTCTAAATTTCTTTCGGAAAACGGAATGATAAACAAGATGTCTAAAGTAGTTTTAGAAAAACCTTTAGGGTCAGATCTAGAAAGCTTCGAACAATTGAATGAAGAAGTTAGAACATACTTTAAAGAAAAGCAGATTTATAGAATTGATCATTACTTAGGTAAAGAAACAGTTCAAAACTTAATGGTATTGAGATTTGCCAATCAAATTTTTGAATTAGCATGGAATGCTCAAAACATAGATAATGTTCAAATAACAGCATCAGAATCATTAGGCGTAGGGAATAGAAAAGGCTATTATGATAAGTTTGGAGCACTAAAAGACATGGTTCAAAACCATTTGTTACAGTTACTGTGTTTAGTTGCAATGGAACCACCATCAAAACTTAATGCAGATAATGTAAGAGATGAAAAGCTAAAAGTTTTAAAAGCATTAAGACCAATGGATAAAGATACAGTTGGTAAATCAACTGTAAAAGGCCAATATACTAGAGGAGAAATTGAGGACGAACATGTTCAATCATACCAAGAAGATATAGACACATTTGATTCAACTACAGAGACGTTTGTTGCACTAAGAACCTATGTAGACAATTGGAGATGGGCAGGAGTTCCTTTTTACCTTAGAACTGGTAAAAGAATGAAAAGAAGATTCTCTGAAATTGTAATAAACTTTAAAAGAGTACCACATAATGTTTTTCCTTCAGGGAATAAAATAGATCGAAACAAACTGATTATTAGACTACAACCTGAAGAAAAGATTGAATTAGTTCAAATGATGAAGATTCCGGGACCTGGAGGTTATAGATACAAACCTTCCTCTCTTGAATTAGATTACTCTAGTTCATTTGACAAAAGATTCCCTGACGCATACGAAAGATTATTAATGGATATCATTAGAGGGAATCAAACTCTGTTTATGAGAGAAGATGAAGTGAGAGACTCTTGGAAATGGATAAACTCCATTACAAAAAGCTGGGAAGAGACTGAGCAAGATTTAGAATTATACAAAGCTGGAACTTGGGGACCTGGAGATGAAGTATTACTTCCTAAGCACAAATGGTATCAATCTAAAAAAGATGAAGAATCATGATAAATAATTTCTTCGAAAATAAAGAACAACTGGAAGATAAACTAAAAACTATAGTTTTAGATTATCTTAAAAAAGTACTGAAAAAAAAAAATAGTGCAAGCATTCTTTTCTCAGGAGGATCTACTCCGATAGGACTTTTAAAAAAACTTGCTGAAGAAGATTTTAACTGGGAAAACGTTAAAGTTGGTTTAGTGGACGACAGAATGGTTGACCTTGAAGACGAGTACTCAAACGCTAGAGCATTAAGAACTGTTTTTGTGCAAAACATAAAAGGAAATCGACCTACTTTCTTTCCTTTAGTTTTCAATCCAAAAGATGAATCTGAAAATATATCCGAAGCTATTAACTCTGTTAATTCAATTGGAAACCCTGATATAGTTTTACTTGGAATGGGAGGTGATGGACATTTCGCTTCTTTATTTCCTAACGATAAAAAGTCTACATTAGGTTTATCAAAAGAGTATCCCGAATCATTAATCTATACTACCGCACCAGATCACCCAACAAATAGAATTTCACATAGTTGGGAATACTTAAAGAAGGCAGATAAATTAATTTTATTTGCAACTGGTAAGTCTAAATTAAATATAATCGAGAAAAAGGAAGAAAGAGAAATCTTACCAATTGACACCTTACTTAACGATACCGAAATTGAACCAATCCTATATTGGGCACCTTAAAACAATACGCATGAACAAGACGATATTAAAAATTACAGAGAGAATTACAAAAAGAAGTGAAGCATCAAGGAAAGCTTATGTTCAGCAAATGGAACAGGCAGAACTAAAAGGTAGAACTAGAACAGAACTTTCTTGCGGTAATTTAGCTCATGCATTTGCTGCTTGTAATGATGGCGAAAAAGATGATTTAACAGGTGAAATAGTTCCTAATATAGCTATTATATCAGCATATAACGACATGCTTTCTGCTCATAAACCTTACGAAACTTATCCTAATCAGCTAAGAGAAGCTGCCAGAAAAAATGGAGCAGTAGCTCAATTTGCAGGTGGTGTTCCTGCCATGTGTGATGGTGTCACTCAAGGACAAGACGGAATGGATTTATCTTTACTAAGTAGAGATGTTATAGCCATGTCAACAGTAATTGCTCTTTCTCATAATATGTTTGATGCTACTATTTGCCTAGGAATATGTGATAAGATTGTACCAGGTCAATTAATAGGAGCTTTAAAATTTGGACACTTACCAACTATTTTTGTTCCTGGTGGACCAATGGAAACTGGTATTTCAAATGAAGAGAAAGCACAAATTCGTCAGGATTATGCTAATGGAAAAATTTCGAGAACTGAATTATTAAAAGGAGAGTCAGCTGCATATCATTCAGCTGGAACTTGTACATTTTATGGAACAGCAAATAGTAATCAAATGCTAATGGAGATTATGGGACTTCACCTACCAAGTTCATCTTTTGTAAATCCAGAAACTCCTCTTAGATATGCTTTGACAGACGAAGCAGTAAAACAACTTGTTACAAATATCAAAGAGGAATCTAAAGTTCCTTTGTACAAAATAATTTCTGAAAAAAGTATTGTAAACGGAATCATAGGCCTACTAGCTACTGGTGGTTCTACTAATCATACTATGCACCTTGTAGCAATTGCTAAAGCTGCTGGAATTATTATAGATTGGGAAGATTTTTCTGAATTATCAAAAATTATTCCTTCAATAACAAGAGTGTATCCAAACGGAAAAGCAGATATTAATCACTTTCATGCTGCTGGAGGAATGTCATACGTATTTAGAACTTTATTGGATAACGGATTATTACACGAAGATGTAATGACTGTTGTTGGAAAAGGTCTTAATCAATACATAAACGAACCATACCTTGAAAACGAAAAATTACTAACTAGAGAAGGTCCTAAGGAGTCTTTAGACAAAGATGTAATATCATCAGCTAGTTCGCCATTTGATCCAGAAGGAGGGATTAGATTGGTGAAAGGAAACATGGGTAAAGCAGTCGTAAAAGTATCAGCTGTAGCATTAAAAAATAGAATTATTGAAGCTCCTGCTGTTGTTTTTGATGACCAAAATGATTTACTAACTGCATTTAAAGAAAAGAAACTGAACAAAGATTTTATAGCTGTAGTTCGTTTCCAAGGGCCAAAAGCCAAGGGAATGCCAGAACTACATAAATTAACACCTACATTAAGCATTTTACAGCATAATGGATTTAAGGTTGCGCTTGTAACAGATGGAAGAATGTCTGGTGCATCAGGTAAAGTTCCTTCTGCAATTCACGTATCACCAGAAGCACTTGATGGTGGTTTATTACCATTACTAAGAGATGGTGATTTACTAAGATTGGATTGTGAAAAAGGAGATTTAATTTGCCTTAACGAAGAAGAAGTACTTAAAAGAGAACCAGCTCCAAATCCTAAAAAAGAGGTAGGATCTGGAAGAGAATTATTTGATAATATAAGAGCATTAATTTCCTCTAGCGAAACTGGAGCAACAATATTTTAAAACATGGAAGCACAATTTGGAATAAGAAAACTACTTAGCAACCAGCCTATTGTACCTGTAGTAAACTTTACTTCGGTAAGTGATGTGGCAGCTACAATTACTAAATTGGTTGACCAAGGTATTAATTGTATCGAAATTACTCTAAGGTCAGATTGTGCTTGGCAAGCAATAGAAGAAGCAATAAAAATAAAGCCTTCTGGATTTTTAGTTGGTGTTGGAACTATTGTTTCAAAGGACCAAGTTTCTACTTGTATCAAATTAAAAGTAGATTTCATTGTTAGCCCAGGAGCTACAACTGAAATTTCTAAAGCCTTAAATGAATCTAATATTCCTTTTTTACCAGGAGTAATGACTCCTAGCGAAATAATAGCTGGATTAGAAAAAGGTTGGGATACATTTAAACTTTTCCCTTTTAATCTAGCTGGTGGTGTAAAAGCATTAAAGACATACGGAGCAGTTTTTTCTCAGGCAAAATTTTGTCCTACTGGAGGATTAAATGAAACGAATTACAAAGAATGTTTAGAGTTAAACAATGTAATTTGTGTTGGTGGTTCTTGGGTTATGAAATAAAAAGTAGATTTTTCTTGAAAAAGAAAAAGGCTACTAAATTAATAGTAGCCTTCCCCTAAACAAAAAAAAGAAATTATGATACCGTTCCCCAACGGCAGGTTTTCTGAACGATTCTTAATAGTAAAACATAAGAAAGGAACAAAAGGTGGTGTTAGTTGCCTTTATCTATGAAAATCCAATCAGTAGTTGTTGTGTATGTTGTGTAATTTTTCATAGTTGATAATTTAGTTTGTCTCTTTCGACTGATATAAAGTAACAACAAAAAATTACCGAAAAATGTGCGTTTTACTCAGGGGTCGGTTTCATCTATTTAACGGTACCAAATAGAAATTTAAAGGTAATTGATGCTTTTTCATTAATTAGCTTCTTTAATAAAGGTGGTTAATTATCTTGTCAAAATCAATTTCTTTCCGCTCATTTTCTTAATTTAGACTTATAATAAAACCAACCAATGGCAATACGATCCTTAATAATAGATGACGAAGAGTTAGCAAGAAAAAACCTCTCTATGATGCTAGAAAGCTTTTGTCCATCTATTGAGATAGTTGGTAAAGCTGGAGGAAAGGATGAGGCGAAGAAACTGATTGCCGAATTACAACCTCAAGTTATTTTTCTTGATATCTGTATGCCTTCGGGAACTGAAGGGCTTACTTTATTGGATGAGATAGAAGACAAAAACTTTTTGGTGGTATTCGTTACCGCATTTAAAGAGTATGCACTAAAAGCTTTTAGCGCAAATGCAGTTCACTATTTACTTAAGCCAATTGATATTGATGAACTGATTGATGCGAATGAAAAAATTGAAGAAAGACTTTCTTTAATTGCATCCAATCCCGAGAGTAAAAAGGAGTATCAACAATCGCTTACGAATACTGCTGTGAGCATTAGAAATAAAAACAGCAATAAGCTAACTATTTCGCACAGTAGAGGAATTAAGATTGTAAGTATTGAAGACATAGAGTACCTAGAAGCAAAAGGAAATTGTACTGATTTATATTTTAAGGATAAATCAAAATATACAGACACAAGAACGCTTAAGATTTATGAAGATATTTTAGATTCTAAAAAATTCTTCAGAACCCATAAATCATACATGATTAATCTTTCTTACCTAAAGGAGTATTTAACTTCTATGGGGAATACTGCTGTGCTAACTAGCGGTAAAGAAGTTCCAGTATCAAGAAGCAAAACGAAAGAGTTTACTACTTTACTAAAGAATCTTTAAACCACACATCCACTTTATTCTAGATGTCATTCCTGCGAAGGCAGGAATCTATAGACGAGCATCAACCTGATTAATTAGATTCCTGCCTCCGCAGGAATGACAACACATATGGTTGGTAACAACTTAATATTTATCCATTTTTAATATCTTTGCCCCGAAAACTACTACCAGATGGCAAAAAATAAACTGATGAAATTTGACGAGATGAAAACTATGGAAAGAGTTTTTGAACCTCGCATGACAGAGTTTATGGAAGGAAACTATCCATTGAAAGGAAAATGGAGAACCGAAGTTTTTAAAAATGACAACCCAATAGTACTGGAATTAGGTTGTGGAAAAGGAGAATATTCTGTTGGTTTAGGGAGAAAATATCCAAACCAAAACTTTGTGGGGATAGACATTAAAGGTGCTAGAATATGGAGAGGAGCTAAACATGCCAATGAAGAGAACTTGACAAATGTTGCTTTCTTGAGGAATGTAGTTGATTTTGTAGAACACTTTTTTGGAGAAAATGAAGTAGACGAAATTTGGTGTACTTTCTCGGATCCACAGCCAAAAAAACCAAACAAAAGACTTACCTCACGTGAGTTTATTAAACGATATAAGAAGATTCTAAAACCAGATGGTATTGTTCATCTAAAAACAGATAACACGCTTTTGTATGAATCTACTCTCGAAGAGATTGAAGAACACGGTTACGAAGTATTACAGAACTCTAATAATATTTACGAAAAGGACTGGGATACATTTGACGAAGAAACACAAGAAATACTGAGTATAAAAACTCATTACGAAACACTATTCGCCAACAAAGGATTTAAGATAAAATATGTTTCTTTTAAAGTAGACTAGTAATTACTCTTCTACAGTTATAGATACGTAATTCACATTTCCGTTAATAGGTGGATTTATTTTTTTGATTTCGATTTTGGCTTTAATAAGCACAAAAGATTCTTTTTTTAATCGAGCTAAAATACGGTAGCCAGCAGTTTCTATAAGCTTAGAACGAATAGCCATCTCCTCCTCTACTATTTTGTTTACAATAACGTAATCTATCGTTTTGGTTAAATCATCTTCCATTGCCGACACCTTAAAATCAGTTATTAACTCTACATCAATGATGTATTCGTTACCAATTTTAGCTTCCTCAGCTAAACAACCATGATAGGCAAAAGCCTTAATTCCTATTACAGATACTTTATTCATTTTTCTTGCTTTTAAACACCTCTTTCACCTTTATAAAAGGGTTTGATGACTTTCTCATTTTGCCAATATTTACCTCAAAAGAAATCGAATCCATTGTTATTTTATCCAATTCAGAAGTGTTATTTCTATAGAAACTCAATAAAGAGTCTAATTTTTCTTGATAGTTGAGTATTGTATTGTACTCCATAAAATTCTTGAAATCATCTACCTCTAGTAACTGTGAAAACTGAATAAAAGACATCATTTTAATAGGAGTTATATCCTTTAGCTTCTCCAATTCATAACTCGCACTATCTGCAGCTCTTTGTGTTATATCTTTGTATTGATCAGTTAAAATATAATAATCTTGATTGTTTTTAAATGTCTCGTAAGTTAGATCATATTTTTCAAAAAGACCTTTGTAAAGCTGCATGGCAGTATCCTTAAACTCAAATTGATTCATGTTAAAGTTCTCCAATCCTCCTTCAAGCACATTAATGTCATAAACTATCTGAATGAATTTTCCAGGCTCAATAAATTTAGAAGGTTTATTATCCATGCTATTCTCGGATTTACATCCAAAAACAGTTGTGATTACCACTGCAATATATAAAATTGATTTTTTCATCTATCGTTCAAACGAAAGTCTTTGTCCATTAGTACCTTCAATTACTTTTCCGTTATTCCAAACTACATTTCCACTTACAATTGTAGTTTCAATTTGCGAATTAAACTCTTGACCTTCAAATGGTGACCAACCACATTTATAAAGTAAATTGTCTTTTGTTACTGTGTATTTTTTATTCAAATCAGCAATAAATAAATCGGCATAATACCCTTCTCTAAGGTATCCTCTTTTTTCTATTTGGAATAAAGTAGCCACATCATGACTGAATTTTTGAGCAATGTGAATCAATTCAATTTTCCCTTGTTTGTTCATTTCAAAAAGAGCATTCATTGCATGCTGCACTAGTGGACCACCAGATGCTGCTTTGGTATAAACTCCGTCTTTTTCTTCGATAGTATGTGGCGCGTGATCAGTTGCAAGTACATCAATTGTATTATTATTCAAAGCTTCTAAAATTGCATCTCTGTCAGATGCTTTCTTAACAGCAGGATTCCATTTTATTCTGGCTCCTTTTGTTTTGTAATCACTCTCTTCAAACCACAAATGGTGAATACATGCTTCAGCAGTTATTCTCTTATCTTTCAAAGGAATATCATTTCTAAAAAGGCTCAATTCTTTTGCAGTAGAAATATGCAAAATGTGTAATCGTGTATTGTATTTCTTAGCTAATTCCACTGCCATTGAAGAAGATAAATAACACGCTTCTTCACTTCTTATTATTGGATGAAACTCCATTGGAATGTCGTCTCCGTATTTCTCTTTATACTCAGCTAAATTTTTTCTTACAGTAGCTTCATCCTCACAATGAGTAGCAATTAGCATTTTACATTGAGAAAATATATTAGTTAAAGTAGTTTCATTATCTACCAGCATATTCCCTGTAGATGACCCCATAAAAACCTTTACTCCACAAACCGTTTTAGGATTAGTTTTTAAAACCTCCTCAATGTTATCATTAGAAGCTCCCATAAAAAAGGAGTAATTCGCCAATGAGCTTTTAGCTGCAATTTGGTATTTATCCTCTAGTAGTTCTTGCGTAAGCGTATTAGGAACTGTATTTGGCATTTCCATAAAGGACGTAATTCCACCAGCTACAGCAGCTCTAGACTCTGTAAATAGATTAGCCTTATGCGTTAATCCTGGCTCTCTAAAATGCACTTGATCATCAATTGCTCCAGGGAACACGTAATTTCCTTTAGCATCAATAACCTCAGCAGATTCATGAGATAAATTAACTCCTATTTTTTCAATTTTATCATTAACGATAAGAATATCCTGTTCTTGAATTTTTCCTTCGTTAACTAGTTTACCGTTTTTTATAAGTATTGCCGACATCTATTATTTTTTGATGAGTAAAAATAACGATAGATAAGATGAATTGAAAGGAATGCGTGTTGTTTTATTTCTTCTTAGAAATCTTTTTTAATCCTAGATAAATCAAGAATAAAATAGCTAATGCTATTAAAAAGAATACGAAATATTCTAAAGCACTTAACTCTTCAGTATTATGCTCAATAGTCACTTTAACCATTGCAGCTTGACCAAATGAAAATTTTGAAAAAGAAATGATGCTTAAAACAAACAGAAATAACTTGGAGTTAATTTTCATTTAGTAAAGTTTAAGACTACTTTAATAGATTAAAATGAGGGATTTATTTCTTCTTAGAAATCTTTTTAAACTTAAGTTTAACAACACCAATAATTGCTTCTTTGATAATGGAAACATCCATTTTAGAGGTTCCAAACTCTCTGTCTTTAAATGTAATAGGAACTTCTTTGGGTTTAAAGCCTAACCTAATTGCTGTATATTTCATTTCTATTTGAAATGCATATCCAATAAATTTTATTTTATCTAAATCCATTGTTTCTAGCACTTTTCTAGAGTAACATATGAATCCGGCAGTGGTATCTTTTACTTTCACCCACAATATAATACGTGAGTATAATGAGGCCATTTGCGAAAGAAATAATCTCTTTTTATCCCAATTGCTTACTGCACCTCCCTTGACATAACGTGAACCTATAGAAAAATCGTATCCATCTTTGGCACAAGCTTTATACAATTCTGGTAACTTATCTACAGGGTGAGAAAAATCAGCATCCATTTCAAAAATGAAATCGTACCCTTTTTCTAATCCCCATTTAAATCCATGAATATAAGCAGTTCCTAAACCTAATTTTCCTTCACGCTCTTCTATATGAAGAGATTCTGGAAATTCTTTTTGAAGATTTTTTACGATTTGGGCAGTTCCATCTGGCGAACCGTCATCCACAATTAACACATGAAAATCTTTAGTAAGTCCATGAACTGTTCGGATCATTTTTTCAATGTTCTCCTTTTCGTTATATGTTGGTATGATTACTAAACTGTCTGACATGATTCTAAATGCAAATCAAAGATAGGATTTTGTATCTGTTTAGAAAAACAAATGGTATCAATTTAACATTAATTAAGGTAGTCAACCGGAATTTCGCATACTGGGATAGGAACCATCTTGTGTTGATTGGCTCTATTTAATTTGCGATAAATATTCAAAATGGTGGTTTGTCTCTCAGTTAATTTACTCTCATCTCCATCAAAAACCATTGCCCATTCCAATTCTGGATAACTAGCTCCTATTTGGTCCTCATCTGTTCTATCATCTCCCCACAAACCATCTGTTGGCTTTGCTTCTTGTATTTCTTCAATAACATTTAATTCTGCTGCTATATCAAAAACCTGCGTCTTCATTAAATCAGCTATAGGACTTAAGTCTACTCCTCCATCTCCGTATTTGGTAAAAAATCCTACCCCAAAATCTTCCACTTTATTTCCTGTACCTGCAACCAAATAACCATTATGCCCAGCAAAAGCATACAAAGTTGTCATCCTTAATCGAGCTCTTACATTTGCCATAGTTAGCTGATCTTGAATTTCTTTAGGAAAATCAATGCAGGTTTGATCAAAGGTTTTAGTCAAATCAACTACATCAGAGCTTACTCCAGTGAAGTTTTCTTTGAGCCAAGCTATGTGCTTGTTACTCCTCTTAAATTGATTAGGAGCTTGATGAATTGGAAGATTAAAACAAATTAGTTTTTTTCCAGTCATAGCACATAAAGTTGATGTTACAGCTGAATCTATTCCTCCGGATATTCCCAAAACGAATCCTTCAATCCCGGCTTTGGTAGCATAATCATCTAGCCATTTTACTATGTGGTTTATTACTTTATCTGTTTGCATTGTTCTAAAATTTTTGGATATAAAAGAAACACCTATGTAAAAATAGGTGTTTCTTTTAATTATTATAAACTAGTTTCTAAAATAAAACTCCCACTGTAACTTGAACCCCGTGAGCACTTATTTTTTGAGAAAATTGTTTTGATTGATCATTTATTAAATACCTTGAGTCTCCTTTTACAACATTAGTAAATCCTAAATTGTAATGGATTGCTCCAAATAAAGAAGTTCCATCAGATACTGCGTATTCTGTTCCTAAACCAACTCTTAGTCGAACTCTGATTGGCTGCATATCCTTATCCATATTTACATCAGTAATATCATTTAAGTTCGCTTTTGCATCATTGTTATTTAAATAATCTACTTCGTCTGTCACCTTAGTTCCTGTTCTAAAAGCTAAGTTTAATCCAAACTCACCAAAATAAGTCATATAACCTATCTCTTTAGTTTTCATCTTAATCCCTACAGGAATAGTTACGTAAGTACTCTTATAACTTCTTGATTTTAATTGAAGAAGGTATCCAGTAGTATCTTCTGGCACTCTTACTCCATTCTCTTCTTTTGTTTCTATAAAATCATATCTATCATTCATATAATAATATGCCTTATTAGTTTCCAAGAAATTTATCTTTCCTTTTTCATGATTTAACTCAAGACCAGAATAAAAACTAAAATTTTCGCTTAATGCATATTCTCCAGTTAGTCCCCAGTTAAAACCTAAAGTAGTTCCACCATTTTCAAATTTTTTCACGTCATCTGGTTTCATCCAGTTAAAAGAAGGAGCGATTTTTAGCCCAAAACGAAATTGACTCTGAGACACAACCCATTGAGAAATTAAGATTGTTGCTAGTAATAAGATTAACTTTTTCATTTATGTTGACTTAATATTGTTTTCAAAAATAAACAAATTATTACGATTTGAAGATTTCTTGCTCTAGTCTTTACTTGAATTTAAAATAAACAAATAGCCTTCCGTGGTTTTTACTGTCTTTATCTATCCTGTGGTATTTATTTTTGATATGCTTTTGTTCCAAAAACCGAATCACTTTTTTCTTTAATTGGCCTGATCCTTTTCCAAGAATTATTTCTACTTCCTTAATTTTCTTTTCTATTGCTTTATCAATTATCCTATTAAGCTCCTTATCAATTAAGTCACCTTTGTTATAAATATCGTGTAAATCGAGCTTTAATTTTGCCATAAGTTAAAGTTACATCTATTTTAGATTTATAAAAATCGTATGTTTAATGTGAAGTTTGGAATAATACTTGATTACTTTTATAGCAAATATACTTTAGTAAGAACCGTTAATTAACTATGAGAAAACACCTTTACATAACTTTATTAATAATACTTTCTGGTGTAACGGCATGTTCATTTGTGATTATAAATGATAGTCCTGTCATTTATAAAAGTATGGAAGAGGCAATGAAAACTCCTGATGAGGTAACTCACTTAAAGTTAATAAGGAAAAAATTTAAAGTGTTCCCTAAAGAAATTTTAAACTTTAAAAACTTAGAATATTTAGATTTAAGTAAAAACAAAATAGACTCATTACCCAATGAGTTTTATTCGTTAGTTAATTTGAATACATTAGTAATTAAGTCAAATAGGTTTAAGGAATTTCCTGAAGAAATTTGTTCAATGAAAAGATTGAAAAAAATAAGTTTTGCTGACAATGAAATCACTTCAATACCAAGTTACATAGCTGGTCTTGACTCACTTGAAGAGCTTGATTTATTCAGAAATAGTGTTGAAGATGTGTCTATTAAAATCAGCAAATTATTAAATCTAAAAAAATTGGATTTAAGAATGATTGAGATTTCTAAAGATGAGCAGAATAGAATTGAAATGCTTGTTCCAAATTGCAAAGTGTTAATGACTGAGCCTTGTAACTGTAGCACAAAATATTAAGCTATTTCTCCTCCACAACTAGATCCTGCTCCTGCAGTGCAACCAAAACAATGCTCATTCACAATTATTTTTCTATCAATAAGAGTTTGTGAATCAAAGTCCTTAACGTGCTGACGCTTTTTATCAGCAACAGCTACTTTTAGTTCAAGCATTTGGTTAAAATCACAATCATATAAATATCCATCCCAACCCACAGAAATAGTGTTTCTACACATTACTCCTTCTGCAGCTACTGGATTATAAGAGTTTGCTAGTTTTTGCATGTAACCCATGAAATTTTCACTAGCTACTAAGTAATCTAAATATCTACTAATTGGAATATTGGTAATCGCAAACAGTGAGTTGAATTCGATATCAAAATCTTTCTTCAATTTTCTTTTAAACTGCTTTTCTAAGCCATCTTGGTTTGGCGGTAAAAATGCCCCTGAAGGATTGTAAACTAAGTTCAGAGTTAACCCCGAACCTTCCATTCCATAGCCAACTTCATTTAGCATCATAAGAGCTCTAATACTTCTATCAAAAACACCATCTCCTCTTTGGCTATCAGTCTTTTTTTCACTGTAGTGAGGTAAAGAACTTACTATCTCTACTTCGTTCTCTTTGTAAAATTCAGGTAAATCAAAGTACTTCTTATTTGCTACAATAATAGTTAGGTTACATCTTACTATTACTTTACAATCTAGTTTGTAAGCTTGTTCAACAAACCATCTAAAGTGAGGATTCATTTCTGGGGCTCCACCTGTTAAGTCAACAGTTTTAATTTCTGATTTAGCAATGGCATCAAGGCACTCCTGAAGAGTCTCTTTGCTCATTATTTCTTTTCTATCGGGCCCAGCATCAACATGGCAATGTGAACATACTTGGTTGCACATTTTTCCCATATTAATTTGAAAAATATCCAAACCAGTAGTGGTGAGTGGAAATAAATTAGTCTCTTTTAGTTTTGTAGAAAAACTATCTAGATTTTGATCTTTTACTCCATGGTGTAAAACCTTTAATTGATAATCTATATTAGAAAATTCGCTATTCTGCTTTTTTAAACTTTTTGTTGCTGTGCTCATATCTATTATTACATTGAAACATCCTTGGTCTTGTTCATCATTTGAACTCCATGCACCAAAGTAGCCCCACTTCTTATTGCAGCTGCTACGTGAACTGCTTCCATCATTTCTTCTTCATCACATCCTTTCTCCAAAGTATCAACAGTGTATGCATCAATACAATAAGGACATTGAACAGCATGTGATACTGCCAATGCTATTAAAGACTTTTCTCTTTCGGTTAATGCTCCTTCTTTAAAAACATCTCCATAGTATGAAAAGAATTTATCAGCAAGAGGCTTTTGGAATTCACCAATTTTTCCGAATTTTTTTAAATCATCTGGGTTGTAGTATGTTTTCATCACACGATTGTGTTTGTTTAACTTAATTTATCGTCATTTGAACGATTTTTTTTTATATTTTTACTGCTTACTAATAATATTGCAAAACAATATATTATTAATTGTCGTGTAAAGCTAAATTATCTTACAGACAAAATCAAAAATTAAAATACAACAACTATGTTACAATTTATTTCAAAATTCACAACTCAATTACAAGAAGCATACGAAATTGGATTGAGTTCGGATTTAAAAAAATCAAACAAAAACATTACAAACGTAATCATATGCGGACTGGGAGGTTCAGGAATTGGAGGGAAAATAGTTTCTCAAATTGCTGAAGGTCACAGTACCATTCCAATTTTAACTCATAACTCATACTCGCTACCAAATTTTGTAAACGAAAACACACTTGTTATAGCATCTTCTTATTCAGGAAATACTGAAGAAACTGTTTCTGCTCTGGAAGAAGCCTTAAAGAGAGGTTCTGAAATTGCATGTATAACATCTGGAGGTAAGGTTGGAGAAATCGCTTCTGAAAATAACTTAAATCACATCATTGTTCCTGGAGGAAATCCACCAAGAGCAATGCTAACTTTTTCATTAACGCAATTACTATTTGTTTGTAATCACTATGGACTAATAAATAATGAGTTTAAAAATGAACTTCAGGCTAGTATTGCTTTATTAGATTTTGAAATAGAATCTATAAAAACAGATGCAAGAAGAATTACTGATGTTGTAAAAGACACTACTATTCTTGCATATACAGACTCAAGCTTTGAAGGGGTTGGAACAAGGTTTAAGCAACAACTTAATGAAAACTCTAAAACTCTTGGTTTTAGCAATGTAATTCCTGAAATGAACCACAATGAATTATTAGGTTGGACAGGAGGTAACGATTCTTTTTCCGCAATATTTTTAAGAAATCATTCTGACAACAAAAGAAATCAAGTAAGAATGGATATTTCAAAGGAGGTAATTTCTGGAAAAACTAAAACTGTTGTAGAAGCATTTTCTAGAGGAGAAAGCCTTATCGAAAAGACTTTTTACCTTATTTTACTAACAGATTGGATTTCTCTTTATCTTGCTGATGAATATGGAGTTGATTCTATTGAAATAGCTGTGATTGATAGACTTAAGAATGAGTTAAGCAAACATTAATCCTGTGAATAAAAATATAACATTTGAAGATTTAGGCTTAATAGAATATCAAGAAGCTTGGGATTATCAAACTAAGATTTTTGAAAAAACTATAGCTGTAAAATCGGTAAATCGCAAAAAAGAAGATCAAGGATTAGAGGTTGAAACAACAAAAAACCATTTAATCTTCTGTGAACATCCACATGTATATACTTTAGGCAAAAGCGGAAAAGAATCTCATTTATTGATGAATTCCACTCAACTAGAGGAAAACAATATATCCTATCATAAAATAAATCGTGGAGGTGATATTACTTATCACGGCCCGGGGCAAATAGTTGGTTACCCAATTTTTGATTTAGATAATTTCTTTACTGACATACATAAATACTTAAGATTTATTGAAGAAGCTGTAATTCTTACATTAGAAGAATACGGGATTAAATCTGGAAGAATTGATGGATTAACAGGAGTTTGGCTTGATATTGATGACCCAATAAAATCAAGAAAAATTTGTGCTCTCGGTGTAAAATGCAGCAGATGGGTTACTATGCATGGATTTGCTTTTAATGTAAATACCGATTTATCTTTATTTAAAAACATAGTACCATGTGGCATTGATGATAAAGCAGTTACCTCTATGCAAAATGAACTTGGCAAAGAAATTGACATCACTGAAGTAAAGAAAAAATTATTAGTGAATCTGTCTAATTTATTTGATTTTGATGTGGTGAAATAGCCCATTACCCCCCTTAATATTTTTATGAAAAAAGACATAATTCAACCAGAAGTAAAAGACGTTTATATTGCTATAGTAGGTCGTAAAAATGAATTTGATGAAACCGAATGGGTATCCTATTTAATCAATAATAGAAATGAAAAACTAGAAGGGGTTTTGGTTTCTACTCGTGGATATGGCGAAATAAAAGGAGAGCATAAAAAAACGGCTACTTTCCGTCATTCTTTAGATGAAGTAGAACCTAAATCATTCAAGAAAATTGAAGAATTGCCAGAAGGATTATTTGCTTTGAGTAACGAGTTTTGGTTGAGTTTTTATATCGACAAAAAAATGTACGACAAAAAGTATATTTTCCTTGCCGAATCTATTTCTCATTTCAATTCCATAAACGTACCAATAGTCAATGAATTAGGAGTAATGATTTAAAGAAATTAAAGCCACTTTTATTTCAACATTCCATTGTTATTAGTCGAGTTAATTACAACTTCTAAATACTAATATTATTCTTACATTTGCTACAATGGATTTTATAGCATCACAAATAGCTGGTTTACTTGAAGGTACTGTTGTAGGAAACGAAAATATTTCTGTAAACAACCTATCAAAAATAGAGGAAGGTCAACCAAATACCCTTTCGTTTTTATCAAACTTAAAATACGAAGAATACCTTTATACAACTGGGGCTTCTATTGTTATTGTAGATAAAAGTTTTGAGCCCAGTAAAAGTATTCCTAACACTTGTACTCTAATAAAAGTTGAAAGTGCACAAGCAGCCTTTGCTAAATTATTGGAAATTTACAATCAAGTAAAAAGAAAAAAATCAGGAATTCATCCAAGTAGTTATATTTCAGATTCGGCAACTATTGGTGAAGAAGTATACATTGGTGCTAACTGCTCTATTGGAGACAATGTTACAATAGGTAATAATGTCCATGTTTATCCAAACTCTTATATTGGAGACAATGTGAAAATTGGAGATGACTGCATGTTTTTTGCTGGAGTAAGAGTATACTCTGATTGCCTTATTGGAAAATCTTGCACACTACATTCAGGTGTAATTATTGGTGGAGATGGATTTGGATTTGTTCCAAATAGAAATGGAAATTATAGCAAAGTACCACAGATTGGTAACGCGATTTTAGAAGACCATGTTGAAATTGGATCGAACACAACTATAGATAGAGCTACTCTTGGCTCAACAATAATAAGAAAAGGAGTGAAATTGGACAATTTAATTCAAGTAGCTCATAATGTAGAGATTGGTGAAAACACAGTAATTGCGGCTCAAACTGGAATTGCAGGATCAACCAAAATTGGTAAAAACTGTATGATTGGTGGGCAAGTAGGAATTGTGGGTCACATAACTATTGCTGATGAAGTAAAAATTGCTGCACAATCTGGAGTTGGGCATGCTATTACCGAAAAAGGACAAATATTACAAGGATCACCAGCATTTCCAATAGGAGATTACAAAAGATCTTATGTTGTTTACAGAGGTTTACCAGACCTTAAAAGAAAAGTGGATGAGTTAGAAAAAAAGCTATCCAACTAAAAGAAACTTACTATGACTGACAATCAAAAAACTATAAAATCTGCAATTACTCTTGAAGGAATTGGATTACATACTGGTGTAAAAACTACATTAAGTATTTTGCCTGCACCTGCAAATCACGGTTACAAATTCCAAAGAATGGATTTGGAAGGGCAGCCAATGATTGATGCAGATGTATCTCGTGTTACAGAAACTCAAAGAGGAACAACTCTGGAACAAAATGGAGCAAAAATCCATACTACTGAGCACTGTTTAGCAGGAATTTATTCAACAGGAATAGATAATGCAATTATTCAAGTTGACGGGCCAGAAATTCCAATAATGGATGGAAGTGCTAGAATGTTTATTGACGCAATTGAAAAAGCTGGAATTGAAGACCAAGACAAACAAAGAGATTATTTTATAATAAAAGACACGATAAAGTTTGAAGTAGCAGACAAAGGAATAGAATTTCTTGCCGTACCAGATGAAAATTATAGAATTACCGTAATGGTAGATTATGGTTCTCCTGCACTTGGAACTCAGCATGCTTCTATGATGAAATTAGCTAATTTTAAAGAAGAGATATCTACTTGTAGAACTTTCGTTTTCTTAAGAGAATTAGAATATTTAGCCAGTAATGGGCTAATAAAAGGAGGTGATTTAAATAATGCTATTGTTCTTGTTGAAAGAGAAAACATCTCAGAAGAAGAAATAACTAAACTAAGAACATTACTTGGTAAAGAAGATTTAGAAATAAAACTAGATGGAATTGGTGTGTTGAACACAACAAAACTTAGATTCCCTAACGAACCTGCAAGACACAAGCTATTGGATATAGTAGGAGATTTAGCCTTAGTTGGAAGAAGAATTAAAGGACATATCTTAAGTGCAAGACCCGGTCATTATGGTAACACTGAATTTGGAAAACTTCTGAAAGCTAAAATGCATGAAGAGAAAAATGACAAAAGAAAGCACTTTGATTTAACCAAAGACCCACTTTTTGATATCAATGATATATCGAATATGATTCCTCACAGATACCCATTTTTGTTGATAGACAAAATTATGGAAATATCTGATAATGGTATTGTTGGAGTTAAAAACGTAACGCTAAACGAGCCATTTTTCCAAGGACATTTTCCTGGTAACCCAGTTATGCCTGGTGTATTGCAAATTGAAGCAATGGCACAAACAGGTGGTGTATTTGCACTTAACCAAGTTGAAGATCCAGAAAACTACTCTACTTACTTCCTTAAAATTGATAACGTTAGGTATAAAAAGAAAGTTATGCCGGGTGATACTATTGTATTTGACTTAGAATTAATAAGTCCTATTAGAAGAGGATTAGTAAACATGAAAGGAAAGGCTTACGTTAATGGTGTGGTAGTTTCTGAAGCAGAAATGTTAGCACAAATCGTTAAAGAAAAAAATAGTTAATTATGAGTAATCCTCAAGCAAACATACATCCTAATGCGAAGATTGCATCTGATGCAATTATAGAACCTTTTGCTACTATTGGAGACAATGTAGAGATTGGGAGCGGAACTTGGATTGGTCCTGGTGCAGTGATTATGAGTGGAGCGCGAATTGGAAAAAATTGCAAGATTTTTCCTGGCGCAGTAATATCAGCAATTCCTCAAGATTTAAAATTTGCAGGAGAAGATACAACCGTAATAATTGGAGATAATACTACAATAAGAGAATGCGTAACAATTAACAGAGGCACAGTTGATATGATGACTACCAAAATTGGAAACAATTGTTTAGTTATGGCTTATTCACATTTTGGTCACGATACCATTATGGGTGACAATTGTGTAGTTGCAAACTCAGTAAATATTGCGGGGCATGTAACTATTGGAGATTGGGCAATTATTGAAGGAATGGTTGGTGTACAGCAATTCACAAGAATTGGACATCATGCTTTTGTAGCTGGTGGAAGTATGGTAAGAAAAAGTGTTCCTCCATACGTGAAAGCCGCTAGAGAGCCTATTTCTTATGTTGGAGTAAACTCTATCGGATTAAGAAGAAGAGGGTATACAAATGAGCAAGTAACCAATATTGAAGATGTATACAGAGTTGTTTATGTTCAGAACAAAAACATAACACAAGCCCTTAAAATTGCCGATATTGAACTTCCTAACTCAAAGGAAAAAACAGAAATTCTTGATTTCATTAACAGTGAAACAAAAGGAATAATGAGAGGATTTAATTAATTTCATTTCATGAAAATTACACTTGAAGACACTGGCAAAAAGTACAACCGTGAGTGGATTTTCAGAAATTTGTCTCTTGAAATAAAATCGCCTTCTTCCTATGTGATTTCTGGATCTAATGGTTCGGGGAAATCTACACTCCTTAAAACTATTTCGGGATTCGAAACTCCATCAGAAGGAACTATAATCTATCAAAACGATAAGCTAAAACATGTTGTATCTCCTGAACTTATTTATAAGCAAGTTTCTTACGCAGCCCCCTATATTGATGTGTTTGATGAATATACGATTCAAGAATTATTCAACTTTTATTGCCAATTAAAACCATTAAAAAATGGGATTGATTACAAAGAATTTATCTCAATCATTGAATTAGAAAAAACTAAAGAAAAAGCTATAAAGAATTTTTCTTCTGGAATGAAACAAAGAGTAAAACTGGGATTGGCAATACTTTCCGATTGCCCTATTTTGTTATTAGATGAACCTACGTCTAACCTAGATAAAAATGCAATTGATTGGTACCAAAATCTGATAAAAAACAATCTTGAAAATAGAATTGTATTAGTAGCGTCTAACAATCAAAAGGACGAATCTTTCTTTTGTGAGAAGGAAGTAAATATTGAGGAGTATAAAAAGTAGAAAGGATGGATTGTGTTTCTCAATTAACTCATCAGTTTACACAACATCAAGACAGAAATATTGCTAAAAAATTAGAGATCTATCTCAAAATAAATTTCAATTAATAGGACTTCCAACTCCTGTCAGAAAAGAAGCTTTGAGGTTCACTAAATAAGAAAAAGTATATTTAAGAAGGATTTATTTTTGTCTGTCGTCAAACCAATAAGAAAACAAAACTTCTAAAAGAAATAATATGAAAATCAATAAAAACCTATTTTTAGTTACAATACTAAGTTGTGCTGTAGCATTTTCTTGTAAAAAAACTGATGAAACCGAAGAGTGCACTTCTACTACTGTAGTAAGTGATTGCCCAACACCTACAAAAGCTTTTGATGAATTTAATACTGCTTCAGTAACAATTTCATATAGTGGGGATGACGTTACTATTGTATCGAATGCTCTTCCTAATCATACATCTCCTTATTGGGCAACAACAAATAGTTTATACATTTCGCCTGTAGTTGCAACTGCAAGCTCAATGTCACCAGGAGAAATAACTAGCGGAAGTTATACTTTAACTGTACCTGCTTCTCCAGGAAAAGCTTCTTCAACTTCCTCTACAGGATTAGGAGCAATAGGAATTGCTGTAACTGGAGTGCCTATATTTAATGATGAAGAAGGTATGGGAGCATTAACTGCACAAGTTGCATCAGGTTTTGATTATGCAGGCGGACATAGTAGACCAACTGGTTATCATTATCATGTAGAATCTTCAAATGTTACTGAAAACACAGTACTATCTCATGATGATGATGCACTTAATAGTATTTTAGAAGATGGATTTCTTTTATACGGAAGAAAATGTAATTCTACAGGAGCATACCCAACAGATTTAGATGCTTCTGGAGGACATAAATCAACAACTCAACATAGTGACGGTTGTTCATTTTATCACTACCACATTATTAATGAATATTATACTGGAACCTATATCGTGTTATTTGGTGTAGACTTACAAGGTGTTCCAAACGGAATACTTTAACCTTTATTTATGATAGTAAAAAGTTATTTTAAATTAATTGGTTTAATCCTTATTTTAGGTAGCTGTAATAATAGT
>Ga0075469_10000194_pt1 | contig 25438 bp, 24 predicted proteins | sample DEB08_DNA_13_FD_77577 | JGI IMG/M metagenome (GOLD analysis project Ga0075469, IMG submission 77577) | Aqueous microbial communities from the Delaware River and Bay under freshwater to marine salinity gradient to study organic matter... | ecosystem: Environmental > Aquatic > Marine > Coastal ...
AAACCAATGAATAAGTATTCTTCTTTTAAGACTACGAATGCATTTTTCTATGTAAACGCAATAATTACAGCTAAAGAAAAAGGACTTGGAGACCATCTTCTGGTAAATGAGAGGAATAATATTATTGAGTCTACTAATTCTAACTTTTTTATTGTGAGTAATGGGGTGATTTATACTCCACCATTAAGTTCAGGATGTGTTGGTGGCACTATGAGAATGAAAGTAATTAATCTTGCCTTACAGCACGATATTAAGGTTTATGAAAGTCCTATAACTGCTGGTCACCTTTTATCTTGTGAAGAGATAATACTTACTAATGCTATTCAAGGAGTAAGATGGGTAAGGAGTTATAAATCAAAAAGATTTTTCCACAATATTGCAGATAGATTAATTGCTGCTTTAAATGAAGATACTAAAGCCGTAATTCAAGATTAGCAACTAATTTAGCATTGGATTTAAAGGGAAATTTGAGATAACTCTATGCTTTTCACTCATTTGCTCCAAAGTTTTTTTCCATAAATCAGATTCGTGATACTCCATCAATGATTTTTGAGATACATTGCCTACAAACCAAGAGTTTCTTTCCAATTCCTCTTCTAGTTGACCAGGAGTCCAACCAGAATATCCTAAACAAAACTTAATTTCATTATTACTTAGAGAGCCATTACTGATAAGTTCAGCTATTTGATCAAAATTCTCTCCATTTCCAAGATAAATATTTTGGTAAACTTCAATGCTATCAAGAATTAAATCTGGTCTGGTGTGTATATAATAGATACTATCTACATCAACTGGTCCTCCTAAGCTAATTTTAAAATCTTTACAATCAACATCTTTAAATTTGACCATAAAGTCACTCAAATTCTCATCAATGTAATTGTTTAATACTAAGCCAAAAGCCCCTTTATCATTAGTTTCGCATAGTAGGATAACAGATTTAGAAAAATAGTCATCATTTATGAATGGATCGGATATTATAACCCTTCCTTTTTCTAAATTCAATGAATTAAGACTATTAAAATCAAATAAGCTTCGTATTTCTTCCATATCCTAATTAAATATAAAGAAAAATAATTTGTTATTGATAGTTTGGAGTATACTTTTTCGCTTGTAAAATGGCTATTAAATCCTTTTCTAGTGATTCTACTGGAGATTCTATAATTCGATTTACTTCTTTTCCATTTTGATAGATAATGAAAGTTGGAACATAGTCAATATTCATTCCTTTTTCATAACCTTGAGGTGACTGCTTATCTCTATTTAGCCCAATAATTTCGTAGTTTGTCACACCCATAAAGCTAAGTATGTTAAGAAATCTAGGTACTTCTCTTTGGCTATCCTCACACCAAGTACCCATGAATATCTTAACTGATAGAGCTTCTAATCTTTCGGGATTGTTGTCAAAATCTGACAAAGATTCTATGTCAACAGTGTATGAGCTTATTTCCTTATTAAACCATTCGGCATGTTCACCATGCTCAAGATCTACTTTCGTTATTACACCTACAATATCGGTATCAATAACTATCGTTTCTTCTGTTTTTTGATTTGAAACTACTTTTTTTGATTTACAACCAGCAAGAGTAAATCCAAGTAGAATACTACTCAAAAAAACTTTCGTTAATACTTTTGACATATTCTAATTCAGCTATTTGAGTTAATATTCTTTTGTAATCCTTATTATGAGTTTCTCCAATGCACAGTATTTCATTGTTGGAACATCCAATTCTTCCAGAACCTGATTTGTAAATAGAAATTGATTCATCTATTTCCTTAATCTTATCTAAATATGTTTCGTTATTAGGAATACAGAACTCATAGGCTAAAGAGATTCCTCTTTTCTTAATTAATCCGTTTTTATCCAATTTAGAGAATTCGAAATTCATTTTAGACTCGGCTTGTTTAACTGCTTTACTTTTGAATAATGAACAGCTTGCAATAGTAATAATTAAAATTGCTACTAAGGAAAGTTTAAGTGTTTTCATAAATATCTATTAATGCATTATTTTAAATAAAAGCTCACGAAGTAGCTCTCCTTGTGACGCACTTGTGTTTTTAACTCCTTTTGATTTTAGATCGTATTCTCGAAGGTAACCAATAATCTTCACAAGCTTAACAGCCGAGTAGTTTCTTATAGCTACTTTGTAATCTTTTAAAAAATAAGGACTTGTACCAATTTCTCGTGCTAAGGCTTGATCGTTATTTTTATTTGTAGAAAACTGAGCTATACAAACTTTGGTAAAGTAGGAGTATAGCGAACCAATAGTCATTACCAAAGGATGTGCTTTCTCGTTCTTACTAAAATTCTGGACTATGCGAGCTGCTTTCTCCATGTTTTTGGTTCCAATAGCAGTCTGTAGTTCAAAAACATTATATTCTTTACTAATTCCAATATGCTCTTCAATTGCTTTGCTATCAATTTCTGAACCTGGAGGTAATAGTACTTTTAGTTTTTCAATTTCTTTTTCAATTTTCCCTAAATCATTCCCTAAATATTCTGCTAAAAGATGGGTGTTTTTAGGATTAATATTGAATTTATTAGCCGACACACATTGACCAATCCACTCTGGAAGCTTATAATCCTTAATTAACTCGGAGTTAAAACTAACCGTCTGCTTGGTTATCATTTTTCCTAAACTAGTTCGCTTATCTGGCTTTTTGTATTTATAGCAAATCACCAAAATGGTTGATGGCTGGGGATTATTAAAATAACCTTCGAAATCCGCAATATATTTTGATAAGTGTTGAGCCTCTTTAACTAATACAACTTGCTTTTCGGCCATCATAGGAAAGCGTTTACAAGTTTCTATAATGTGTTCTACTTTTGAATCTTTACCGTAAAATACAGTTTGATTAAAATCTCTTTCGTGCTCAGCTATTGCATTTTTCTCAATATAATCAGAGATTTTATCAATAAAATAAGCTTCATCACCATACAAAAAATATACAGGAGCGTATTTTTTTTGTTTTAATTCTGATATTATTTCTGAGTAGTTCATAGCCTAACAAAGTTATCAATTTTGAAAGGATATGAAATCAAATTTGATAAAATTTGGAAAGTTTTTACTCACATAAATAATCTTATCAATCTCTTTTGTATTTTTGATTGTGCTAACAAAAATCAAAATAAAAAATTACGCTCTTATTAATGAAATGGAAGTTTCATTTAATAAAGGTTTTTCATGTGTTACAGGAGAAACTGGAGCAGGGAAATCGATAGTCTTAGGAGCTTTATCACTAACTCTTGGAGAAAGAGTAGATACTTCGGTATTAAAAGATACGACTGTAAAATGTGTAATTGAGACTTGGTTTAATATTGAGAAACTAAACTTAAATTCATTTTTTGATTCCAATGAACTAGATTGGGAAAAAGAGACAATTTTACGAAGAGAAATTTTACCATCAGGTAAATCCAGGGCTTTTATAAATGACACACCTGTTTCATTAGCTGTACTTAAACTACTTAGTTCAAGACTTATTGATGTTCATTCTCAACATCAAACTTTAATGCTTAATTCTAATTCTTTTCAGTTAGAATTATTAGATGCTAATGCTAACAATATTGAGTTGTTGGATAGTTATAAATCTATCTATATCGATTATCAAGATGTTGTAAATCAGTTATCACAATTAAAAAATAAAGAAGCTAAGTTAAAGGCAGACAGTGATTATTTTCAGTTTCAGTTTAATGAATTAGATGCCTTAAATCTTGAAAACATAAATGAAGATGAATTAACTGAAGAACTCGACTTATTGAATAATGCGGAAGAGATAAAATCTAATTTAACTCAATCTATCCATTTATTAGATGATGAAAATGGAATTGTTTCCAAACTGATGTTACTAGAGAATTCTTTGCTTAAAATCGCTAATACAAGTAAAAAAACAGAAGAATTACGTACTCGCATAAACTCAATTCTGATTGAGATTCAAGATATTCAATCTGATATGGAAGATACGAATGATAGTGTTGTATTTGATCAAAACAGGATAGAGGAACTTACTGATAAAACGAATGGACTAATAAGTCTTCATGAAAAACACCATACCACTTCGGTTGAGCAGCTTTTAGATAAAAAATCTACTTTAGAAGAAAACCTACTACTGGCAAATAATTTTGATTTAGAAATCGAAAAATTAGAGGAAAACAAAGACAAGCTAGAAATAAAATTAAATAGTATTTCTGCTAAAATAACTAAATCAAGAAAAACTATTATACCAGTAATAGAGAAAGAAATTGAAGGTATGTTGACTCAGTTATCTATGGAGAATGCGGCTTTACAAATAGATTTATCAGAAACTTCTGATTTTACTAAAACTGGAAAAGACTCTGTTTCTTTTCTATTTAGAGCCAATAAAGGAGGTAGTTTTAATTCGTTAGCAAAAGTAGCTTCTGGAGGTGAGTTATCTCGATTAATGCTAAGTGTTAAAACTAATTTTGCTTCAAGAAAAGGATTACCAACTCTAATATTTGATGAGATTGACACTGGAGTATCTGGAGATATTGCAAGTAAAATGGGCGAAATGATGAGACAAATAGGAGGGAACTCACAAGTTATTTCTATTACTCATTTACCTCAAATTGCAGGAAAAGGAAATAGCCATTATAAGGTTTACAAGGAGATTGAAGGAGCAAGTACAGTTACAAAAATGACTAAGCTTAGCTCAAAAGAACGTTTGGTTGAAATAGCCAAAATGCTATCAGGAGCAAAAGTAACGGAAGCTGCATTAGAAAATGCTAAAGTGCTAATGCTTAATTAATTTGGATAAGCAAAAGCAAAAGTTCCTGTAACTCGGGTAACTGATATAATAACTCCAAAATTTCATTGTAGCCAATGTTTTGTTCAATTACATTTGAGTAACTCATTTGTGATTGTACCGAATAACTTTCTATCTCTTCGTGATGAAGGTGTTTCTTGTTTTTCCTGTAGTTATCAATAATTGAGTTAACTGTTATTCGTTTAGCCCATGGTTCAAATTTATTTGATGAATCCCATTTTTTTAGTCAATTAATAATTTTAACAAAAGCTGTGCTTAATTCTTCTCTGGCAAACTCCTCATTCCTTGTATATCTAAAACAAATAGGCATCAATAGATCAAAACAAAATTTATATAGCTCGTACTGAGCTTTTCTATTTCCTTTAGAAGCATTGGTTAAAAGTTGTATGTTGATATCAGATTTTAGCATATGGGGCAAGTCTTCTTTCCTTATATCATGTTTAACGTAAAGAGTTATAAAAAGGTTAGTCTGATTAAAAATTAATTTTAATCGCCTTTTAATCAGTTAAATAAATTTGATAATATTGTTTCTTTAATTATGTGTCCTCCATCGAATATAATTAATTCATGATTAATTTTCTTTTCATTTAATAGTTTAATTCCTGATTCAATATTTTCTTCAGGAATGAATTCATCTTCATTCCCTATTGCAATTTCAACTCTATTTGTTTTAAATACTTCTTCATCCATAACATCATTTGGGATAAAGCCAGCCCAAAGGATTATTCGATTAATATTAAAGTTTCTTGAAGCTATCCATCGAGATAGGGTAGCGCAACCCTGAGAAAAACCAAATAAAGAAATTTTTATATTTGGATTTTTATCTAAAATTAGAGCTAATACTTTATCTAAATAAACCTTTTGATCTTCAATTTCAGACAACCTGTCTTCTTTAGTCATCCAGCTTGCCACAACCCTTCCATTCATTCCATTCCAATAAAACTTGCTCAAACCTTCGGGGGCTACAATAGTTCTTTCTTCGTTAGATATTGCTTCAAATTTTTTAATAAAATATTGAGCGAGCTGAGCATAACCATGAAATGCAATAACTACTTCTTTTGTTTTATTAGTTAAAGAATTGGAGAGATAAATTCTTGCAGTTTTTTCAGTTTTTATATTAATTTCGTTCATCTATCAGAAGATTTTTTTTCTGATGTTAATGATAGGTTAAAAATTTATTAATACAAACTTATGTATGTAATTTGGTGCATACAAAACAAAACAAAACAAAAACATATGAATATTGATGGAATAATAGCAATCTCTGGTAAACCTGGATTATTTAAAGTTGTTACTCAGGCTGCAAACAGAATTATTATTGAAGATGTAGAAACTAACAAGAGAAAGCCTGCTTTTTCTTCTAGTAAAGTTATTTCATTGGCAGACATCACTATTTTTGGTCACGAAGAAGATTTATCTCTTGGTGAAGTTTTTCAAAAAATATTTGATAAAGAAGGAGGTAAGGAGTCTAAATCTCACAAAACTGACCCTGCTGAATTAAGAGATTATTTTGAGACTGTTTGGGAAGATTATAACGATCATGAAGTTAAAGATCATGATATCAAAAAAGTATTTCAATGGTACAACATGTTGGCAAAGCACAATATGTTATCAAATGATGAAACTGGAGAAGAAGAGTAATTAACTGTTCTTTTCTCTGTAAACGAAGTTTTGACCTAGATAAACTTTTCTTACCATTTCATCTTCAACCAATTCTCTTGGTTTACCTGCCTTAAGTATGTTTCCTTCAAACATAAGGTAAGTTCTATCAGTAATTGCAAGTGTTTCCTGAACATTGTGGTCTGTAATTAACACGCCAATATTTTTCTCTTTTAGTTTAGAGATAATTGCTTGTATATCTTCTACAGCAACAGGATCTACCCCTGCAAAAGGTTCATCCAATAATATAAATTTAGGATTAGAAGCTAAAGCTCTTGCGATTTCTACTCTTCTTTTTTGCCCTCCAGATAACGATTGCCCCATAGTTTTTCTATGTTCTGTCAATCCAAATTCATCTAATAAGCTTTCTAGTCTTTCGTATCTATCCTTCTTATTTAGCTTACCTAGTTCTAGTATTGCTAGTATATTATTTTCAACTGTAAGGTTTCTAAAAACAGATACTTCTTGAGGTAAGTAGCCAATTCCCATTTGTGCTCTTTTGTACATTGGATATGAAGTAATATCTTTTCCATCAAACATTACCTTTCCTTTATTTGGTCTAACCAATCCTACAATCATATAAAAACTTGTAGTTTTTCCAGCTCCATTTGGCCCTAGTAAACCAACAATTTCCCCTTGATTAACTTCAAGAGAAATATCTTTCACTACTTCTTTTCCACTATATATTTTCTTAAGATTCGTAGCTGTAATTTTCATAAAATAAAGGTTAAAATTCGAATTGAAGCTTTGCTCTTACTCCAAAACTAAGAACGTTTGCTTGTTGTACATTATTGTCAAGATAGGTAAGTCTCCATATTCCTTCTACTCTTAATATCTTGAATATATTTTCTACTCCTGCGCTAACTTCTGCATAAGGTTTAGAAGTTAATGAGGTACTAAATGTAGGTAAATCTAATTCAGAAAAATGTCTGGTGTCTAATTGTCCGTATATTATTTTTCCTGTGACTAATTCTCTCCATTTCAATTTCCTTAGTAAAGGTATTCTGTTTAAAAACAAACCTCCAAAATAATGATCTATGGAAAGTGAAACATACTGGTCGCTCATAAATTCAGCAATATTCATAGCATTGTAATCATTTGTATATCCCCAAGTTTCGTTCCCTTGGTGAACAAATAATAATGGATAAGGAACGGTTCCCCACAATTTCCCAGCTTCTAACGAATATTTAGTCATACCAATATAACCCCAGTATAGTTTGTCTGTAACATTCAGTTTTACTTTTTGGTAATTATAGTTTCCGTAAATACTGTTGCTTATACCTATGTTAGCTTTAAGCTCCCAAATAGGAGAAATTGAACCCAAACTTATTCGATTAAACTCACCTGAAACGAACTTTTCGTTTTTGGCATATCTCATTCCAAAAATTAATTCAGTATTATCTAGACTAGCAATTGAGGAGGTAGTATTATTACCTGATTTTTGAAACGAAAGAATATTACCTAACGATTCTAAATTATATGATTGTATGCCAATGGTATTAGAGAAACCCTCTTTCCACTCGTGGAAGTATTTTATTCTAGCTCCTTCAACATTTACTAGTTTATTATAGGGGTTTCTTCTAAAAAAAGATGAGATTAAATTTTGATTATAAGGTTCAAAAAAGTCACGATCAAATTGAGTATTATCATTCATATACTTCAATTCCATCATCCTTCTTGGTGTCTTCTCTTTAGTCACAAAAAACTTAGTTTCGAATCTATATTTCCATAAATTATCTGTAAAACCATAACCAGCATTAACATTAAACATGATCCTTTTGCTAAAAGCGTTACTAGTTTGTATGCCTAAGGAAACTCTATGTCCTTCAATAGGGTTAAAACTATAAATGGAAGAGTATGGGCCAACTTCAATAGGACCAAGAATCTTATAACCTGTAGCTAATGTTTGAATTACATCAATATAGGTTTTAATTACGGGTAAATCTTTCATAGTGTCTATCATCTGATAGATTTTGTTTTCTTTTTCTGATAGTTTTTTATGTCGTCTTTCATCCCAAAACTCGGCTGTCTTTTCTCTAGCGCTATCTGCAACCACTAAATCATTTTTAAAAAAGTCTTCATCTCTTGGTTTATTAATCACAAAGTCTTTATAAGAAGTGGTTTTTCGTCCATAAAACCCTTTTTGCTTTTCATTTGCAAGTGGATTAATGTCAGCAATTGTTTGGTCCAAAACCATCATCCAAACTTCATCCTCTACCTGTTCAAAAGTTTGTTTTAATCGGTATTTGTTGATGTAGTTGATATTGGCATCTCCAGCAATTTCAGCATCAAATACTTTAACTGCGTATGTTGTATCGTTTATCCACATTTCTCCTTCAAAAGCTAAATCACTTTTTTTTCTTGGAATAAATTCAATCTTATAACACCAGTTGTTATCTATATAAGCACTATCAGTTAGGTAAACCTTGTAATGAAGTAACATGGTGTTATTAAGAGGACTTATAAATTGTCGTCCGAAAATAAACACAGTATTATCGTAGATATTAGCATTTTGGTACATATCACCTAAATACTGAGAAATAGATTCATTCTCTGGTCCAGATAGTTTCGTAGCTTTAATTACTTCCTTTTTTAGTTCTGGCTTTTGGTTGTAATAATAATCAGATATTGATTCAACTATAAAAATGGGTAAATATGGCTTTTCATCTGTTGAGTCTATCATGTTAAATACAAAGTCAAATTTTTGAAAGACTTTTCTATTCATGAATTTTTCATCCAGGTTGTTTAAGTCAAACTCTATTTTGTTGTAAACTTCATATTCATAAGCGTCTAACTTTGCTCTGTTATTTATCTTTTTATTAGCAATAACACGCTTCATTATAGTCTCTGCAGGATTTTCATCTTTCTTAGACCCCTCAACTTCAAAAACTTCTAAAATTGCATCAGCTGCTTTTAAATCAATATTAATTTCTTGAGCTACATCTCTTTTTATAGCTATAACCTTGGAATTATATCCTACAAAAGAAACCACTAAAGAATCGGAAGAATAATATGATTCTAGGCTGTAATTACCATCAAAATCTGAATATGCTCCTATTTTAGTTCCTTGAAAAGAAACGGTTGCAAAAGCAATTGGTTCCTTTGTTTTACTGTCAATTATTTTCCCATAAACCTTTGTCTTTTGTCCAAATAAAGAAGACAATAGAAAAATAAATAAAATTGAAAAAAGAACTTTTTTAGATTTCATTTTTCTTTAGGTTTTTGACAACTCTTGAGCTTATTCCTATGCTAATTTCGTATAAAATAAATACTGGAATTGCTACAACTACTTGGCTAATAAAATCTGGAGGAGTAATAATGGCTGATAAAATAAGTATCCCTACTAACGCATGTTTTCTATATTTTTTAAGAACCTTAGGAGTCATAACTCCGAGTTTTGACATGATAAAAACTACTATTGGTAATTGAAAAAATAATCCACAGGCTAGCGTAGAAGACACAATTAATGAATAATAAGATGCAAATGATGGCATTAGCTCAATATCACTTGACATTTTGTAAGTGCTGAAAAACTGAATACAAAGTGGAGAAATAACAAAGTATCCAAAGCCAACACCTATTAAAAAAAGTAAAGTTGAATAACCCACTATTCCTGATGTAGCCTTTACTTCAGATTTTTTCAAGCCTGGTTTAATAAACATCCATATTTGGTAAGCCAAAAAAGGAAAAGAAACTATTATTCCACCAACAAGAGAGAAATAGATACTTGTAGCAAACTGTTTTGTCATTTGAGTTTCAATGGTCTTAACATCTATATCATTCATACAGAGTCCATCACCAAAACCTATAGTATTTGAAAACCAACAAAATACTCTGTAAGTAACAAAATCGGAATGTGCCATTGACATCAAAATCACATTAGTTAGTGGTTCAATAAAAACAAAAATTAATACAGCCATAGTTACAACCGCAATAGCAGCTTTTACTAGTCTCCATCTTAATTCTTCTAGGTGACCCAAAAAAGAGCCTTTTTCTTGTTTTTCTTCCATCTCAACAAAAATAAAAACTATTTTCAATCTAATGCTAATTACTTCTTAACACCTTTGATTTTATTTCTTTTAATTTTTTGTTTTGATGTCGAATAAAGTTGTTTTATATTTATGTAAACAAAAAAACAGCCATACCTGTTATGCCAACTTCAAATGTGATTGACTTAAATGAACGCCTAAAACATTTTTTCGGGTTCGATAAATTTAAAGGCAATCAAGAAAAAATTATTCAAAGTGTTTTAGACAAGAAAGATACATTTGTCATTATGCCAACCGGTGGTGGTAAATCAATGTGTTATCAACTTCCTGCTTTAATTGAAACTGGAACTGCTGTAATTGTTTCTCCTCTTATTGCTTTAATGAAAAACCAAGTGGATGCTATCAGGCAATTTTGTCAAGATGATTCGGTTGCTCATTTTTTAAACTCATCATTAAACAAAGGAGATGTACAAAGGGTTAAAGATGATGTAACAGCTGGTAAAACCAAACTATTATATGTTGCGCCAGAATCACTTACAAAGCAAGATTACATTAACTTTTTAAGACAAACTGAATTATCGTTTTTTGCAATAGATGAAGCTCATTGTATTTCTGAATGGGGACATGATTTTAGACCAGAATACAGAAGACTTAAGGAAATAATGACTGCGATTACTGATGTTCCGGTAATGGCTTTAACTGCTACAGCAACTCCTAAAGTCCAAATTGATATCCAAAAAACTTTGGGTATGAAAGATGCAAATTTGTTCAAATCTTCTTTTAATAGAGATAATCTTTATTATGAAGTAAGACCAAAACAAGATGTTGAGAAACAAGTTGTACAATATATTAAACAACACGAAGGAAAATCAGGAGTAATATATTGCTTGAGTAGAAAAATGGTAGAGAAATTTGCCGAACTACTTGTGGTAAATGGAATTAAAGCTTTGCCTTATCATGCCGGCTTAGATGCTAAAACTAGATCAAAGCATCAAGATATGTTTTTAATGGAAGATGCAGATGTAATTGTTGCTACTATTGCATTTGGAATGGGAATAGACAAACCAGATGTTAGGTTTGTGATTCATCATGATATACCAAAAAGTATTGAAGGATATTACCAAGAAACTGGTCGTGCAGGAAGAGATGGAGGTGAAGGAAATTGTATTGCCTTTTATAGTTACAAAGATGTTGAAAAGTTAGAGAAATTTCTACAAGGAAAACCAATTTCTGAACAAGAAATAGGAAGACAATTATTATCAGATATTGTATCATTCTCTGAGACTTCGGTTTGTAGAAGAAAGTATATTCTTCATTATTTTGGAGAAGATTATGAGGTTGAGGATTGTAATGAAAAATGTGACAACTGTAAAGATCCTAAAGAACAATTTGAGGCTAAAGACTTGATATTGAAGCTACTTAAAACTGTTGTAGCATTGTCTGAACAACAGAAAGCTAAGTATTTAGGTGACATGATTTCTGGTACAAAAAACAATGAAATAACTAATTACAGACATGATGAATTAGAAGTATTTGGAATTGGAAAAGAGAAAGATAAAAAGGCTTGGAACTCTATAATTAGACAATCATTATTACAAGGTTTTATTAAAAAGGAAGTTGAATCTTATGGTATAATTAAAATTACTGAAAAAGGGAAAGCATTTTTAGAAAAACCATTTGATATCTCTTTATTTATGGAAAGAGATTACAGTATGTTAACTGGTCCTATTATAGAAACTAATAAGAATACTGTTGTTGATGAGATGTTATTTAAACTTCTTAAAGATTTAACTAAAAAGGTATCTAAAGAAAAGTCAATTCCACCATTTGCAGTATTTCAGCAACTTTCTCTTCAGGAAATGTGTATTCATTATCCATTAACTCAAGATGAATTAAAGAATATTAGTGGAGTAGGAGCCGGAAAAGCAAAGAGATTTGGAGAACCATTTCTTAAATTGATAGAGAAATATGTAGACGAAAACAATATTGATAGGCCAAATGATTTTGTTGTAAAATCAGTAGCAAACAAATCAGCTCTTAAAATACATATTATTACAAGTATTGATAAAAAAAGTGATTTAGCAGATATTGCTAGTCAAAATAATATCAAATTTGATGAATTATTAGTAGAGGTTGAAACTATAGTAAATTCAGGAACTAAAATAAACCTGAATTACTATATTGATGAAATGCTTGAAGAAGAGGAGCAAGAGGAGATTTTCGAATACTTTATGGAAAGTGATACAGATAGTCTGGAAAAAGCTTACGAAGAATTTGAGGAAGAATATGAAGAAGAAGAATTGAGATTAATGAGAATTAAATTCATGTCTGAAGTGGCTAACTAACCAACAAATTAAAGAACTAAATAAATTTAAATATTCCATGAAGGAAAACGTAGCAGAAATGACTAAAGTGAAGAAAGATATCCCAAAAAAAACGTTACTTAAAGCCTATGAATTGATGAGTACTGCAGTTAGTATGACTGAATTGTACGAAGAAAATAAAGCAGTAACAAGTAAGTATGTTCATGCAACTTCTAGAGGCCATGAAGCGATACAATTGGCTGTTTCTATGCAGCTTAAACCACAAGATTATGTAACTCCATATTACAGAGATGATTCTATTTTACTAGGAATTGGCATGAAACCTTTTGATTTGATGCTTCAACTTTTAGGTAAAAAGAACGACCCATTTTCTGGAGGAAGAACCTATTATTCTCATCCAAGTTTAAAGGATGATGACAAACCAAAAATTCCACATCAATCATCTGCAACTGGAATGCAGGCTATACCAGCTACAGGATTAGCAATGGGATTAAAATATTTGGAAACTCAAGAAATTTCAGATGGAAAAGATCAACCAATAGTAGTTTGTTCACTTGGTGATGCATGTATTACAGAGGGTGAAGTATCAGAAGCATTTCACATGGCTGCTTTAAAGCAATTGCCAATCATCTTTTTAGTTCAAGATAATGAATGGGATATTTCTGCTCATGCTCGTGAAATTAGAACTGGAAATGCATATGATTATGCTCAAGGTTTTCCCGGTTTAGAAGCAATTTCTATTGATGGTACAGATTTCATGAATTCATATACTGTATTAGAAGATATTATTGGTAAAGTTAGAACGGAAAGAAGACCATTTTTGGTTCATGCTGAAGTTCCTTTACTTAACCACCATACTTCTGGTGTACGAATGGAATGGTACCGTGATGACTTAAAAGAGCAACAAAAAAGAGATCCTTACCCAAAATTTAAAAAGGCATTAAAAGAAAATGGTGTAGGAATAGCTGAACTAATTAACATTGAAGACAAAGCTAAAAAGCAAGTCGCTAAAGACTATGAGTTAGCACTTAAAGAAGAAGACCCTTCTCCAGCTGATTTATTTACTCATGATTTTGCTCCAACTCCTATTACAGAAGAAAAAGGAGAAAGAGAGCCTGCAGGTAAAGAACCTACTGTAATGGTAGATAGTGCTTTGTTTGCTGTTCAAGAGTTAATGGCCAAACATCCAGAATGCTTACTTTACGGACAAGATGTAGGAGGTAGACTTGGTGGAGTTTTTAGAGAAGCTGCAACATTAGCACAAAAATTTGGAGACGATAGAGTATTTAACACACCAATTCAAGAAGCATTTATTATAGGAAGTACAGTAGGAATGTCTGCTGCAGGAACTAAACCTATTGTTGAAGTTCAGTTTGCCGATTATATATGGCCTGGGCTAAATCAATTATTTACCGAAGTAAGTCGTTCATGCTATTTATCTAATGGGAAATGGCCAGTGAGTTCAATTATTAGAGTACCAATTGGTGCTTATGGTAGTGGTGGACCTTATCATTCATCAAGTGTTGAGTCAATTTTATCAAACATAAGAGGAATTAAAATTGCTTATCCAAGTACTGGAGCTGATTTAAAAGGACTAATGAAAGCTGCATATTACGATCCTAATCCTTGTATAATGCTTGAACATAAAGGATTATACTGGAGTAAAATAAAAGGAACAGAAGGAGCAAAAACTATTGAACCTGATGAAGATTATGTAATTCCTTTTGGTAAAGGAAGAGTAGTAATTGAAGCAGATTCAAATTCTATTGAAAAAGGAGATACATTAACAATTATAACTTACGGAATGGGTGTTTATTGGGCTACAGATGCTGCCAAGAAGCACAAAGGAAAAGTAGAAATTATTGATATTAGAACAATTTATCCTTTGGATGAAGAGCTGATAAAACAGTCTGCTAACAAACATGGTAAATGTATTATAGTTACTGAAGAACCAAGAGGAAATGGATTTGCACAATCAATTGCAGCAATGGTTTCTGATGCTTGTTTCCAGAAATTGGATGCACCTGTAAAGGTTATAGGTTCTGAAAATATGCCTGCAATCCCTTTAAATAGTGTGTTAGAACAAACTATGATACCTAATGCAAGCAAAGTAGAAACTGCTATCTCGGCAATGTTAAGCTATTAACAATTATTGGTTAAGAATCATTTTTAATTGGTTAATCTAGAGAGGTTAATCCAAGTATATTTGAACAATTCCTTTACACAGATATGCTAAGAACAATCTTTAAGAAAAAAGTAAACGAGGATAAACTCTCAAACGTACTAATAAACTCTCTTCATCAAGCCATGGAGATTGGGTTTGTAGATATATCTGAACTCATTAATGATGATAAAGATTTTATCAAAAAACCACAAATTGAAGCAAGTGATTACGATCGCTTCATGATAATACTATTTGTTGGTAATCTTAAAATAATGGAAAAAAGGTTGGAGTCGGAGCAATTTGATAGAATGAAAAAATTGTTGATTACTAAATTTTCTAAAGTGTATGATTTGGATGAAACAGAAACCAAAAAGTACATAAAAGAATATTCGCAATTTATGGGAAGGGTTAACTACCCATCTAAAAACGTGCTTTATGCCATGTCTAAATGTGTTTTTTACAAATACAATTTAGCATCTTACCAAGAAGAATATTTTAAAGACTTAAATGCTCCAAATCCTAAGTTTTTAAAGAGATTGAATAAAATTGTAGAAAATTTTATTTGGGATTGGGACTACTTTTTCTCAAAGTATAATTTCAGCTAAAATTTTCATTATTATTTAATAATGAATTTAGTGTCTTGATTTAATACGTTTTACTTGTTATTCGCATTGAAATAATTTATTTTTAGCAACTTAAATAATTTTATGTCACAAAATTTCTTTCAAAAAACATTTTTATCGATTGGGGTAATTACTGTTTTAGCATCTAATTCTTTTTCTCAAAAACAGAATTTTACAACTAATTACGAACTTTCAAATTGCCAAGGCGAGATACCTACTCAGTTTAAATTATCCACTATGGATAAGATTACTAATGATATTGCTTCGGATGGAGGTATTCCTAGTGATATAAAGATTAACACTCCTTTTTACGAAAGTTACCGTTACAGTCAAAATAAATTATTACTTGGAGGAAAGATTCTTTTTGGAGATGAAATGAGTATTTATGTAAATAAAGTAGCTCATAATTTACTTGATAAAGCTGGTCGTTCTGAACTGAAACAAGAACTTAACTTCTACATCCTTAAATCTGATATAGTAAATGCACTTTGCATGCCAGATGGAACAATTTTAATAACTGTTGGTTTGTTATCGCAAATAGAAAATGAAGCTCAATTGGCATTTGTTATTGCCCATGAGATTACTCATTACACTAAAGGACATGCAGTTCAAGATTTTAGAGATGCTCTAGATTTAAAAAAGGAGTACAGAAAATCTGATATGACTTACCAAGAGGCAATGAAACAACTTAGTGATTACTCTAAGGACAATGAGTTGGAAAGTGATGAAGAAGGATACAAAATGTTTACTGATGCAGGATATGACTCTGAAGAAGCAAATAAAATGTTATTAGTTCTTCAGTATTCATACTTACCATTTGATGAAGTGAAGTTTGATTCTAAGTTTTTTAATGACTCAAATTATATAATTCCAGCAGGATATTTTCCAGATTCTTCTTTAATTGAAACTGTAGAAGATAACTCGGATGAAGATGATACTTATTCTACTCATCCTAATATTGAAACAAGAGTAGAAAAATTAGATGAAAAGGATGCAAAGTCAGGTGTTGTATATTATTTTGATGAAGAAGAATTTCAATACATAAATACTAAAGCACGTTTCGAAAATCAAAACATTCACTTAGTAAGTAAGAATTTTGTAAAAGCTGTATACGAATGCTACCTTTTAAAGAAGAAATTCCCAAACAACATCTACTTGGACCAATGCTTAGCAAAAGGACTTTATGGAGCTTCTAAAATGAATACTACATCTGGAAGTGCAAGTAGATATGAAGATGAAATTGAAGAAGGAAATTTAAGTTTATTATATAAAGTGTTTAATAGCACAATGAGTGATGCAGAATTAAATGTATTAGCTCTTAAAGAATTACTTGAGTTAAACGATTCAACTTACAATCCTTTTATTAAGGATTTAGTATTTGATTTGTACAAAGAGTTAGATCTTGAATATTCTGATTTCATAACGGAAGAAGAAGTTATAGAAGAGCCAGAAATTGACTCAACTACAACTGATACTACTTCAGCTCCAGTAGAAAAGAAGCCTGAGTTCAAAATATTGAACGAAGAGGAATATGCTGATTTAACTAAAGTTCAAAAAATTAGATATAACGAAAAGAAACGTAAATATTTAATCTCGATAGATACTGCGACTGGAGAAGAAATAGTGGAGAAAATTGAAGTGGTAGAGATTGATACTAAATACTATTTAAAAGCATTTTTTGAATCTCCTTATGCCGAAAAGATAGAAGAATTGTTTGAAGAAGCTGAAGATGATGATTCATACAGGTATTTTTCTGATTTATCTTTTTCTGCACAAAACAAACTAAGAAAAGAAAGACAAAAGAGAACGTACAAGTACAAAGAAATAGAAATGGATTCGGTACTTATTTTTACTCCATATTACGAGAGTTATGACAAGAACGAAGAATTAGAGATAACGGGTTCATTAGAAGGTCAGCAAAATTTATCAACTATGATTGCCGAATTTGCAGAAAACTCTAATGTTTCTTTTAAAAGTCTTGACATGACTAATATCGAAAACATAACTACTGCTGAGCTTAACAACTTGTTTCTATTAAATGAATGGAAATTAGAAATGGATGAGAGTTATGGAGAACAAATGGTTTCAATGACTCAAAACAGAGTTTATGGAATATTTGAAGAAATGGGTTATGACAAAATTTTACTTGCTGGAGTTTACACAGAAAGAACTGATAAAGGAATATTAAAATATATTGCTCTTCCTGCTGTTACTGCTCTTGCTGTTCCAGGATTTATTCCAGTTGCAATGGTTCAATCATTTCAGCCAGGCTATTACACTTATAAATATGTAAGAGTTTTGGATAAAGATGGATACATAATATTTAACAGGAAATTAAAAACTGACGATAAACCTAATTATAAACAAGATGAAATTTATTTTCAAGATGTTTTTAACCAAATTATATTAAAAAATGATGAAAATTAATAAACTAACACTTGTTACTCTGATTGTCTTAGGATCAGTAAACACTATGTTTTCTCAAAGCTCTTTATTCAAAAATAAACTAGCTTTGGAGTATGATTTAGGTGTAGCTCCTTTGACTAACGAATACAGTAATTTAACAATAGGGCAAAAACTAAAGTCTACCAAATACTTCAATTCTATTAGTCTTAACTATAGAGTAGCAAGTAAAATGGCTATTTCTATAGGTTATGGATTTCATAAAAATGATTTATCATATAGATATGGTGAATACAATTATAATGAAGACAAGATCTCCGATTACAAAGTTTACATGACTGGAAGAGAGTTTGATTTAGGACTTAAGTTTTACTTTAGACACCACAGAGCTCCAATGGGAAATTCATTTGATGTATTTGTAAAACAACAAAGCTTTGTTATTGATGTAGATGAATTAGCTGATTATGTAGGGAATGATGCTAAAATTGACATGACTTTAATAGGAGTGAAGCTAAATTACATTACTGTTCTAAGTAAAAAAATGCCTCTATATTTAAAGTATAGTGCTTCGTTTTTTGCACCAATAATACGCAATATGGAGTTACCAACTTCTCAGCCAAATAATATACAAGAAGATAACTATGATATTGATTATAGAGCTGGTGGAGCTGACGATTACGAAGTAATTAATAATTACAGAAACATTAACTGGTTCAAACTTCATGTAGGACTTGGTTGGGCTTTCTAACTAGAAATACTAAATAGATTGTAAAAAAGCATTGATTCACATCAAAGCTTTTTTTTTATAATTGTTTTGCCAAATAATGCCCCATGCTCATACATGCTTGCAATAAGTATCCACCTGTTGGCGCATCCCAATCGAGCATTTCACCAATTAAATAAGTATTAGGCATATTTTTAAGCTGAAAATTCTCGTTTATTTCTTCTAAATCAATTCCACCAACAGTAGAAATTGCTTTGTCCATATCATCAAAACCTCTAACTCTAATAGGGATTTTCTTAATGTGTTTTGCCAAGAACTCAGGATTCAAGAACTCTTCTTTGTCGCAAGTTCTCTTTATTAGGTCAAACATTGGTTTAGAAAGTTTCAGTTGCCAAATTAAATGTTCGCTCCAGCTATTCTTCTTTCTCGAGCTGTTCATCTTTCTAATTATTGATTCAATGTTGGTTGTAGGCTTCAAATCAATATAAACTTCTGCATCACCATGTTCGTCAAGTTCTTTTCTAATCTCAGAACTCAAAGCATACATAGCACTTCCTTCAAGACCTTGCTTGGTAATAATTAAATCTCCTTTTTTAGATAAATCTCCACAACTAACAGATATTCCCTTTAATGGTTGACCTTCGTTAGTTTTAACAAATTTCTCTTTCCATTTTATAAGTACTCCACAATTACTTGGAGAAAATTTAATAGTTTTCACTCCTTTTTCTTCAAAATGAGAAAGCCAATCTCCCAAAGAACCAGTTATTTGCCAACTTGCACCACCTAATGCAAAAATGGCGATATCAGGGTTTACTATAATCTCTTCCTCATCCTTGTTAGTGAATTTAAGGCTATCTCCTTCAAATCCTTGCCAAGTAGTAGCATATTCAATTGCTACTTTATTAGCTATTAATTTATTCTCGAATGCTTGTAAAACCTGAATTGGTTTAATAGGCTTTACAGGAAAAATACGTTTACTACTTCCAATAAAAGTTTCAATTCCTTCTGTTTTCAACCAATCAATAAATTGTTCATTATCAAAAGAATCTAAAGCATTATTAATAGGAGTAGATGCAATATACTTTGTTTTCATTTCCTCCATAGGAGTGGAGTGAGTTAAATTAAACCCTCCTTTTCCTGCTACCAAAAACTTACGACCAAGACCTTGGTTACGTTCGTAAATCGTTACTGAATATTTACTTGTATCAATTTCGCTTGCAAGCATTAAAGCTGCAGAACCACCACCAATAATTGCTACCGATTTTTTCGCCATGTTACTTGTTGTTTTTTCTTAATCTTTCTTCAGCCTCTTCAATCTCTAAGTCTAAATGATCGGTAAATAATATTCCATTCAAATGATCAATTTCATGCTGAAATATAACTGCCGTAAAGGCTTCAATCATTTCTATTTCGTGAGTCCCGTCCATTCTATCATATTCTAAAAGTATAGCATAAGCTCTATTTTTAGTAGTATCCATTTTATCTGGAATAGACAAACAACCTTCTAAACAAAACTGAGTTTTCTTTGAGTATTGCTTAATTGTTGGATTTATATAAATTTCAAAAGGCTCTCCTTTTTTATCAAACCTTTGTACCGCTATCATTTGCTTTAATATGCCAACTTGTGGTGCTGCAATACCAACTCCAGCATTCTTTGGATCGTTTACAGTAGCTAATAATCTTTGTGACAGTAATAGAGTTGTTTCTTTTTCTTTATCAGAATTAAGGGTAATTGGTTCGCTTTTGGTTCTTAATAAAACCGAGTCTTCTTTGTTTGTAATTAAGAACAAACGCATTACCTCATTTTTTTTTTCCGAATTGATTAATTCTATTTGAGATTCGGTATAAGGAACGGTATAATCCCAAGAATTTACATCATTTACACAACTCTTCTTTTTTGTAAAACAAGAGGTTATCAATAGAATTGAAAAGATATAAAAAACGAGCTTTTTAGTCATAAACAAGATGTTTACACGAAGATAAAACAATTTGTTTACGAATTGAATTAAGGGTGGAATCTATCCGCTTTTTGGTGTAATTTAGATGCATGATTGTAGATTACTCAAATCGTCCTGTTCGTATCACTCGTGAAATAAATGAATTGGTTGGAAAACCATTTTCTATCAAAATGAGATTAATCCTAAAAGGAATAGGGTCACACAGAATGAAAATTGAAAAATCGAGCAAAGAGATATTCTTAAAGCTCTCTAAATTTCAAAACATAAAGTATGGAAGTGTAGAAATTAGACCCAAAGGAATTCTTGTACACTTCAAGGATAACCTTACTCATTACGTTTGGGTTATTCCTTATTATAAACTAATGCTATATCAAACAGACTATGACAGCATTCATGCAGAGGGTAACTTTATCAATTTCAATAAATTATCATTGAAACAAACGAACATTAAGTTCTTTAAAAAATTAAACCACCTCAAAACCGAATATGTAGACACACATTTTGGTGGTGGACCCAATTCATAAGTTATCAATATTGGACTTGTATTAATTTCTCATCAAATTACTAGCACCTTATTATGAATTAAACTATTTTTAATTATCAAATGAAAACTATGAAGACAAAACATATTATTTTTACTGCTGCAATCTCAGCATTGGCAGTGGTTTCTTGTAAAAAAGAAGATCCAAAAGCGGACTTTCAACCAATTACTCAGTATCAAAATTCTATACCAGAATTTTATAACCCTGTAAAATCAGGTGATACATATGGAGCAAATACTCCAGATTATACTATCATAGCTAATGTTATGGATCAGGTAAGACTACCAAATGATTTAGATTTTAATACAACAGCAGGGAAAGAAAATGAATTGTGGATTGTAAACGAAGGAACTGTTAATTCTGGAAGTACAAATATTATTATTCAAAATGCAGGGCAAGATAACCAAATGGAATTATACCGTAAAGATGGTAACTCTTGGCACTTTATGTCTTTATCAACTGCATTAGCGTTTAGTGAAGAAAATGGAAATTTCGGAACATCTCCAGGAGTTTATGATGCTAATCATAATGGTGGAGCACCATTTACTGGGCCATCACTTTGGTCTAGTGATTTATCAATCTTTGCTCAATATGCAGGAGCGGGAACAAATGGAAGTCATTTAGATATGTTACATGAAAGTCCTTATTGTATGGGAATTGCATCTGAAGTAGATAACGCATTTTGGGTTTTTGATGGAGATGCTAATAACATTGTAAAGTATGATTTTAAAGATGATCACGGAGCAGGAATGCACGATCATTCAGATGCCGTAATCGCAAGATATACTGAAGCTTCTGTAACAAGAAAATCTGGTGTGCCAAGTCACATGATTTTAGACAAGAAAACTGGATGGCTATATATTTGCGATACAGGAGGAAAAAGAATAATGAGATTGAGAATAAGTGCAGGTAACATAAAGAGAAATCTAACTATGACTGAATCAGTATCATCTTATGTAGAAATGGAAAATGCAGAATGGGAGGTATTTGCTACTTCTAATTTAGTTGATCCTTGTGGAATTGAAATTAGTGAAAATAGATTGTTTGTAAGTGATAATGCAACTAATGAGATTATTGCATATGATTTAGGTAGCAAAGAAGAGCTAGGTAGATTACAAACAACAGCAACAAATATCAGAGGAATTAAAGTCGGACCTAATGGTAAGTTATGGTATGTTGATTATTCGGGTAACAAAGTAGTAAGAATTGATCCTAAATAAAAAACATGAAAAACTTATTAATTATTATCGCTAGTTTAATGCTAGTATCGTTATCTGTTTCTTGTAAAAAGAAAGGATGTACAAATGAATATTGTGATACTTACAATGAAAAAGCAAAGAAAGATGACGGTAGTTGCGAATGTAACGAAGGTGCCGCTTCTTTTTATGTAACTAAAAATGATGGACAAGTTGATATATTCATTGATGATGTAAAGCAAGGAACTATTACCGAATTTTTTGAAGGAGATGCACCAACATGTGGTCAAGATGGAACTCTTAAGATTGAGTTAAGTCCTGGTGTTTATCAAATGAAAGCTGTTGGAATATTAGGGGCAGAGTGGAATCGACAAATTGAAATCTCTGAAGGAGAATGTTCTCTTCAGATTTTAGATTAAATTTTATCTCAATTAATTATAAAAGTCTCAGTGTTTTCACTGAGACTTTTTTTGTTACATTTATATCTATAAACAAGAAGAAAACATGAAAAAAATACTTTTAATATCTAGTCTTATTGCACTGTCAATTACTATCTCTGGTTGTATTTCTAATAAAATAAAGCATTCAGTAACACAAACTGCTTTGGTAAGTGGTAACTGCGGAATGTGCAAAGAAAAAATAGAAAAAGCTGGAACAGAAGCCAAAGTAAGCAAAGTAGAATGGTCTGCAGAGAATCAACTTGCAACCATTACTTACAATCCTCAAAAAACAACAAAAAGCAAAATACTAAGAAAAATTGCTGATGCAGGATATAGCAATGAAGCATTTAAAGCTGATGCTAAAGTGTACAGTGAACTACCTGGTTGTTGTCAATACTCGGAAAAGCAAAGTGAAAACGCACCAGACGAAGTAGTGGAAGAAAAGCCACACGACCATGATTCTCATGACCACAATCATCCTTATATGTCAAAAACGACAGAGATTGACGATATGGAGAAAACTGGTTTAGAATGGCTGTACGAAGGTTGCTATAAACTAACTAATTCACTTAAAATAGGTGATTACACTAGAACTGCTGATATTGCTGGGAGTATGTATAGAGGAATTGATTTGGTACAAGATTCATCTATTGATGAAAAGGCATTAATGACTTGGAAAAAATTCAAAGCAGTAATTCAGGCAGATGTATCAGGTATTGCAAACTCTACAGATGTTAATAGCCAAAGGAAGTTTCTATCTCGTTTATCGCAAAATACTTTTGCTTTAATGAACCTAGACAAACCAAAATCAACAAGCTATTTATACTTATGTACATTTCCGGGAGGAATGCAAAACAAGCCTTATTATTGGGTAAGTAAATCTGAAATAGATAAAATTTCACCTTATGGGTTCAAAGATTTTTGTGGATCAGTTATAAATAAAGTCATTATTAAATAAATAAAAGTGGGAGGGAAGCCTCTTACAAAAACACTATGAAACATTTTTTTACATCAAGAAACAACTTTACTTTCTTAGCTATTACTCTTGTAATGGTGAGCATTACTGTTTCTAATTGTAAAAAAGATTCTCAATTTATAGAAGACGAACCACCAAGTTGGTATTTCGATTTGGCTGTACCAGTAATTCCTTATAATTACGAGAATCCTGGTTTACCTAGCTTTTTTTATTCAAGGCAAATTGTATTTGCTGATAACACACCAGCCGACAATCCAACAACCAATTGGGGAGCAACTCTTGGGAGAGTTTTATTTTACGACAAACGCTTATCTATAAACAACACCATTTCGTGTAGCTCATGCCACCAGCAAGAGTTTGGATTTAGCGATACTGCTCGATTAAGTAAAGGTTTTAATCATGGGCTAACTGGAAGACATTCCATGGGATTAGTAAATGCCAAATATTACTCTAGCGGTAAGTTCTTTTGGGATGAAAGAGCCAGTTCGCTCGAAGATCAGGTTTTACAACCCATACAGGATGCTATTGAAATGGGAATGACAATTGATTCTGTAATTAGTAAACTACAGAAGATTGATTATTACCCTGACTTATTCACCAAAGCCTTTGGCGATAACCAAATAGACTCTGTGCGCTTATCCAAAGCATTGTCGCAGTTTGTGCGATCGTTAGTTTCGTACCAATCTAAGTTTGATGTTGGCAGAAGCAGAGCCGATAGCTTTACACAACAGTTTACCAATTTTACACCAAGTGAAAACAGAGGAAAAACTATATTCACAAGCAAGGGAACACTAACCTGCTCGGGATGTCACATTACTGATGTGTTTATTGGCGACAACCCTCGTAACAATGGAATGAATATAGCAGTAGACAGTGGAGTAGGAGCTGTTTCCAATAATCCTATGGACTTATTTACGTTTAAAACTCCGTCACTTAAGAATATTGCTGTTCGTCCTCCATACATGCACAATGGAGCTTTTGGCTCGCTTGAGGCTGTAATAAATCATTATAGCGATAGCATTGCTGATCATGCTTTTTTAGACCCTCATTTTAGAACACCAAACGGACAAAACAACCAGTTTAATTTAACAGCTCAAGAAAAAACTGATTTAATCAATTTCCTTAAAACCCTTACAGATGAAAAAATGCTGAAGGACAAGAAATTTAACGATCCTTTTTTGTAGCTAAAATCTAATTTATGTGTTCAAAATATAAATTAGAGAAAACACGGAGATAAACATCCAAAGGCTTACGGATAGTATCACTGGTTTTATTCCTGAGGATTTTAACTCCTTAATGGATAAAGAAGAGCCCACCAGAAATAAAGTTAACACCAACAACCTTTTGGATGACGGTTCAAATATTAGCTACTTCAAAATTAAATGGTGAAACTTATTATTCTTTAAAAGATGTTACAATTGAAGAAGTATCAAATGTAACTCTAAACATGACTATGGTTACCGAAGATGAATTAGAATCAATTCTACTCAGCTCTTTATAAACATATCAATTTGTCTTATAATTTATATTATGTTAAATTGGTATTTCAATAACCTTCCTATTTCGCTCCAAGCCATAGATTTGAATCGGGCGTTATTAGCTGTGTAATTTCCAATATCTACTGTAAGAACTTCACCAGCTTCAATAATTTTACCCAATAC
>Ga0075469_10000198_pt1 | contig 25083 bp, 22 predicted proteins | sample DEB08_DNA_13_FD_77577 | JGI IMG/M metagenome (GOLD analysis project Ga0075469, IMG submission 77577) | Aqueous microbial communities from the Delaware River and Bay under freshwater to marine salinity gradient to study organic matter... | ecosystem: Environmental > Aquatic > Marine > Coastal ...
TTTCACTAAAATCAACCTTCCTTCAAAAAATTAAATCGCAAACAAACAAAGCTTTAGGTTTTTCAACTTTTACCAAAAACTACAAAAATCAGTCGGTTTTAGTTTAATGCGACAGAACCCTATTACAAGCGATGAATCTAAATTCACTTATGATATAAACGGAATGAATGTAGAGTATTTAGTGATGACAATAGACAGCACCTCTCAACAACAAAATTTCAAAAAATCTATCAATTGGATAAAAGAAACTTATAATAATCCTGAAGAGGTAATTAAAACTACTATTGATGATAAGAAAATTAGATTTGAGGGTTCGGAACAAAATTTGATTTGTTTAAAATCTTTAGGAATTAACACTTGTTATGATGCGAGATACACAATAGAAGTTGAATTAAAAGAAAATAAATACAAGTTTACTCCTTTGAGTTTATCTTACAGAGTTCTAGGCTCTCAATTTGTTCCTTCGAGAACAGTTCAAGTTGACTTCAAGGACGGTTCTATGTACTATAAAAAAAATAAAACAATAAGAACTCTCTATCAATCTATTCCTTCTTCTATTGAAAACTTATTTAATTCTTTGAATAATAGCCTAAATGACTATATAAAAAAGGAATCCATTGAAAGTACTGATACTGACACAGAATGGTAGACAATACACATACGCAAACCTATCTAGGTTCTGTCGCATTAACTGAAAAATCACACTTTTAAGAATAATTAGCACAAAACGAAAAACTATAATCCTTTGAAAAAATGCAAGTTAACTTTTAGAGTATTCAAGGAATTTGATCAAAAATGGTCGAAAAATAATTAATGCGACAGAACCACGCTTTCACCATGTATACCCAGGGTATAATCTAAAAATGCTATTCCCATTAATACATGAATATGCTTTTTAGTCCCTACACCATTTTTATATAGTGTAACTGATGGATAATGATACTGGTCAGGGTTTCCTTTTAGTATTTTTAAATTAACAACCTGACCATCATTTCCTATACGTTCTAAGCTTTTAACTCTCCCTAGATTACTAACTTCATAATCAGTATAACCTTCTATTGTTTTAAATTCCTCGTTTAGTAATGTTACTTCTATTACTTTTGCTTTCATTAGAATATATGTTTAACTGTTAATGTTTCTCCCGACTCTAAATTTTGTTCACTACCTTTAATAAAGTTATTATTAACAACTCTCTGAGTTAGTGCAGCAACAATACCTATTATTCGTATACCAACAGCAAATAAGATAGCTAAAACCATTAAACCTTCTCCTAATCCTATTTCTTGAGCTAGAACTGTTACACCAAGTACTCTCAAAATTAAGATAACAACCATTATTGCTACAAAAATATAACGAAGGGTGGTAGTTTCTTTCATTTTACCCATTGATGGAATTTTAGCTGTTTCCTCTGCTAATACCTCATGCTTTACTTTATTCTCTTTTCTGAAAGTGTCAAAAAATTCTTGATGTCCCTTTCTCTCTTTTGAAATTGCTTTATGAGCAGCTTTTCTAATTTTGTTTTTGTTCATCTTATTTTATTACTAATCTTTTAGTGATGATGTTTTCTTCTGTTTTCACTATTACTGAATAAATTCCAGCTGCAAGGCTATTAGAGCTTACTTCAATTCGCGTATCAGTTCTTGTTAAGCTAACTGCTACTTGTTGTCCTAAGCTGTTAATTACGCTAATTGTTGCAGTGTTTAAATCCTTTCCTTCAAGTGTGAATGAACCAGATGAAGGATTTGGATATAATAATACAGAGTTATTTTTCTGAATTTCAGAAAGTGATAAAGGTGATCCTACTGTAAAGTTATACGTGTAAGAAGAACCAAAATCAGGTTCAAATATTTTAAGTATTGGCCCGTTTAATTTATGAATTCTAAAATAACCTCCGCCATCATTGTTAGCCCAAAAGCTTATTCCATCTCCATCAGTATCAGTAATCACTAGTCTGTAGCAACCTAAACCTAAGTTAAATGTATCACGTGCTAACGTGTTATTCGCTTGTCCTGATTTTGAGAAAAGCTCCGTTCCAAACTCATTATACAGTTTATAAGAAGTCTCGCTCGAGGCTCCGTTAGAAAAATAATCTATTCGGAATTCATTTGGTAAAAATTCAGGAACTTTAAAATCTGCAGAGTAATTATTATTAAATGAATACTCATCAGTTCCATTATTAGGATTGCTGATTTCTACATTAAATACATTGTCCGTTCCGTTTACTGCCTGCCATATTCTACTTGGCGCATGCATTTCTACCACTTCGTTTTCAGATGGAGCTAAGTTGCCCGACCAATTGTATGTTTCTTTTGTAGTACTATTATTTACCCAAAACTCAATTTTAAGCGAAGTCAAAGGAGTTTTTCCTGCATTACGAATAGTCACTTTTGGGTAATGGCAAATGTTGTTTTCTTTAGCATATTCCACTCTGTTAGATGGTGCAATAACTTCTACGATTGCAGCATCTAAATTGTGATTGTATTCTCCATAAGTGATTAATTTATTACTTACAATGTAATTAGATGTTCCAGTAGCACTTACTACTCCATAATCTAATAATGCAGAATCTCCTGCAGTAACATAACTAGTAATATCATGTCTTTCTATATCAGTAGCCATTCCTGGGCACCAACCAGCACGGTCATAAATCCATGTACCACCTTGAGGGTAAATTGGGTTATCGCCACAATCTTTCCAAGCTTGCCACTGAAACTGTTGACTTGTTCCTACCTTAAAGAAATGATTTCTTGGAATAAATTCACCTTCTTGCCCGTGACCTGTAACCGAAGTAGTAACGTTAAAGTATTTACCGCTATCCATCAATGGTAACTTTCTAGGAGCAAAAACTGCATCAGAAATTATATTCGTATAACTTGGGTAGGCAACTGGCCATACTTCTTTAATATCCAGTACATCTCTTTCTGGAGTCCCAACCACAAATAGAAAGGAGATATCCATTTCTTCCTGATTTTGTCCTCCTCTTTCCATAGTTATTCTCTTATTTCCTGTAAGGAAAGGAGTGAAATCAGTTACATCAAATATCCATGTTTTACCGTCCACACCTAAATCTAAACCAATTCCGTAAGGAGTCACAAAAGACATGATTTCAAATTTTGTTGGGAATCTATTAAGGTAGTTTAAATCAGAAATTGTAATTGTACCATCTGATGTATTGATTGATGTGTCATAGATATTTCCCATTGCATCATAGAAATAGGAATTTAAATCAGAGTTATAGTATGTTGCATTAGTAACTACTCCAATACTATCGCTTCTTTTTTGCCCTGCCTTAGAATAAATCTGGTTACCTTGAACCAAATGCCCGTAATGAGGAATTGAATCATAAAGAGTATCGTTTACAGTTGATAACACATATACTCCTTGAGCTAAATGAATGTTAGGACGAACATTTAATTCTTTCAACTCTTTAAAGATATCTGGACCGTAAAATGAGGTTCTGTTTTGTGATCCAATAATCGAAGCATTATTTCCTAACCCTGAACTATCAGCTACAGATGAACCAGAGTTTTGATTCAGTAAATAGTACATTTCTAAATTAGAATAGTTTGGGTGACTTGAGGTTATCTCTTTTCTTTTCCATTCATTTATAGTTGCTAAAGAAAGATTTGTATTCCAAATTCTTAACCCATCCATCTCACCAACTAAATATCTGTTATGAATCCCTTTACTAACTTGTAAATTAATTCCATTAGTAGCATCTGTATTAATGTTTAGAGTTGGATTTGCGGTTTTAGTATCTAATACTCCATCAATATAAAAGTTTATATCAGTTAAATTAGTACCATTTAATACAGCAACTACATGATGCCAATTTCCATCAGCTACATTTGTTCCACCTACAACTCCATTTCCATTTATTTCTACCCTTAAATATCCATTTGTTGTAGTTCTCCAATTCCATTTTTTTTCTCTTACGTTAATTCCCCAAGAAAAAATCTCTCCTCCGATTGTAGTGGTTTTAATCCATGCTTCCATTGTTCGGTTCGTACTTCCTCCAACTCCTTTGTAGGTATTAGCTTGTATATAATTAGATTGGTCAAATTGTAATGAATAATCACCTCCACCATTTAAACCACCATTAGTATATGCGTTACTCTTTATAATGTTATCTGTTCCGGTTTGATTTCCGTGAAACGAAAACTCTACAATTACATTAGAAGTTCCATCCCAAACAAACGGAGTATGAAATTGCAATCTATTTACTCCTGCAACCATTGTTGTAGAAGAATAAAACACTTCGGTAAAACCAGCCAAATCTATTGAGTCAGCTATTAATAATATTTTAGATGTTGGTTTTAATTTAATTTTTAATTGATTGGTTTTTGAACCCACAGTTTGTATATCCAAAAAGAGTGCATCTATATTTCCTGCAACAATTCCTGCAGATAGTAGCTCAGCAGCAGTATAAATAAACTGAGATTTACCAGAGTTAAGACTTGTAGAAATAATATCAGATGAGTTTAAACTTCCAGTACCAATTGTATCAATATCCTCACTAGTTGTTGAAACGATAGTAGTCTTCTTTTCAATTTTTCGGTAAAAATCGTAAAGTGGTGTAGTTGAATAGTTAAAAATTGATCCCGAAAAGTTAGAAATAGTGTAGTTTGGAATAGTAGCTTCTGTAGAATCAAATCTAGTAGAATCTCTTAAATAAGTATTGCAAGAATAATCCCATTCACCACAACCTAAATTACGGCTAGCTCCTGTTGATACACGAGCTCCTTTACATCTCATGTTATAAAGCATCCATACCTTTTCGTAAGTAACGGATGTATCTTTAGGGAAAGCAACCATTGTATCTCTAGTTTGGCTAGAGTAATTGAACGATTGAACTTTAATAGTGTCTCCAATGTTTTGAGCTACTCCAATTATTGATATACTAAGGAGAATAATTATTAATCTGATTTTTTTTAACATGGTTGTTTAGTTTTGCGCTATAAATATAAGAAATATCACAGTCGTATAAAAGCAAAAAAAAACTCCAACCTATTAAGGATGGAGTTTTTAAATTTATATCAATTTAGTTTTAGCTACCACACATTTCACAATCGTCTGGATTGTCAATTGAGCACTGCATTTTTGCAGCTTGGTAAGCTGGGTCATTTTGATCCATAAACATTGGCTCATTATTACTTGCAGCTGCTTGTACAGGTACATTCTGTGATAACGGCTCTTGCATTGGCGAAACCATAGGTTCTACTATTGGAGAAGAAGCAGTATTAGAGAAAGAATAGCTTTCTTGTGTTTCTTCTACCTTAGTTGGTTGAGCTGGTGTTGGAGTTTCTGCTACTGGAGTAACTGGTGCTGCAACTGGAGCAGTTGGAGCCATATTTATTACTGGCTTTTTCTCTTCTGGTTTTGGTTCAGTTTTAGCTGTTTTCTTTACAGTAAACTTAATTGCATCTACTGCAGATTTTGTTCTTAAGTAGTACATTCCAGTTTTCAATCCTTTTTTCCAACCGTAGAAATGCATAGAGGTTAATTTACCAAAGTTTGCATTCTCCATAAAGATGTTCAATGATTGAGATTGGCAAATAAATGCTCCTCTATCAGCTGACATGTTAATAAGCGCTTTCTGGCTTATTTCCCATGCGGTTTTGTATAAATCTTTAATGTCTTGAGGAATTCCATCAATATGTTGGATAGAACCGTTTCCAGCCATCATTTCGTTTTTCATATCGTTATTCCACAATCCTAAGTTTACTAGGTCTCTTAGTAAGTGCTTGTTTACAATAATGAACTCTCCAGAAAGTACTCTTCTAGTATATAGGTTAGAAGTATAAGGTTCAAAACATTCGTTATTTCCAAGGATAGAAGCTGTAGAAGCTGTAGGCATTGGAGCTAATAATAATGAGTTTCTTACACCATGTGTTTTTACTTCACTCTTAAGTCCTGCCCAATCCCATCTTTCTGTTGGTGTAACTCCCCACATATCATATTGGAATGTTCCTTGTGATACTGGTGATCCTTCGTAAGTTTGGTAAGCTCCTTCTTTTGCAGCTAAATCTTTAGATGCTGTCATTGCAGCAAAATAAAGAGTTTCAAATATTTCAGTATTCAATTTTCTTGCTTCTTCTGAGTCAAAATTTTGTCTCAATAAGATGAAAGTATCAGCCAATCCTTGTACACCAATCCCAATAGGTCTGTGACGCATGTTAGAATTTTTAGCTTCTTCAACTGGGTAATAATTGTTGTCAATTATTCTGTTCAAGTTAAGTGTAGCTTGGTAAGTTACTTCGTATAATTTTTGGTGATTAAATTCACCATCTTTTACAAATTTTGGTAAAGCAACAGAAGCTAAGTTACATACAGCAACCTCATCAGGAGCAGTATATTCCATAATCTCAGTACATAAGTTAGATGACTTAATTGTACCTAAATTCTTCTGATTCGATTTTCTGTTTGCAGCATCTTTGTACAACATATATGGAGTTCCCGTTTCAATTTGAGATTCCACAATTTTGTTCCACAATTCTTGTGCTTTAATCGTTTTTCTTCCTCTTCCTTCAGATTCGTATTTCAGGTATAATTTCTCGAAATCATCTCCGTAACAATCAGATAAACCTGGGCATTCGTTAGGACACATTAAAGTCCATTCTTCGTTTGCTTCAACTCTCTTCATGAATAAATCTGGAGTCCACATAGCATAAAACAAATCTCTTGCTCTTTGCTCTTCTTTCCCGTGATTCTTTTTCAAGTCCAAGAAATCAAATATATCTGCATGCCAAGGTTCAAGGTACAATGCGAAAGAACCTTTTCTTTTTCCTCCACCTTGATCTACATATCTTGCAGTATCATTAAATACTCTCAACATTGGAACAATTCCATTTGAAGTACCATTTGTCCCTTTAATGTATGAACCTTTGGCTCTTACATCATGAATAGAAAGACCAATTCCACCCGCAGATTGTGATATTCTAGCACATTGTTTTAATGTGTCATAAATTCCATCAATACTATCTTCTTTTGTAGTTAATAAGAAACAAGAAGACATCTGAGGCTTTGGAGTTCCTGAGTTAAATAGAGTAGGAGTGGCATGAGTAAACCATCCTTGGGACATCAAGTGATATGTTTTAATTGCCGACTCAATATCTTCTTTATGAATACCAATAGAAACTCTCATCAACATTTGTTGAGGTCTCTCAGTAACTGTACCGTGAGTTTTTAATAAATAAGATCTCTCTAATGTTTTAAATCCAAAATAATCATAACGGAAATCTCTGTCATAAATTAAAGTTGAATTTAATAATGGAGCATTTTCTTCTATAATCTTAAATACATCATCTGCCAATAATGAAGCTGGTGCGCTAGTAATTGGGTCAATGTATTCATACAATTCTGTCATTGTTTCAGAGAATGACTTCTTTGTGTTCTTGTGTAAGTTTGATACTGCAATTCTTGAAGCAAGAAGTGCATAATCAGGGTGAGTAATAGTATTAGTTGCTGCTATCTCTGCAGCTAAATTATCCAAATCACTTGTAGTAACTCCGTCATACAATCCTTCAATCACTTTCATGGCGACTTTAGTAAAATCCACTAATGGATTTAAGCCGTAACACATTTTTTGCACTCTTGCAGTTATCTTATCAAATTGTACTGCCTCTTTTTTACCGTTTCTTTTTACTACATACATAAATTTGGGTCTTTTTTTTGTCCTATACTCTATTTTTTGGAGGGATTTCTCCCTGTTTGTTCTTCAATATACTTATAACATTAGCTCGGAATACGGGGTAAGTTTCCCTATTATTAACTCGTAAGTGTTAATAGCATCTTATTGCTTGTTAAGTAATGATTTGACTTTAGAAGTCTTCGTCCATTGAAAACGAAGAATCAGAAGATGAATTGCCAGCTACACCAGCTTTTTGATATTCACCTACTCTTTTTTCAAAGAAATTAGTTTTTCCTTGAAGGTTAATCATGTCCATAAAATCGAATGGGTTTGTTGCATTGTATATCATAGGACAGTTAAGTTCAGATAATAATCTGTCGGCAACAAATTCGATATATTGGTTCATCATATCTGAGTTCATTCCAATTAATCTTACTGGTAATGATTCAGTTACAAATTCTTTTTCAATCTCTACTGCGTAAGTAATGATTTCTTTTATTCTTTCTTTAGGTACTTTGTTGATTACGTGATCATTGTGTAGTAATACCGCAAAATCACAGTGTAATCCTTCATCTCTTGAAATAAGCTCATTAGAGAAAGTTAATCCTGGCATTAGTCCTCTTTTCTTTAACCAGAAAATAGAACAGAAACTTCCTGAGAAGAAAATTCCTTCTACTGCTGCAAAAGCAATTAATCTTTCTGCAAAACTTCCATTGTCAATCCATTTCAAAGCCCATTCTGCTTTTTTCTTTACTGGCTCAAAAGTTTCTATTGCATTAAATAAATAATCTTTTTCTTTTTGATCACCAATATAAGTATCAATTAAAAGTGAGTAAGTTTCTGAGTGGATATTCTCCATCATAATCTGGAAACCATAGAAAAATTTAGCTTCAGTATATTGCACCTCTGCAACAAAGTTTTCGGCTAAGTTTTCGTTTACAATTCCATCACTTGCAGCAAAGAATGCTAATATGTGTTTTATGAAATAACGTTCGTCATCATTTAACTTGTTTTCCCAATCCGAAATGTCTGCTGATAAATCTAATTCTTCAGCTGTCCATATACTTGCTTCTGCATTTTTGTAGTAAGCCCAAATATCATCATGTTCAATAGGAAACAATACAAATCTGTTTTTGTTTTCTTGTAAGATTGGTTCTGGGTGCAAGTTGGCGCTCATTTCGTTCATGGTTTTGTTGTTTTTGACGTTCCTTATATTTAAATTCGAAAGAGAGAAAACCGAATTGTTTTGTACATCTTCCGCATTACAAAAATGGACAAAAAAGTTGAGTCAAACAATTTGATTAATTAACAAAAAGGTCATTTATCAACAAAGATTTTACCTAGTGCCTATAAACACTGGCTTCACTTTTTTAAAAAATTTTTTCGACATTTTTTTGTTAACAAAACTTTAAAATATTGTTGACATTTGGCAAGAAATAATTGCGTGTTAAAATTTAATTATTTTTTATAAATAAGCTTAAAGATTAACTTCACTTTCTTTCCCTTTAATGTTTAATAAATAAATCATAAAAAGAAAAAAACCTCTTTATTAATGAACAATAAAGAGGTTTTTACTGGAGGTCTCGAGCGGATTCGAACCGCTGTAGATGGTTTTGCAGACCACTGCCTAGCCACTCGGCCACGAGACCATTTTTAATCGGTCAGCAAATTTAGTAAAACTAGTTTATAAAACAAGTTGAAAATAAATTAACTTGAAAAAAGGCTAATATATTAGGTTGTTCATTTGTTGTTAAAAAAATTAAAACATACCCAACAATCAATAGGTACCAAAGAAGTATATTTGACAATTAAATAACACAAACTATAGCAATCATATGAACTTTATTGTTTCAAGTAGCTTACTTCTTAAGCATTTACAGAGTATTAGTGGAGTACTAAGTACTAATAATACACTTCCAATTTTAGATAATTTTCTTTTTACAATTGAAGGGAAAGAGTTAACCGTTCTTGCTTCGGATCTAGAAACTACAATTTCATCTAAATTTGAAATAGAAGCTAAAGAAGATGGTGCTGTTGCAATTCCAGCAAAATTTTTGATGGATGCTCTTAAGACATTTTCTGAGCAACCTCTTACATTTTCTGTTAATACAGAGAACTATGCTATCGAAATTTCTTCGGATAACGGGAAGTTTAAATTAAGCGGACAAAATAAAGATGAGTTTCCTAATACGCCAATATTGGAATCGCCATCAATAATGACTTTGTCTTCGGATGTGTTATCAAGAGCAATTACAAAAACAATTTTTGCAACTGGTAATGATGATTTAAGACCTGTTATGTCTGGTGTTTATTTTCAATTAGAAAGTGATTCAGTGACTTTTGCTGCAACTGATGCTCATAAATTAGTTAGATATAGAAGTACATCAAGTAGTGCAAGTTCTTCGGCTTCGTTTATTGTGCCAAAGAAACCATTGAACTTATTGAAAAATCTGGTTGGGAATACTTCAGATGATGTAACTATGGAGTATAGTGACTCTAATGTTCATTTCAAGTTTGATGACTTTAATGTTGTATGTAGATTGATTGATGGAAAATATCCAAACTATGATGCGGTAATTCCAAAAACAAATCCTAATAGATTAACTGTTGAGAGACAATCATTATTGAACTCAATGAAAAGAGTTTCTATATTCTCGAATAAATCTACTCATCAAGTAAGATTGAAAGTTGCTGGTAGTGAATTGGCAATTAGTGCTGAAGATTTAGATTTTGCTAATGCTGCAAATGAAAGGTTGACTTGTGGATACGAAGGGACTGACATGGAAATAGGATTTAATTCTAGATTTTTAATTGAAATGTTATCGAATCTTGAGTCTGATAATATTCATCTTGAAATGAGTGATCCATCTAGAGCTGGAATTATATTACCAAGTGAAACTGATATTGAAGGAGAAGATATTTTGATGCTAGTAATGCCGGTTATGTTGAATAACTAGTAAAACTTAAATATTTAAATTTAGAAAGGAATAACCGACAGGTTGTTCCTTTTTTATTTGTCTTCTTTTTTTAAATACTCAAAGAAAATTCTATAATTTTCGTCCATAGTAGTATTTATAGTTTGTTTCCTTATTTGTTCCTCTTCTTCTTGTAGGAGTTGTAATTGTTGATTGTACTCATCTACATATTCCTCAAAGGCAGGATCAACATTTAGGTTGTACTTATCTGGAGAGAAATATTTTTTCCGGAAGTAAATTGCCATTATTATTCCAGAGATTGCTCCAAATAAGTGACCTTCCCAAGAAACATGGTCTTCTGTTGGGAAAATTCCCCACATCATACTTCCATAAGAGAAAGCTATAATTAACGAAGTACCTATTTGGCGTTTGTTTTTACTGAAAACTCCACTAAAGAATAAAAAATAAGCCAAGCCGTAAATTACTCCGCTTGCACCAATGTGATAGGAAGGTCTTCCTCCGAGCCAAAGGCATATCCCGGAGAAAATCCAAATAAAAATAATGACTCTAGTAAATAAATTTCGATAAGAAATAAGTAATAGCCAACTCAATACAAATAGAGGGACGGAGTTACTTATAATATGAGAATAATCGGAGGTGTTGTGAAGAAATGGAGAGAATAGTATTCCTTTTAATCCAGATATTTTACCTGGAAAATTTCCATAGGTAGTAAAGCTTAGTTCTGGGAAACGAAGGTTAAGGAAATGTACACTCCATATTACTAAGAGTAATAGAAAGGGAACTCCGGTTCCTGTAAATATAGATTCTCTTTGTTTCACAACTTATTTCCTTAATAATTATGCCAATTCTATTTTTTGACGGAACTGTCACATAAAACTGTCATAAGAATTAAATTATCGAAGCAAATTTCTTAATAAAGTATTGTTTTTCCTTTTCGTTTTGTGAGAGTTTAATTGTTAATTGAATTGATTCTTTTGCTTTATCTATCTTGTTTTGAGATATATAAAAGTCAGTATACACTGCATGATACAAATGTTGTTTTTGCTCTAGTAGTAAAGCGTTTATTGACTCTAGTTTTAATTCTACTTCCTCATAGTTTTTATGTTGAAGCAAAGCAATGGCTTGATTTAAAATAATAAAATCTGAGGGATAAGTTTCATAAAGTTTACCATAAAGAAAAGCTATTTTCTTCCAATCAGTCTCCGTATATAATTTTGCATTGGAATGCTGAAAAGCAATGGAGGCTTCATAAAAATAAGATGATAAGGTAGGGTAGGAGGCTGCTTTTTGAAGAGAGTTGTTTCCAAGATCAATTAAGGGTTGATGCCATTTTTTACGATTTTGGTATTTTAGCTCTACAACTATATCATCTGTAACTTTAGTTTCTAATCGTGATGAGTTAAAACACATTAATGCAAAAAGTGAATAAATAGAATTTCCTCTTAATGATTCTTTGTTTAAAATCATTTTACATAATCTCAACCCTTCTCCACAAAAGTCTTTTCTTAGAATGTTGTTTTTTCCATTGGAATGAAATCCTTCATTGAAAATTAAATAGATTACCTGAACAACATTGTATTAGTTCCAGTTACTCTTTTTGATCCAGCTGTAAGTGCATGTCCTCATTTAAGGATTCCTTGTTTACCCATTTTTTCACTCCAAGCGAACCACTTTCCCATGCTTGCTTGCATTTCTTCAGGAGACAGACCTAGGTCTTCGTAATTTTTTCCCACAAAAATCATCATAAATTCTTTCATTGTCTTTATTTTTTATTGGTTTATATAAGAATAACGAAGCTGATTAATTTTAGGGGACAGGAATAAGATTTTTTTTATTTCAACCTCTCTTTATAGTCACCAGTTCTAGTATCTACTTTAATTTTGTCACCAATATTAATAAATAGAGGAACTCTAACTTCTGCTCCTGTAGCAATAGTTGCTGGTTTAAAAGTATTTGTAGCTGTATCTCCTTTTACACCTGGTTCTGTATACGTAACCTCTGTGTCGATATACGGTTGAAGCTCACAAGTAATTGGTAATTCTTGTTCTGCATCAAAAACAATTGTAGCTGAATCTCCATCTACCAAAAACTGAGGGTTATCAATCATAGCCTCTTGTAGCATGATTTGCTCATAAGTTGAGGTATGCATAAAATGAAATCCTTGATCATCTTTATACAAAAACTGGTAACTTCTTGTCTCTACTCTTACATCTTCAATTTTATGACCAGCAGAAAACGTGTTATCCAAAGTTCTTCCTGTAGTTAAACTTTTCATTTTTGTTCTTACAAAAGCAGGTCCTTTTCCAGGTTTTACGTGTTGAAATGAAGTTATTTTGAATAAATCGTGTTTGAATCTGATACACAATCCGTTTCTGATGTCTGATGTATTTGCCATATAATATGTTGTTATGTTCTCTTTAAAATGTTCACTAAGATACTACTATCGGAGTTTTTATACAAGATAAATTCGGTAGAATCGGTTTGCCAAGTATTGAAAATAGTATCTGAGAGTTTTGTGTTGAATTTGTTATTGTAAAATTGTATCAATTGATAATATCCTGAGTCTAACATAGGGTAGAGGTATAAATCTAGCTCCACAATACTATTGCTCTTCGTTTTGCCAAAAGCCTTTGATGTTAAATAAGTTTGAGAACATTTATGTTCTATTTCTGTAAAATTTTGGTTCATTGAATGACCAAGAAGAACCTCTTCAAACTGATTCCAATTGATTTCTGGTTTTGAAATAAAGCTTTTACAACCTATTATTCCTACAATTAATATTATTATACTTAGTTGTTTCAACTTATGCTAATTTAGTATTTGAATGATGACGTTCGCTATCGCGATTTGTTTTTTTATCTAAATTTTTGGAAAGGGCATCAGTTAAATCAATTCCTGTTTGGTTAGCAAGGCAAATTATTACAAATAATACATCAGCTAGTTCATCAGCCAATTCTCCTTTTTTTGCTTCCTTTTTATAGGATTGTTCTCCATATTCACGAGCAATAATTCGAGATACTTCACCTACTTCTTCAGTAAGCATAGCCATGTTAGTTAATTCATTAAAGTAACGAACTCCATGTTTGCTAATCCATTCGTCTACAATTTTTTGAGCTTGTTCTAGTGTCATTATTTATGAGTTAAAATGGTGTAAAAGAATAGAGGTAGCAATTGCTACATTCAAAGATTCGGCTTTTCCAGTTCGGGGAATAGTGATTTTTTTAGTCAATAATTTCTCTAATTCATCACTAATGCCATGAGATTCACTCCCCATTAATAAAACAGCAGGACTCTCAAAGGAAAATTCTTTTCCAACTTTGGTCCCCTCCATATCTGCTCCATAAATTGGAACATCAGCTTGACTTAGTGTTTCGTTTAAATTTACATAATGTACTTTTACATTAGCAATTGATCCTTTGGTAGATTGAACCACTTTTGGATTGAAACAATCTACAGAGTTTATAGAACACAAAATATTTTTTACTCCAAACCAGTCAGCAGAGCGAATTATAGTGCCTAAGTTTCCCGGGTCATTTATTTCATCTAGAGCTAAAGTAAGCCCTTCTTTAAAACAATTATTATCTAGTTCAAAATTTGGAATTTTAGCCAAAGCAACTACTTTGTTAGGAGTAGATAGGTTACTTAGTTGAGCTAGTTGTTTGTTTGAGCTAGTTGTTATTTCTCCTTCATAATTAATTGAATCCCAATCTTGGGTTGCAAACAACTGTTTTATTTCTAATGCAGAATTAATAAGTTCGTCTACGTTCTTTTCGCCTTCTACCACAAATTCACCAAATTGCTGACGGTATTTTTTTTGTCTAAGCAATCGAATGTGTTTCAGTTCGTTTTTTGTAATTTCAGGCATTAGTTTTGTAGGTTTACCGTTTAGTATCATGTAAAAGTAAAAGATAATTGTCACATAAACATTTCATACTTCTATTAATTCTTTCCCTAGTGGTAAGTTCTTGTTATACAAGGAAGTTAAATGATGGGCAATACTTATTAGATAAGAACCGAATTAAAACAAATAACGACAAAGTAGATAAGGATGATTTATCTGCTGTTATAAAACAAAGGCCAAACAGAAAGATTTTTTCTGTAGTAAAGTTTCACTTGATGCTCCACAATACAATGGATTCGGCTAGGGTTGCTAAAAGAGAGGTGAGAAAAATTAAAAGGAAGAATAAAAAGATTGCTAGGAAGAATGTGAGAAAAGAAAAAAGAGGGAATGAAACTATTCCGTTATTAACATCAAAAACTTTTGATTCTTTTGGTGAAAAAATACTTTATTCAATTGGTGAAGCCCCAGTAATTTATGATTCTAGTAGCTCCAAGAGAACTGCCGATCAATTGCATTTATATCTAATTCGTAAAGGTTTTTTTAATAATACAGTGAAGGATTCTGTAGAGTTAATTGATAAAAAATTCTTTGGAATCAAGAAAAAAAGGGCTGAGGTTTATTATTTGGTTTCTGTAAATGAACCTTATGTTATTAAAAATATAGAGTTAACCTCAAAGGATACAGCATTATTAAGAACAATAAAATCAATCTCGAATAAAACTGTTTTAGAAGAAACTGACGTTTTTGATATAGATAAACTAGATGATGAAAGAGAAAGAGTTACAACCTATTTGCTGAATAATGGATATTACAAGTTCAATAAAAACTACATTAAGTTTTTTGTAGATAGTGCTTTAGGCTCTAGTCAAGTAAACATAATCATGAATGTTGATTTGTTTAAAGAGAAAATATCTGGGTCAGATTCAATTTCTCAGTTGCCTCACAGTCAGTATAGTATTGATAAAATTAAGATTAACTACGTTCAGAATACTAAGAGTGAAAACGAGAATAATTTTACTTACAAAGAAGTGGATTTTTATGTGAAGGGAAAGAATGATGTAAATTCTAATCTTATTTATCGTGCATTGCTTTTAAAGCCGGGTAATTTATATAGTAAACAAAAGCAGCAGCAGACTTTTAGAAAACTTAACTCTTTGGGCATTTTTAGAACGGTGAATATTATTACTGAAATGGATACATCTACAGGTTCAGATGGGTTGTCACTTACTGTTAACCTTGAATCGGATATTAGACAGAGTACTAAAGCAGAGGCTAATGCAACAACTTCAGGAAGTAATTTTGGTATTGAAGGAACTGTAGAGTATAACATCAAAAACGTTTTTAGAGGTGCAGAAATTTTTCATATAGGAGTGTCTGGAGCTTTAGAGTCTCAGCCGCTTTATATCAATGATAATACTGATCCAAACAGTAATAGTCCAATTGAAATTGAGTCTTTTTCTAGTTTTTCAAGCTCTTTTAATACCATAGAATTTGGTCCAGAAGTTTCATTAACTATTCCATCTTTACTATTTATTAATACCAATAAGTACGAAAATATAAGTAATACTAGAACAGTATTTTCGGCTTCATTAAATTATCAAAGAAGGCTAAATAAAGCAAAGCTAGATTTTGAACGTGGAATCCAAGAATTGACCTATGGTTATGCTTGGAGTGTTAAAAATAAATATATTCATCAGTTAGATCCTATTTCATTTAGTGCAGTCGAGGTAAATAAATCAGCTGAATTTGACGATCGAATAAACTCTTTGAACGATAAACTATTAGCTGCAAGTTTTCAGAATCACATTATATCTGCGACAAGATATAGATTTATTTATAGTGATCCGGCTTCATCTAATAATGGGAGAACTTCTTTTTATTATGATGCTAATGTAGAGAGTGCAGGGAATATATTAAATACCTTTTACAAGATTACTGATAGACCAAGAGATGCCACTTCAGGAGCTTATAAAATTGTAGGAATTCAATTTGCTCAGTACATTAAAACTCAGCACGATTTAAGGATGTACAATAAAATTAATGACAAGAGTAGTTTTGCATTTAGATTTGTAGGTGGGCTTGGAATTCCAATGGAAAACTTGAGTGATGCATTGCCATTTGAAAAAAGTTTTTTTGCCGGAGGAACTGATAAAACAAGAGCATGGAAAGCTCGTTCGCTTGGTCCTGGTTCTTTCAGAGATTCGAGTGTAGTTTTTGATAAAATTGGAGAAGTGTTATTAGAAGGGAATATGGAATATAGGTTCGATTTGCTAGGGTTTTTGGATGGTGCATTATTTGTAGATGCAGGAAATATTTGGCTAGCAAATGAAGATTCTCTTCGTCCAGGTAGTGATTTTAAAGTAAACCGATTTGCAGGGGAAATTGCAATTGGTGCTGGGTTTGGAATACGAGTAGATTTAGAATTTTTTATATTCAGATTGGATGTAGCTTACCCTCTAAAAAATCCTTCGTTAGTAGTTGGAGAAAGATGGTTTTTTCAGCCTAAGGATGAATATAACACATACCTTAAGACACTAGAGTTTCCTCTAAATGTACCCGGGTTATATACTCCACAAATTAACTTTGGTATTGGTTATCCTTTTTGATTTTACTTAAAATATTTCATAAAAAAACCTAACTCATTTCATAATGGTTAGGTTTTTTAATTTTAATTGAATCAAAACTCAGCACTCTTTGGTGTCCTTGGGAAAGGTATTACATCTCTAATATTGGTCATTCCTGTAACGAACATCACTAATCTTTCGAATCCTAATCCGAATCCTGAGTGAGTACAAGTTCCAAATTTTCTAGTTTCTAAGTACCACCAAACATGCTCTTCAGGGATATTGAAGTCCTTACATTTTGCTTTAAGTACATCTAATCTTTCTTCTCTTTGCGAACCTCCAATTATTTCTCCTATTCCTGGGAATAAGATATCCATTGCTGCTACAGTTTTTCCATCTTCGTTTTGACGCATGTAAAAAGCTTTAAAACTAGCTGGGTAATCGCTTATGATAACTGGTTTTTTAAAATGCTTTTCTACTAGGAATCTTTCGTGCTCAGTTTGCAAATCACTTCCCCATTCTGGCATGTACTTGAATTTCTTTTTCTTGTAAGGCTTAGAGTTTTCAAGTATTCTAATAGCTTCGGTATAAGTAATTCTTTCGAAGTTATTTTTAGTAATAAATTCCAATCTTTCTTGAAGATTCAATTCATTTCTTTCAGCCTGTGGTTTTGTTTTTTCTTCTTTAACTTCTCTTTCTGTCAGGAACTTAACATCATCTGCACAATTATCTAATGCGTATTGAGCTAAATGCTTTAGGAAATCTTCAGCCAAGTTCATGTTGTCAATAATATCATTAAAGGCAACCTCAGGCTCAATCATCCAAAACTCTGCTAGGTGACGAGTTGTATTAGAGTTTTCGGCTCTAAAAGTAGGTCCAAATGTATATACTTTACCTAGTGCTAATGCCCCAAGTTCAGCTTCTAATTGACCTGAAACAGTTAGGTTAGTTTCTTTACCAAAAAAATCTTTTGTAGTATCTATTTCTCCCTTGTCATCTTTATCTACATCATTCAAATCCATAGTGGTAACACGAAACATTTCTCCTGCTCCTTCAGCATCACTTCCAGTAATTATTGGTGTGTGCATTTGGTAAAACCCTCTGTCATTAAAATATTGATGAACGGCATAAGACATAGCATGTCTTAATCTGAAAACGGCACCAAAAGTATTTGTTCTCATTCTTAAGTGAGCTTTTTCTCTTAGGAACTCCATAGAGTGTTTCTTTGGTTGTAAAGGATATTCTTCAGGATTAGATTCTCCAAGAATTTCAAGACTTGAAACTTGAATTTCAACATTCTGTCCGCCTCCTTGAGATTCAACAAGCTTCCCGTTAACAGCAATTGCTGCTCCAGTATTTATTTGTTTTAAAACATCTTCTTCCATGTTTTCAAACTCTATAACCGCCTGTATGTTATTAATAGTTGACCCATCATTTATTGCAACAAATCTGTTGCTTCTAAATGTTCTTACCCAACCTTTTATAGTTATGTTTTCTCCTACTAATGAAGCGATAGTAATTGCTTCTTTTATTGTTGTTCTTGCCACTTTAGCTTTGTTTAACTTCGTTTTTATTGAAAACAAAGATAAATGGATTAATGAAATTAGTTTTGCAAATAGTCTATTATTTTAAAGTTTTAAAAATATATTCCTAGAACAGTAATATATTTACATAAAATCAGTTTAAACCTAAAGTAGATTTTATGAAAAACACAGTCAAAATTGTATTATTCTTTTTTGTTATTTTAATTAGCCAAAATGCTGTATCTCAAAAAACAGCTGGGAAATACATACAGTTCAAAATGTATAAAAATGTAAATTTTGATTTGGGGTTAACTCAATCATCAACTGTAGTCACTCTAGGGAGTTTTTTGCCAGCAATAGCATGGGGGAAAAATGAAAATTTTCATGAAATACAATTGACTTCTATCGAGTTTCAATCTCGATCTAAAACATTTTCTTATAGTGCAGGATTGGAGTACACTTATAATTATAGAGTAACTGACCAAGAGAGTAATAATTTTCAACTTTATATGGGTGCAGGTGTAGGTTCTGGATTTAATACTGTTTTTGGTACTTTATTTGATCCAAGTACACAAACGTTTAATAACTCTAGTGGGAAGTATGTTTTGTTTCATGCAGTAGTTATACCTAGAGTTACTTACAAAGTAAGAAGTAATATATTGTTGGATTTAAGTGTACCTTATCACCTTTATGATTTTAATCACACAAATTTAACCCTGAGAGATCCTAGTGTAACAACTAATGGACAGACTACAATATTTAATGATAATACCTTTTTACCTAGAATATTAGATGTGAAATTAGGTGCGACAGTTATTTTTTAAATAATGTTAAAAAGTTAGGAGATACAACTTCTCTCAGTTACTTTTAACAGTTAAAACAATAATAATGAGCGAATTTAGAACTTTTGGGATAGTAGTTATAATGCTTTTTGCATTTGGTTGTACTATGGCTCAAAGCAATGAAAATGCTTCTAGCAAAAAGGTTGTAGCCAAGGTTTTTGGTAACACAAATGTTACATTGGGTAGTTCGGATGAATTCATATCAATGCTCAAAACCTTTTCACCTTCTATAAGTTGGGGAAATGACTATGGTAATTTTCAAGAAGTGGAAATGACTTCTTTTAAATTGGCTTTTGCAGAAAACAACTTTAAGTTTGATAATTCATGGCAATACACATATAACTTCAGGTTGGCTAAAGACTTTAGTAATAAAAAAGTTAACTATTATTTTGGTGCTGGGTTAAACGCAGGTTATAGAAACTATAATTATCAAATTTATAATGGCGGTTTATCTAATATCGGAGATTATTACATTGATAAGTACAAATCAATTGATTTGAATATTGTTGCTGTGCCAAGGGTTACAATTGATTTAGGAGAAAGATTTATGATTGATATAAATGGAGTTTTTAATGTTTACTCTCATAAATATTCTAATACAAACTCTAATTATTCTGAGCCAACGTCTAGTAGTGTAGGAGATGTGTTTCCTAATAAATTTACAATTAAAGTAGGAGTAGCCTACAAGTTTTAATAGGCTTTAGTTGGATTCAGTAGGTTCCGTCTCAATAATTTCTCTGTACAGAAATTTCTTTTGAGAAGACTCAAACGGGCGGTATATATAATACACGTATCCATTTTCTACTTTCACATTCTCTACATACTTATACCTAAGTTTAAATGAGATAAGAGTGCTACCATCATTCAGGTTAATTGGACGTAAATAATAGTATCCATCTCTAAGAAATAATCCATAGAGTTTCTTCTCCTCTTTATCTTTTAACAAAGGTTGTTCCCAGTACTTTTTTTGTTTGCTCTTATGATAGTTTATAGGGATAGAATCTAATTTATTAAAATCTAAATCTAGCTTAATTAAGTAGTCACTGTAGTGATCAAAAATAAGAACCGTATCGTTATTTATAAATAACGGGGCATATAAAGGCTCGTAATAAAGACTCTGTGTAAAGTTACTCGCTCCAATCCAAATCTCTTTGTCTATACCAGTTCTAAGCTCTTGTCTGAAAGCCCATAGCTTTTGTTTTTGTGGAGCGTATTTGTACTCAGCTCGGTACAATTCCATCATGAATTTGTTTTCTACTTTGTGTATTTTGTTTCCTGATGAATCCTTAAATGATTGGGAATAATAATGAAATGCTGGGTAACTGGCGTTAAAATCTGAATACAAAAAATGTTGATTTACTGTATCGATTATTTTAGAAGTAAACTCTGTAAAGAATTTTAAATCAACTGGGCGTAACCTAAACTCGCTCTGTACCACATTTATTAAATACACTCTTGTTTTGGTGATTAGATAAATCCTATTTTCAAAATCTTTGAATAGTCTAACTGGGTTAGGAGGTGTTCTATAAGTAGTTACTAATGTATTTCGTTTTGATGTTAACTGAAGATATCCTTCTTTTTTTAAAGATTTATTATAGGATAATAAGACCATATAATCTCCTGCAAACTCGTAATCAGCAACACTTGTGAGTTCACTCCCAAAAACTGTGTCGGGCACTCGTTTTCCTCTGATGATTACTTCTCCCAATGTCTTGTAAGACATTCTTACATCAATAGTAATTTTATTATTCTTAGCAGATTTGATGACACTCTTGTCTATTTTAATTCGCGACTGGGAAAAACCTACATGATTTACCATTAACGAAGTAGGAGAGGAGTAGTTGTGAATTAACTTGTACTCACCTTTATCATTTGTTCTAACATATTTAGAAGGTGAGCTAGCCATGCTTACCAAAGCATCCTTTACTGGATAATTATTTGGGTCGGTAACTTTTCCAGAAATTGTATAAGAATCTTGGCTAAATCCACTAATGTTAAAAAGCGCAAGGAGAAATATGAATGATATGTGTCTAAGTGTTGGCAAAAGCGTTTGTTTAATTTATAGATGCAAATGCAAAGATTATTCCATAAAAAAAGTGCTTAATAATTTATCAAGCACTTTTTAAGTTTGTTATATTTTTTCTATCCAGCCCCACTTATCATCTTCCAATCCTCTTTTAATTCTATTAAGAAAATTTAATAGTTTATTAGATATCTCTCTTTCTTTAATAGCTGGTAATTGATAGTTAGTTCCTTCGTGACCAATAACTTCTATTTGTGCAATAGTTGCAGCAGTTCCTACTCCAAATGCTTCTTGTAAAGTATTGTTTTTAGCAGCAGCAATAACTTCGTCTACAGTTATTTGTCTTTCTTCTACTTTATATCCCCAATCTTTAGCAATTTCCAAAACACTTTTACGAGTAATTCCTGGAAGAATTGTTCCAGTTAAAGGTGGAGTGATTAAAACATTGTCAATCACAAACATCACATTCATTGTTCCTGACTCTTCAATGTACTTGTGCTCTTTACTATCTGTCCATAATAGTTGGTGATACCCTTGCTCTTTAGCTAATTTAGCTGGGTAAAGAGAAGAAGCATAGTTTCCTGCTGCTTTTGCTTCACCTACACCACCATTAGCAGCTCTAGTGAAATGAGTTTCTATCTTTACCTTAAGAGGCTCGGTATAATAACTTCCAACTGGGCACCCAAAAATAATAAACTTGTAATTTTCTGAAGGACGTATTCCAACATACTCATCAGTAGCGAACATAAATGGTCTTAGATATAAAGAATTAGATTCATTATCAGGAATCCAATTTTTGTCTACTTTTAATAATTCTCTTAACCCATCCATAACCAATTTGTTTGGTATAGATGGCATACACATTCTTTCAGCAGATTTATTTAATCTATCGAAGTTGTCTTTAGCTCTAAAAGTATAAATATTTTCATCTCTACGGTAAGCTTTCATTCCTTCAAAAATCGATTGACCGTAATGAAGAGAAGAAATTGCAGGGCTAAAAGTTAAGTCTTTGAAAGGAGTAATTTCGAAATTCTTCCATTCACCATCACTATACTCCATAGTAAACATATGATCAGAGAACACTTTCCCAAAAGGGATGTTGTCAAAATCAACTTCGCCAATTCTTGAAGCTTCTGTCTTAGTAATCTTTATTGATGCTATTTCTGTGCTCATAAATTTTTATGTAAGTGATAAATAGAACTTGCTAAGTTGCTATTTGTTATGTCAAATATAAATACGCTACTAACTTCTTTTTCCCTACTGATCAGGGTTTATATTTTCCACAAAGATACGTTTTTTTTAACGAAATTAAAATACATTTGGTACTTTCGTTAGTGATAAAAATCAGTATTTCATGCTATTTTAGCTAGATATTGGTTTAGTTGTCAACTAAAAAACATAAAATTAATTAACTCAATTTATAGATATGAAAGCATACGTTTTTCCAGGTCAAGGGGCTCAATTCGTAGGAATGGGCAAAGAATTGTACGATAATTCTGAATTAGGAAAGGAATTATTTGAAAAGGCAAATGAGATTTTAGGATATAGAATTACTGATATTATGTTTGATGGTACTCCAGAAGAGTTAAAGCAAACTAAAGTAACTCAGCCAGCTATATTTTTACATTCAGTAATATTAGCTAAAGTTGCTGGAGCAAATTTTAAACCAGAAATGGTTGCTGGTCACTCTTTAGGTGAATTTTCTGCATTAGTTGCTGCAGATGCACTTTCTTTTGAAGATGGACTTAAATTGGTTTATACTAGAGCTATGGCAATGCAAAAGGCTTGCGAAAAACAACCTTCTACTATGGCAGCTGTTTTAGGATTAGAGGATAATATTGTTGAAGAAGCATGTGAATCTATTGATGGAATTGTAGTAGCTGCTAATTATAACTGCCCAGGGCAATTAGTAATTTCTGGTGAGGTTGAGGCTATTGATAAAGCTTGTGAACTATTATTAGAAAAAGGAGCAAGAAGAGCTTTAAAACTCCCAGTTGGTGGAGCATTTCATTCGCCTTTGATGGCTCCAGCAAAAGATGAACTACAAGCAGGAATTGAAGCTGCTGAAATTAAATCTCCTATTTGTCCTATTTATCAAAACGTATCAGCCAAAGCTGAAACTGACCCTGCAACAATTAAAAAGAACTTGATTAACCAATTGACAGGAGCTGTAAAGTGGACTCAAACTATGCATAGCATGATTGGTGATGGTGGGGCTGAAGTAATTGAAGTTGGTCCTGGTAAAGTACTACAAGGTTTGTTTAAAAAAGTAGATAGACAATTTCCTACTTCAAGTTTAGAGGTTTAAACTTATTTTCGGAGCATCCATTTTTGAATAGTACTTCTGTAATTATTACTATAAAAAGTAGTGTCATCTAGTGCCATACTAATTCTGAATGTTGCAGAATCATGTCCGAAATAAATTGGAGCTTTAGTGTACACATATTGTTTAGGATGAATTTGGTAAAAGAATTCACCAATCTTTTCTTTAGTTAAATTTTCTATTTTAATCCACTCGCCTTCATTGTTTTGGGCTTCTTGTATAATTTTGGCACATCCTCTATGAAGTGGAATTGCCATTGTTTTTTTCTTTGCAGTATTCTCAATGATTACTGGAAATGCTTGAACTAGCTTCTCTCTAGTTGATGATCTACCAGTTACAACCATACTGGAAACTATTGAGTCTAGCACAGTGATTCTTATTTGTTTCCAATCTCCTTTTTCATACACAGCTTTATTGTTTACACCCTTTTTTGTTTTTAAAAATGGGTCGTAAATTTGATTGAAGCTAAATGGAATAGTGACTTTTTTTCTTGGGCGAAGTTTTTTTTCTGTCATCTCTACTTTATCCATCTTAGAAAATAAAGTATAGTCGGTTACATCACCATCCTTACAGGAGGTTACTAACACTAATATTAATATGAACCACTTTATCCTCATGGTTTTAGTAAATAAGAGATTGAAGTTAAAACAGCTCCAAGCACAATGATACAGAGATAAATTATGTAAATAGTTCTTTTTTCGTGTCGATAAAATTTAGCTGTTATTACACTTCCCAATGGAATTGAAATAAATGAAGCGGTAAGTAACGCTAATCCCCAAAGGCCAATACTATTTTTTGTTTTGATGATAATTTTATTCCTTCTGGTAAACTTCTTTTTTACTATTCCTTTTCTAGCCCTTCTGTCTTGGGTTCTATTAATAAAAAAGACCGAGGAGTTATAAAAAATAGTAGCGCTAAGTAATCCAGCACTTACACATAAGATGTAATTTTGAATCCAAGTAATTTCGGGAATTGCCAATAAAGCAGTGAAAGGTGCAAATAAAAATTTGACCATTGCCCACAAAAATATGCCTACATAAGTTATAATCATAGTTTATACTTTGGTTCCAAAGGCTAAATCACCAGCATCACCAAGTCCAGGGATAATGTATGATTTTTCGTCAAGATGGCTGTCGATTTCTCCAACCCAATAATCAGTACTGTCTGGCATGTTTTTCACAACTTCTTCTATACCTTCTGGCGAAGCAACAGCACAAACTACATGTATTTTTTTTGGTGTTCCTTTTTCTAGTGCAGCTTTATAAGCTAATACCATTGAACTCCCTGTAGCTATCATAGGATCACAAAGAATAAGAGTTTTTCCTTCCAAATCGGGGCTTGAGAGGTATTCTATTTCAACTTCAAATCCACTTTCATCATCATGTTTACGGTAAGCAGATA
>Ga0075469_10000203_pt1 | contig 24852 bp, 18 predicted proteins | sample DEB08_DNA_13_FD_77577 | JGI IMG/M metagenome (GOLD analysis project Ga0075469, IMG submission 77577) | Aqueous microbial communities from the Delaware River and Bay under freshwater to marine salinity gradient to study organic matter... | ecosystem: Environmental > Aquatic > Marine > Coastal ...
CTGTGACCCTCGCCTTGTAAGGGCGATGCTCTCCCAGCTGAGCTAACCACCCACGTTGAGAGGGGCGCATTCTACCGAAAATGTTCGTGTTGTCAAACATTTACCATGCAAAAAAACTAACAATAAGTACACCTGTTTTTAAAGTTACTGCACAAGCTGTCAAAGCCCACGAATAAACTCTATTATCGCGAAAAAGAGTATACTGCGCAGCCTCATTCACCTGCCCGCATTGCGGTTAAACGATTTTATTTATGATGCGTATTTATAAAGACTTTTCTTTTGAAGCGGCCCACCACTTACCCAACGTACCCGAAGACCACAAGTGCCGACGGTTGCACGGCCACTCGTTTCAAGTGCGCATTGAAGTGGCTGGTAACACAGACCCAGCTGCCGGCTGGGTGATGGACTACTCAGACCTGAAGGCCCACTTTGAGCCCATCTATCAGCAGCTAGACCATCACTACCTTAACGAAATTAAAGGGCTGGAAAATCCAACCAGCGAGAACTTAGCCAAATGGATCTGGCAGGCATTAAAGCCAACCCTGCCACAACTCAGCTGCATAGAACTCAAAGAAACCTGCTCAACCGGTTGTATTTACGCAGGAGAATAGTGGCGAACAGCGAGAATACGCAGCGCGGGCAAGGCTTGAGCGCAATTAACCGCAAAAACAGTTACCCACACGCCGCCTCACGGCACTATTTTATACAGTTAGAGTAAAAACCTAATAATAAGTTATACAAAGGCTCTATAACTATATGTTTTTTATAAATAATTTTTTATTTTTATACACTGCAAGCAATATTCAGCATCGGTGAACAGGCAACAAGCCAAAGGCAAAAAAACTTTACACACCAAGTTATCCACAACGCCAACGCGCCTTTATCTGACTAAATGGCAGCCTTATTCACTTGCCTCGGTAACAGCCAGCGCGCGATTAGGTCGCTGCAGGCCACGGCGAAAAATAATCGCTTACCACGTGCTCAGCCGGCGATTTGAGTGCACCTGCAACACTGCCCATATACAAAAAACCCACAATATGCTCCTCGGCCTGCAAGCCTATGTCGGTCATAAAGCTGCGGTCGTAACTCAAGCTACCCGAGCGCCACATAGCGCCATAACCCAGCGCATGCGCCGCTAACAACATGTTATTGGTGGCGGCTCCTACCGATAGCCACTGCTCAATAGCCGGCACCTTAGGATGCTCGCGCAAACGAACCACTGCCACAATAACTAAAGGTGCTCGCTGCGGTGAATTAAGCCTGCGTGTTTGCATAGCCTCGCTTAATGCCGGGTCTTGGCGCAGTGCTGCAGCCACCATTTTTTCGCCCAGCTCTACCCTGCCCTCGCCCTCAACACACAAAAATCGCCAACTGCGTAATGCCGCATGATCAGGCGCGCGCAAAGCCGCCTTAAAAATAGCTTCGCGGTGTTCGGGCGTAGGCGCCGGCTCAACCAAACGTGGCGAAGACACCCGTGTATGTAAGGCAGTCATAGCATCCATTAATAATTTCTCTAGTATTTGTTAGTCACGCTTCAACCAGCGAGTTAACCATTATACGTTATAACCAGCGATGAATTTAATACTAGAGCCACCACCTTAACCAATAAGGCTTGAGTGACCCCTAACAATAATTTGGTGTTTAGCTACTCATTACTATTAAACTTAAAAAACGAATGTCTAGTCAATGTTATCTAACCATTTTGCATAGGGGGAGCTTACTGGCAAATCGACCGGCTTTTTAAAGCCTGGAACAAAAACCTGATTATTTTGAAAGCGCAAGGCATCACCGTCCATCACATTATTATCGAATAAGTAGACGGGGCTTTGCGTACCAGTCACCATAGCTTGGTCATAGCGGCTGGCATTTTCAAGGGTTTGCTCGCGTTTTTGCTGGTAGTTTTTCCATGCGGCTGCGCCATGCTTGTTGCGTAGCATTTGCTCAACCACGGTAGGCGAAACCACCACCGCCGAGGCGTTGTTGCCCCCAAAACCTTTGGCGTTAATGATGGCTAAATCGGTGCCATCAGCCCCTACGTCTTTGTGTTCGGCACTAATAGTCAGATGACGCGTTTGCACGTCGGCTGCTGGCTCATCGATGTTAGTGATGCCAGGCAAAATACCCTCTTGCCAAACCCCCAAAGTAGCCATCAACTGATCGGCACCCGCAGTACCCACCGAGTGACCCAAAAAGTTTTTTACCGCCACTACCGGCCAATGCTCAATGCCAAACTCGCCAGCAATACTGCTTAAAACAGCCGATTCAGTCACTCTGTTTTGCGGCGTACTCGTGCCGTGAGCCTGTACAAAACTGCGCTCACGCAGAGCTTTCTGGCCAAGCAAAGATCGGCCACTTGCCAAGGCGCGAGCCATGGTTAAATAATTACCCACGCCCGGCGCTGAAATAGATTTTTTAAATCCATCGGCATTAACAAACACATCGGTGGCCGCGCCATGAATTTGCGCGCCTAACTCGCAAGCCAACGCGTCGTCAAATAGCACAATAAATTGCGCCGACTCGGATAAAGTAAACCCGCAGTTTTCGCCAAAAGGCCGGCAGGCACGCCGGTAATCAAGCTTGCCGCCATCGAGGTCGCGCAAGCCCTGAGCGGTAGCCAACGCGCCCATAGCCGAGTAGCCCTCAATAATATCTGGCAAGATGGGTGCCTCGCTGCCGCCCACAATGGCCACGCGACTTTTACCCGATTGAATATCGGCAATGGCCTGGCGCAAATTATAAAGAAACGATGCACATGCCCCCATACTGGTGCCCGTAGTGCCAAGGCTACCCAACAAATAAGCATTAATAAAATCTGCCGGCATTTCAGCAAAGCCCAGCGGGCATTGCTTGGAGCTGACGCGCTTGCCATTAAACCTCGCTGACAGCATCCCTCCGCTTCCCTGTGCGTCGAGCTGACCCATTCCGCTGCCGGCATAAACACTGATTTGATCGGGCGATACAGCGCCGCATACAAGCTGCCAGTTGATACCAAGGGAACCCAGCGCATCGGATGCACCAAACACCGTCATTTGTAAGCCGCGTGGATGATTGCGCGAATTGTATAAAGTGCCGGGCTCAAAACCCGCCGGCAACTGCCCCGCCGTATGCACCTTTAATTCGCGATGCGAAGGCACGAGCAGCCCTTGTGAACCGTTAATAGTGACCCGAGTATTACCGTTCACCAGCGGCTCTAACTGCCACTGTGGTGGAATCGCTTTGGGTAGATGCCGTGTAGTAACTTCAAAAACTGTAGGGACCTGCGCCGAACCGAGCGCTTGCATAGCGTGATTACTGGGTACAGCCATAGGGTCGAGTAATGCAGGATCTAGCTGCCTAATTAGCGTACCCGCTAGTATTTGCTCCTCAGCGCCTGGCGCATCGACCGCCACCTGCATCAATTGCCCAAGGCTGGCTAAGGTTGCTTGCTTTTGCGATGTATCAAGCGCATCAAATATGAGCCTACGATAGGCGTGTCCAAACGAACTGCGTCCTGCCGGGCTTATGCCGCCATAACCGACAATAACGGGTAAATGGGTCACTCGATGGTCCTCAGGTTTTGAAGTCATGCTTGGGTGTGCGGGCTCACCCAGTTGTTTACCAGGCTGCCCTCCAACTCTTGCAGTGTAGGCAACCCAACCCAAGTGACGCTATTATATATAAGCCATTTAATATTATAATTCGGCCAAACTGTAACTATTTTGGCTCAGCAGCCAATCAGAGTAACCCCCCATGCCGCAAATTGCCTTTATCGCCTATGACAACTGCCTTGCGTCGAGTGTGAGCTTGGCCAGCGAAATGTTCAGTGCAGCAATTGATGCACAAACGCCCGCCACACGCGAGTCGCTACCCTTGCCCGGCATTTATGGCTCTAAACGAAAAATACACTGCGCAGGCGGCATTGAAATTAGCACCCACGCGCATCCCAAAAAAATTGCCGACCCCGATATTATTTTTTTAGCCGCTATATGGCGCAACCCATTGAACGTAGTACGCAAGCAACAATACCTAATACCACTGCTGCAACGCTGGGCAGCCAACGGCACCAACATTTGCGCCATCGGCAGCAGCAGCTGCCTACTTGCCGAAGCTGGCCTGCTCGATCAAAAAGCAGCAACCACTCATTGGACTCAACTAGAAAAATTTAAGCAGCGTTACCCGGCAGTCAAAATTCAAAAAGATTTTTTAATTACGCGATCAGATAATATCTATTGCGCCGCAAGCATTAACTCGGTTGCCGACTTAATGATTTATTTTATTGAATCTTTACATGGCAAAACAATTGCTCAGAAAGTTGAGGCCAATTTTTCGCCCGAGGTAAGAAAGTCTTATGCCAGTAGTCTTTATATCGATCAACAGCACAAGTCGGACAGCGATGAAGATATGGTCAGACTTCAGCACTGGATGCGCGAAAACTTCAAGCAAACTATTAGCAGCGCCAAGATGGCTCAAATGATGGATATGAGCGTACGCACACTTAACCGCCGTTTTAAAGTAGCCACCAACTCCACGCCTAATTATTATTTGCAGCAACTAAAAATTGAATATGCAAAAGCGCTACTTAAAAACAGTAACCTCAGCATAGGAGATATTGCTCAACAATGTGGATTCTGCGATGCCAGCCACTTCAGCAGCGTTTTTAAACGCTTCGTGGCCATCACCGCAGGCGACTATCGATCGGCCGTTAAAGCCAAACTTTTTTCGTAAGCCTGCTCAAAAATATTAACGGTTAATGAAGCCACGATTAACGGCTTAAGGAGTCTGGAGAGACTAAAAAAAGATAGCAGCTCTTTCCCTGCATATACGCGCAATCACCTGAACGCTACGATCAATGCAAAGCAAAAATAAGGTAAGCATGAGAGACTGTTTATGGGCCACACGCGCAACCAAGCATCGCCCCTGGCCACAGCATCTAGCCGTCACAAATAGTCGCAGCTAGCCGCCACAAACGGTAATCAGAGCCGGCTAGACAACGAGCCTAGCTGGGATATAGCTCAGCTATTTGATCGGTAGTGAAACCTCGATACTGCAAGAAGCGAACCTGACGTGCCTTTTCTTTACTTTCAGTAGGCAATTCACTGCCAAACTTTTTCTCTTTCGCAAACTTAACCAGACGATACCAATCAAAGCCGCCTTTTTTTATAGCCCGCTTAGACAGCTCATCTTTCACACCCTTCTGACGCAGCTCCAGCAAAATGCGCGAAGGACCAAACCCTGCCCCGCTTCGATAGCGCGAATAGGCCTCAGCAAAACGCTCATCACTCAGCAAACCTTGGCAAGTGAGCCGCGTTAGCTCTTGATCGATAATTTCATACGCAGAAAACTTCACCAACAGCTTACGCTGCAACTCAACCGTCGAGTACTCGCGCCGAGCCAATAAGTCCATAGCCGAACGGCGCACGCTCTTCACTAGCTCTTGCGGGGTTTGCTGCGGCGCTTCGGACGCAGCAACGACTGACCGAACATCTTCTTTTTGCGTCTCCAACGATGGACGCTCTTGCGCCATCGTAAGATCTTGAAGAGACGCATCGACAGGCGAATGACGTTTCTCTACTTGCAACATTGACGAATTATGGTCTGACATGGCGGTGCCCGCTCAGTTTAATCAATGACCTCAAGCTCGCCCGCTTCTTCTTTTTTAGCCGGTGCATTCGAGACAGGTGTTAGCAGCTGAGTGCGAATGAGCGCTTCAATTTCGTCAGAGATGGCTGGATTTTCAACCATAAATTTCGCTGCATTAGATTTACCTTGGCCGATACGGTCTTCTTTATAGCTATACCAAGCACCCGCTTTATTAATAAGCCCCTGCTTAACACCAATATCAATAAGCTCAGCTTTTTGAAAAATACCTTTGCCATACAAAATTTGAAATTCAGCCTGCCTGAACGGCGGTGCCACTTTATTTTTAACCACTTTCACCCGCGTTTCATTACCAACGACTTCATCGCCATCTTTAACGGCACCAATTCGACGGATATCGAGCCGGACTGAAGAGTAGAATTTGAGTGCGTTGCCACCCGTCGTTGTTTCTGGGTTACCAAACATAACACCTATTTTCATACGGATTTGGTTAATAAAGATAACGAGGCAGTTTGAGCGCTTGATGTTGCCTGTGATTTTTCGCAGCGCCTGCGACATAAGACGGGCCTGCAGACCCACGTGGTGATCACCCATGTCACCCTCAATTTCGGCCTTAGGCGTGAGTGCCGCAACCGAGTCAATGACGATCACATCGACTGCACTAGAACGTACGAGCATGTCAGCCACTTCCAAGGCTTGCTCACCTGTGTCTGGCTGCGATACTAATAAATTATCGACATTAACGCCCAATTTTTCTGCATAACCAGGATCAAGTGCATGCTCAGCATCGATAAAGGCTGCAGTACCGCCCGCCTTCTGACACTCAGCCACAACCTGCAAGGTTAACGTCGTTTTACCTGATGACTCCGGCCCGTAAATCTCAACCACACGGCCTTTAGGTAGACCGCCAATACCCAGCGCAATATCCAACCCCAAAGAACCCGTTGAAATAGACGGTATAACCTCTCGATGCTCATCACCCATACGCATGATAGTGCCTTTACCAAATTGTCTTTCAATTTGCGATACGGCTGCATCAAGTGCTTTTGTTCGGTTATCTTCCATTGGAGTGACCCCTTGTTTGATAGTATGGTGAAATAAGACTCGCTATAAAAAGGTACTGATGGCACCAATTAAGCATCAGCAGCGAATACTGTATATTTAAACAGTATAAGGAGCTTTTGACAAGCGCCTTTTATAATTTTGTAAATATCGCGCAAAGCACCTCTAACCAACCCAGCAAAAATCCATAATAAATAGAAAAGATTGACTCGCGCGCGTGCGAACTAACTCAGAGCTCACGATACCACTGACGAATCCCAGAGCGCGTGATCAAGGCCTCAGCGCTCCGCTGAATCAAAATGTATTCGTAAATAACCGTATTCGGTTTCGATATAACGCATTAGCGCATAGCAAAACAGCGCAATCCCAACCATCTCACACAATTCTTCTAGCGTATAAAGCACGCTGTACATTATCGTTTCTGAGCCCCTCAAATCGGCTTCATGAGCGCTAAAAACTTCAATACCAACGGCGCCACCAACAAAAAGCGTGCCCGCAGTAATAAAAAGTAGCATCGTGACACGAGGCAAGGCAAACACAAAACGAAGATAAGAAATAACGAAAATAGCGAGCAAAACGCCATAAGGCACGACCCACGCAAAGAAAAGATACCCCGAGGCATCGACCCAGCGGCGATCCTCGAACAAATCCCCCACCTCTTCGTGCAACGCCAGCGCCTCGTCAAAACCTAGGAAGGTAAATATCACAGCCAATAGTATCCAGTGATAGCGGTACGGCGCAGCTAGCGTTTTTCGTTTTTGTATGGCAATAAACCAGAGCAATGAGGCTGCAAAAAAAATGGCTATATGGGAATAAAGCGAAGGTAAGTTACCCTCATAATCAAAATCGATTAACTGGACAAAATCAAACACCTCGGAATCGTCGATATAATAGTAGGCCAGCAGTTGTGCAATGTGCAGGGTCGCCAGCAAAGCAATAACACACAGCATCCACACCAGAACCCACTTAGGGCGAATCGTAAAGTCCACTGCATTAACTCCAAAAAACTATTAAACAACCCTGTTCAATATATACGGCTCATAAAAAAACCGCCAGCATAAGCCGGCGGTTTTTTACTCGGCAGATGCAGTTAGTTTAACAAACTGACTGCTCCGCGCGGGGATGGACAGCTCTATTAATGACTGCCTTTTTTGCGGCCACCTTTAGAGCGCTTATGATGCTTATGGCTTCCCTTCTTTTTCTTCTTTTTCATTTTCTTACTACCGCGCTTCGAACCTTTCGAACCTTTCGAGCCCTTATCCAAGCGCGCAGTTTCATGAACAATAATGGCTCCCATTGCGTCACATACCGCTAAGCCGCTAACGGCTGAAGCCGTGACTGGCGTCTCGACACTGTTGATCAACTCAACAGACCTGATTAGCGTGGCCTCACCTGCTGGGGCTACGCTTGCAATGGGGCTTCCCGGAACATCGCCATCAAACACATCGTCTACAAGAATTTCATTGACCGTAGTAGCGCCAGTATTGGTAATCTTATAAATGAAGTCGACATTTGTACCGCCAAGAATACCATCATACAAAGATAGCGTTAAACCACCGAACACATCGCCTATCTCAAGTGGCGCCGAACATGATGTGTGGAATTCGTTCACCTCGGTATTGCCTAAGGCATCGGTCAACGTAACCGTTGTGGATGAACCAAAGGCGCTTAGAGTAAACGAATCGCCCAACATAATAGTAGATGGAGTGACGGTGCCGCTGCTCACGCTAACCGTTACCTGATCTTGGGGGGCTAACAAAGTTTCGTCTACTGCTCCCGTACAGACTGGTGTTTTTATCAGAGCAGTGAGCGCCTCACTGTCGCTCAGTGCGCATCCGCCACCAGAATACTCGAATGTAAGCGCATCGGCCTTACCATTGGCATAACATCCTGCCCCACTGGGTGGGATTTCACATTCCGAAGAAGGCTGTATCGGCGTCGAGTCAACGACCGTGCCATTTTTATCAACAAAAGCAATGATGCTCCAATTAGACGATGGCGATCCATCGTTAAGCGGAGCTGGCTGGCCTGCGACATAAGGCACAGAACAACTAGTATGTATTTCTTCCTCAGCACCGTTAATGCTAACCGTCAATCTCGAACCGAGATCACCAGGGCGAGCATCAACCGTCATATCTGCTTCTGTTGCAGCGGCAAGGATGGTTGTACCCGGAGTTAGATCAACACCGGAGTAGGCTACATTGCCACCATAATTACCCATGAAGGTAACGTTGGCACTCGTTAGAGGCGCGCCCGTATAGAGTAGCGTGGTTGCCGCAATTTTTGCCTGACACTCCGAGCTCTCAGGCGGCAAGTTAACCAAACACGTTGCCTCCAAAGAAATAGTGCATTCATCGGCCACCACATCTTGCGAGCCAATTTGACCTTTAGCACCGCCATCAAAGTCCACAGAAAAATCACCAGCGAAGTTTGATGTCTCGCTAGTAAGGTTGATTCCAACCCCGCCCGTGTAAAAGCTCTGTAGTTCACCACCTGTTACATTAAAGGTAAGTGTATAGGTGTCGTTAGTTGTAGCTGCACTCCCGGCCGCCTCAAAGCTTGCAATTTCTCCCGTTAACAAGATACCGTCGTACGTTGTCGGCAAGGGCGATAATACAGTCACCTTGCCTTCTAGAACGAGGTCATCGCCAGCTACACCACCCGACAACATACCCGCGCTGTCAAGCTCAATGCTAACTGTAACGCCTTCTGATCCTGAACCTGAAGCTGCACCAATAAAAGCTAACGGCGGCCCACCTAAAGTAGGATCAAACCATGTCGATGGCGGCCCGGAAAAAGTGAACGAGCCGGTCGACGCCGTGTACATTGTCACGCCTGTATCGAAACCGATTAGAGGTGTTCCTAGCGTTAACGGCGAGGCCACTGCGGCGTTGGAAACTGAAACTGCCGCTATCAGAAGAGCACTTGCGTAGCCACTGCTTCGCAGTTTTTTACTGTTGGTAAGTTTCATAGTACACGCCTCAACTTTTGTATTTCAAAGTTTTTAATATTATTCAATTAGTAGCAATCTCAACTTAAAATCGCTTGACGCGGGCTAACCCGACCATCCCCATCAGCGCCGAGCCGAATAACCAAAGAGCGGCAGGCACTGGAATTGGCGCAAGGTCCCCAAAGGTTCCGAAGGCAGTCCCCGAAAAGTTTGAATTGAAATCATTATCGTCATAACCCGTTGCAGACAGGATCAAGCCACCCACACCAGCGACACCAGCGGGAGTTTGATCATAACCAACATACAAAGGCGCGAGGTCTCCACCGGTTGGCGTAAAAATAAATTCTAGAATTTCTTGGGCATCATTGCTAAAACCAAAAGCTGTGAGGGTGCCCGTTAGCAGTGTTCCCGACGATGCATTGATAATATCACCAGACGTTGTACCCAGAACGGAGATTGTTCCACTCACCAATATTCCGCCTGCAGAAATTTCAGCAGTCAGCGAGACCGACCCAGCGACGTTTTGAGATGTTTCTCCATCTGACGACAGGGTAGAAGTGAAGGCCTCGAGGCTGAAAATATCTGTTGCAGCATCGTAAGTTGCGCTACCAAAATTAAAACTCAAATCAGGATCAAACTCAGTAAGATCAAGATTGAGAGGCGCGGCATGCGACCACGAGCTAGCCAACGTTATAACGGCAACAACGGCACTAAAACCTAATTTCTTATACGACATAAATAGGACTCCGAAAAACTATTTCGATAAGTTAGATCGAGCTGGCTTCGTTTTTTATTGAAGTCATCAACTCAAGCAGACTTTTTTAACAGACTGATTTTTATTTAAAAATACTATTATTTATATTCGTTATCTTTACGCTGATCACTTCCTTATGAAGTGGCTAGGCTTTCACGTTTATTGTCATTATTGATCGCTTTTTAAACGAATCATTACCTTCGACCACATAGGTTACTCCTACCTGTTCACTTTTGCAACGATATTCCGTACCGTTTTCGTGCGGGAAGCACAAGCTCTATGCTACTTAACTTAACCTAGCCTGGCCTGCTTTATACTGCCCTAAGCTGCTCGGCCCAGCACCATAGTCACGCAAACCAACCCTATAAAACCCTCAAAATTCAGGAGCTTATGCCTCGAAGGAAGTGTTGGTCTATCATCGACCCCACCACATTAGATTGAACTAAATGCGCCGCATAATAAGTATGGAAACACCGAATACGGGTGAAATCACTGATGCCGCCAATACCCTTCTTTTGCAATGCCGCGAGGTAATTTAGATCTGTGAGCTGCTTGCGTATGCCGGCAGACATGTAATTGTCTCGTGCGGCAATATAACTGGCATGATCACTCGCCAGTTGAGACTTCAAGTCTGCGCAGGTATCAATTTGATGCTGTAACACAGAAATATTGCCTGCCGCTTCCAGTCCATCTAGCCAATAATTAAGTTCTTTATCGATTAGCCAAAATAAGGTGGGAAATGGTTTTTGATCAACCAAACTTTCTACTCTGATAACACTTGGCTCTCCTTTGACGTTGCGAACTTGCACAGCGGCCAAACCGCGCGGCTCTCGCCCTAATAGCTCAGTGATCAATAGCCTGTCATCGCTAGACACACCCTCACCCATAATTACCCCACTACTCGCTTCTAATATGATTACAACGGCATCACGATTGTTAGAGCCATAAAAAAAGCCCGACACAAGCCGGGCTTTTTTAACTGAGAACCGCTAAAGCTTTTCGGCTAGCTCGGGAAGCACAGTGAACAGATCGGCCACTAGGCCGTAATCAGCAACCTGAAAGATAGGGGCATCTTCATCCTTGTTAATGGCAACAATCACTTTACTATCTTTCATGCCTGCCAGATGCTGAATGGCGCCCGAAATACCCACAGCAATATAGAGATCGGGGGCTACGATTTTTCCAGTCTGCCCTACCTGCATATCATTAGGCACGAAACCCGCATCAACTGCCGCGCGCGACGCACCCATAGCTGCATTGAGCTTATCTGCAACGGCTTCTATTAACTTGAAGTTTTCGCCATTTTGCATGCCTCGACCACCTGAAACAACAACGCTCGCCGAAGTCAATTCAGGACGATCTGACTTAACAATTTCTTCACTGACAAATGCTGATATTCCTGCGTCATGGACCGATGCAAGAGCCTCAACTACCGCCGAGCCCCCTGCTGCCGCCACTGCGTCGAAGGCGGTGGTGCGCACTGAGATTACCTTTTTCGCATCGCTCGATTGGACAGTGGCAATAATATTGCCTGCATATATAGGCCGTTCAAAAGTGTCTCCACTAATCACCGCAGATATTTCCGAAATCATTTGTACATCTAACAAGGCTGCAACACGCGGTAAGAAATTTTTACCCCCGGTAGTTGCCGGTGCCAGAACGTAGTCGTAATCAGCAGCCACTTCAGCCACTAAGCCGCCTATATTTTCGGCCAACTGGTGCCCATAAGCTGCGTTATCCGCACTTAAGACTTTTGCCACGCCTGCCACTGCACTCGCTTGCTGCGCTGCACCGTCACAGTCTTGACCGGCTACCAAAACGGTTATGTCGCCGCCAATCGCTGCCGCTGCAGCAACCGTGCTTAACGTGGCTTCTTTTAACTGGGCATTATCGTGTTCAGCTACAACAAGAATACTCATCAAATCACCTTCGCTTCATTTTTCAGTTTATCGACCAATTCATCGACACTCTCTACTTTTATACCCGCTTGGCGCTGGGGCGGAGGAGATACTTTGACCAGCGTTACACGCGGAGAAATATCCACACCCAATTCGTCAGCCGTTAGTGTGTCGAGCGGTTTCTTTTTTGCCTTCATAATATTTGGCAAAGATGCATAGCGCGGCTCATTAAGACGCAAGTCTGTGGTGACAATGGCCGGCAAAGTCAAACTCACAGTTTGTAAGCCACCATCGATTTCACGCGTTACATTGACGTTTGAACCGTCGAGTTTAACAACCGAAGCAAACGTACCCTGCGGCATACCAGTGAGCGCACCGAGCATTTGCCCAGTTTGATTGTTATCGCCGTCAATGGCTTGCTTACCCAAAATGATCAGCTCAGGCGATTCTTTTTCAATCACTGCCTTGAGTAGCTTAGCTACAGCCAATGGCTCAGGGGATACGTCAGTCTCAACTAAAATAGCTCGGTCTGCGCCTAACGCCAGCGATGTGCGCAACTGCTCTTGGCAGACTTTAGGCCCGATTGAAACTGAGACGATTTCAGTGACGGTGCCGGCCTCTTTAAGGCGCACGGCCTCTTCAATTGCTATTTCGCAAAATGGGTTGAGTGCCATTTTGACATTGGCGAGATCGACATCAGAGCCGTCGGCTTTTGGCCTGGCTTTAACGTTGTAGTCGATAACGCGCTTGACTGCTACCAAAACTTTCATAGAGTCTCCGCTTATTAATCAAATGTGAATGTAGGTGCTAACTAAGTGTGCAGTAAAGGCGCCTCGCCAACTAACTTACTATTGAGAAACGCCGAGGAAGTAACGGTAAAAAAGAGCGCGATATGATGTCTATATTCTTGCCTTAGGTCAACCGTCTAGACGATTTAATCATAGGCCAATTAGCCACAGCAACAGGACTTACTGCTCTTTATTCCCAGCATATACGCAAGATGCAACGCCGCAGATTAGATATTTAACAAAAATTTAGTTTGCGGACTCTAAATTGAAGTGAGGTTTCACTTTATTCGACATTTTCATGGTTGGGCGACAACAATTTGCATATAATAACCGCTCGGTTAGCTACGCAGTGAGAAGCCGTTTAATCGTGGCTTTAGGCGGATAACGCCTCGCACCCGTTCACGCGAATTACCCTTATGTAATCATCCAGCAAGTCTTAATATGATGCGATCGGTGCGCACGAGTAATGCAAATATGCAAAGCATTGTATTTTTCCAGATCTCATAACGACTATTGCAGACTGCTATAACTCAAGCATAGTTTGATAGGATTTTACGCAACACAAAACAACCATGCTTGCGAGTCAAACTTGACTCGCCTTACGATAGAGAAAATTTTAGCTGAGGTAAAAATTATGACGAGAGAGTCAATGGAGTTTGATGTGGTAATTGTTGGCGCTGGACCGGCTGGCCTCTCCACTGCCTGCAAGCTCGCACAGCTTGCTCAAACTAACGAGCAAGAAATTACTATATGCGTTGTAGAAAAAGGCTCCGAGGTTGGCGCGCATATTTTATCGGGCGCCGTCCTAGACCCCCGCTCCATGAACGAACTCTTCCCCAACTGGAAGGAATTAGGCGCGCCACTTAACGTACCCGTTAGTGACGATAAAGTGTTATTCCTACCGAATGAAAAGTCAGCTTTTTCTGTCCCCACTTTGTTTAGCCCCGGCCTGAAAAACCATGGTAACTATGTCATCAGTTTGGGCAATATATGTCGCTGGCTAGCCGAGCAAGCCGAATCACTAGGCGTAGAGGTCTATCCCGGCTTTGCTGCTGCAGAAGTGCTCTACCACGAAGATGGTAGTGTAAAAGGAATCGCAACGGGCGACATGGGGCTTAGCGCGACGGGTGAGCATAAAGACAGCTACATGCCCGGCATGGAGCTTCATGCAAAGTACACCGTTTTCTCTGAGGGCTGCCGAGGTAATCTTGGCAAGGAAATCATAGCCCGCTTTGAATTAGATAAAGATTCGGAGCCACAGCATTATGGCATTGGCTTTAAAGAGATTTGGGAAATTGATCCTGAAAAGCATCAGGCTGGATTAGTAGTGCATACCATGGGCTGGCCCGCAGCAAAGAGCACCGTTTCGGGCTCCTACCTCTATCACGGGGAAGGCAATCAAGTTGCGGTAGGCTACGTGGTACCTCTTAGCTACGAAAATCCTCACCTCTCACCTTTTGATGAATTTCAACAGTGGAAACAGCATGCCAAAATAAAAGCCTTTTTAGAGGGCGGTAAACGCATAAGCTATGGTGCGCGTGCGATTATTAAGGGGGGCCCACAATCGCGACCTAAAATGTCCTTCCCTGGCGGATTGTTAATTGGAGACGACGCAGGCACGCTAAACTTTGCTCGCATAAAAGGCAGTCATACGGCGATGAAATCAGGAATGATCGCAGCCGAAACTCTTTTCAATACGCTCAGTGCCGAAACACAAGAGCGCGACATTACGGCCTACAAAACCAATTTCGACAACTCTTGGCTAAATGAAGAGCTGAACAAATGGCGCAACTTCGGCCCACTTCTGCACAAGTTTGGCGGCATTATTGGAGGCGCGGCAGCCTTTATTGACCAAGGGATACTGCAAGGCAAATTACCTATCACCCTATCGGATCCGACACCCGATCATGCACTTCTAAAGCCTGCCGCTGATATGCCGAAAATCGAATACCCCAAACCGGATAATGTGATTAGTTTTGACAAGCTATCTTCTGTCTTTTTATCTAACACCAATCATGAAGAAGACCAACCTTGTCATCTGCACTTAAAAGATAGCAGCATCCCGATAGCGCATAACCTCCCGTTATACGATGAGCCTGCACAGCGTTACTGCCCTGCCGGCGTCTATGAAATTGTTGAAAAAGATGGCGAACCGGCATTTCAAATCAATGCCCAAAACTGCGTTCATTGTAAAACCTGCGATATTAAAGATCCGTCGCAAAACATTGTTTGGGTGACGCCCGAAGGCAGTGGCGGGCCAAACTACCCGAACATGTAATAGTGATTTTTTATTCAGGCTGGAATTGGTGCTGCTTATTCGTCATACCAGCACGCTGAATAACCAAAGGCTTTGAATATGATCAAGGAAGATCTCAATCCGGCGGCCTACAGGCTGCCTAGCGTGTAATTAAAGCCGGACGACTGCAGCAGCAATATGCCTTGGCTTTCGTCAGGCTCACCCCATTCAACCAACTGATAATAACAACTGCGAGAGACTCGCGCGTATAAACTGTCACGAACATGTACTTTGGGCACTTCGGTCATCTGACCCGGCGGCAGAGATAAGTTTATGCAATGGCCGTCACCAATGATGAATTCATCGCCGCAATTAGTCTTCGCAATAATTTGTTGTGCCGCACCAAGATGATGACGCTCAACCTCAACAATCACGAAGGGTAAATCGTCGACCTCTATCTTCAGCATCTGCTCTGGTGCTTGGATATAGTAATCGTTATCGATTGTCATTAGCTGTTTGGCAAACAAGCGCACCATAGCATTCCGTTCAATTAGCGAATCGTTGTAAAACCATCGCCCATCGCTACGGATCCTTATTGAAATTCTACCTTTACGCAGCTTGCCCGCAATCATGCTCAGAACACTTTTTAATATTTAAGGGATAACATCAGTTTTTATTGTAGCAACTGGCTTAAAGCAATTACATAAAGATAGATCGCGCAGCAAAACACTAAAGCTATTACTTAGTTATTCTTTGCCCTGCCCTTTTCAAAAAAGAGCATAAAAGAGCCCGGCCAGCAGCTACTCCGCATGCCCAGCCAATAAAGCTGCCGTATGCTCGAATGCACGCGTAAATTTATTTTGCCCACGCGTCGAGCTCAATGCTTGCGACGACAAGAAGCTGATAGTTATCTGATCAAACGATCGATTACTATGCAGGTCAGTTATATTAATTTCAAGCCTTCTAGCATGTGTTGGATTAACAGTTTCACCATCAAGCTTTGAAATAGCGTTTTCACCAACAACCTCAGACGATATAACCAATCCGCTGGCGGCTGATAAAGGCTGACTTCTAAGCGTTAAATAAAAACCTTGTTCGCCAGGCTCCTGATCAGCACTAACCACAGCCACCGAATTAAAGTAAGCCTTTAGCTGATGACCCAACTCATCGACTAACTGTTGATTATCACCAGCAACATAAATATCGGCCTGGCTGGATAAAGGGTACCGCAGCTCGCGATCCAGTTTATATGAAGGCACATAAGGCACGGTAGATAAAGCGGCTCCTGCCAAGCGATTCAGTACGCCAGCATCGGAATCAGTGAAAGTACAGGCCTGCATCAGCCCACCGGCCAGAATGACAAGCCCCGCTCGTATCAATCGCTCTACACGAGGCCTCAGCCTTACTCCCAATGCATACACACCCATACACTCACCACCAATGACAAAAGATCGACGAGCCTGACTCAGTACCCGCATAGTCAAAGCTACCTAGACCCTATAAATATTCGAGTCGCCGGCAAGGCAACACCTGAAGACCCTCTATTGATAGTGTAGAAGCTAGCAGGGGAAAGTTCTTGGTGAGATGAACAAAAAAAGCCCAGCAATGCTGGGCTTTTTTTAGAGATATAGAAACGAAAGATTTAGGTGGCCTCTCAGCGCATAAAAACCGGCTTATGGGCCAATGCGCCTAAATGTGGCCTCAGCCGCAAACTCTCATAAAAATTTCGAAATCGCAACATCGACTACAACAAACGAACAGCCGTGACGCCTTCAATGGCCGTCAGTGCCGTAACTACGGATTCCGTGGGCTGTTGCTCAACATCAATGATGTTATAGGCCATATCGCCGCGACTCTTATTTAACAAGTCGATAACATTTATCTCATTCTCTGCCAGCACAGCGGTGATACTACCCAACATGCTCGGCACGTTGATATTGCAGACCGTCAAGCGATATCCGGAAGTTCTATCTAATGACAAAGGAGGAAAATTGACCGAATTGAGAACATTACCATTCTCTAGATAATCTTGTAATTCTTTTGCCGCCATCACTGCGCAGTTAACCTCGGCTTCTTCAGTGCTAGCGCCAATGTGCGGCATAAGCAGAACGTCTTCTCGCCCTATCATTCCCGGCTTAGGAAAATCGGCAATGTAGCCCGCTATTATTCCGGCATCAAGCGCTTTGATTATCGCTTCACCACTTACAATCTCGGCACGCGCGAAGTTTAGAATTTTGCAATTTGGCTTAGCCACTTTTAATAGCTTTTCATTAACCAAGTCACGCGTTGCATCAAGCACAGGTAAATGCAAAGAAATGAAGTCAGCCTTGCCAAACAAAGCCTCAATAGAATTCATTTTTTCTACTTTACTCGACAACCTCCAAGCTGCCTCAATAGAAATAGCCGGATCGTAACCGATCACATTCATGCCCATGCTCAAAGCCATATTCGCCACCTGCGACCCAATAGCTCCTAAGCCAACCACACCTAGCGTTTTGCCCTGGATTTCGCCGCCTTTAAATCGTTTTTTCTCTTGCTCTAACAATTTATTCATTGCGTCATTATCTTCAAGCGAAGCTAACTCATCGACGTACTTAATGCCTGGGATAATACCGCGCGAACCCAGCAGCAAACCTGCCATAACCAGCTCTTTTACAGCATTTGCATTGGCCCCAGGAGCGTTAAATACTGGAATACCACGAGCAGTGCAACTATCAACCGGCACATTATTAACACCAGCACCTGCACGCCCAATAGCTTTTACCGATGCGTCTATTTCGGCCTCTTGCAGTTTATGGCTACGCAATAAAATCGCATCAGGCCCTGCTTGCTCTGGGCCAACGCTATAATCCTTCTTATCGAATACAGCGATACCTTCGGGGGCGATATTGTTGAACGTTTTAACACTAAACACTGTGATTTTTTCTCCGTACTTAAATGGGCCGGCATACGTTAAAGGCGTGTATGCCAATCGAATGAATAAATTATGGGGTATCGTGGTAGCAGCTACGTGCTTAATATCTCGTAATGACAGCCGACTGCTTGAGATTTTCTATGTAAGCACCGAGCTCTTGACGAGCAACGGCATCGGCAGATTGTTGCTCAAGCAAAGCCTGCTGATTCGCATCAAGCGCGCCCTTGCCATCAGAGACTGAATTGATTTTGAATAAAAGCCGCGTACCGTTCGATGAAGTAACGGTCTCAACCGTTTTTCCCTCGTTAGAGCGCGATGCTGCAAAAATAGCTTCAAGTAACTCGCGAGGAAGCGTTCGAGTTTGACGGGTAACGTCACTGGCTGTAGGAGCAAGGCCAGAAGCGACCATGACCTTAGTAAATTCGCCGCCATCGGCAACCTGCTGGACTAACTCTGCAGCTAACTCACTCAGTGCCAGCTCAGCTTTTTGCTGCAAAAGACGAATCTCAATTTGACTGCGCACTTCATCAAAATCGAGCTGCCGCGGTTCGTAAGCCTCTTTAACTCTGACTACAACTCCTTGGCCGTCATTCAACTCAATAACTTCACTATTCATTCTGTCGTCGAGCACATCGGTACTAAAAAGGGCGTCTAGCACTCTTGAATCTGAGAATAGTTGTTGCTGTTGCGATGTCAGCTGAGTACCTTGACTTGATGACGATGAACCGCCCGTTCGCGTGATACCGCTAACCGACTCAATCGTGCCGTCGATTGCCGAAGCGGGCTCTGCTAGATCAGCGGCATTGAATGCCACATCCGCAACTTGCGCCATTACTCTGACATATTCTTTGGTGGCCGAGCGGCGCTGAATTTGCATTTCTATATCGCGCTTAATGTCTTCAAATGCGGGCATGCTGGTCTTAGCGATATCAGTAACGGTTATAAGGTGTATGCCTGCATCCGTGGTGACCGGAGCAGAGAGCGCACCCTCGGACAATGCAAAGACAGCCTCTTCAAATTCTTCAGGAAAGGTACCATCTTTTTCCGCATAGCCTAAATCACCACCCTCTCTGGCCGAACCCACATCTTGCGAATACTCAACAGCCAATACTTCGAACGATGTACCCGCATTATATTTTTCTGCGATTTCTGCCATTTTTTGCAGTGCATCGCTCTCAGACTGATCACTGTTAATCTCTAACAATATGTGCGCAATCTCCCTACGCTCAGTCTCAATGAACTCATTTTTTTGGCTGTTATATTCAGCCACCACTAACGATTCTTCAACAGATTCTGACAACGCCTCACGGTCTATCAATAAGTACTCTACATCGACGTTCAGAGCTGTAAGGAATTCAGTTTTACTCGCTTCGTAGTAATCGGTCAGTTCAACTTCGCTAACATCAGTGGATTGAGTGATATCTCCAATTGTAAGTTCGACCCAATCAACAGCGCGCGTTTCGTTCACGATGTCTAGTATCAAGCGAGTATTCTGCTCAGTAACAAATCCGCTCTGTAAAATGCCCGCCCTAAGCTGACCCAAACGAATGTCTTCTGCCAAACGGCCTTTGAGAGTATTCAAATTAAAACCCGTATCGGCAAGCACCCGGGTCATTTGTTCGCTAGAAAATTTGCCATCCACTTGAAACGCCGTTGTCTGCATAATCGTTTGCTGTAATAACGCTTCGGGAATCGTCAGAGACAACTCTCCAAATAATTGGCGAATTAACGTCGACTCAGTTAGCCTTTGTATTGCCGCAGGGGTAAGTTTCTCTTGACTTAACTGCTCAAAATCTACGTCCTCACCCATACGCGAGGCCATCTCATTACGCAACAACACCACTTCCTGAGCAACTTGCTGCGCATCAATCTCCTCTCCATTCACTTCAAGCACGGTTGCGGCCCCGCCACCGCCGGTGAGAAGTGACTCAGCTCCAAACAAAACAAATGGCACTATGATAATCGCAAGCAATACCTTCCCCATGCGACCTTTGATATTTTCACGAAAAGTTCTAAGCATTAATTATTAAACTCGAAGACATTAATTATTAAAGGAGAAAGTATTCCGGTCATGATGCTTGCCGAAAATGTTCACTGAGGACTGGCTAACTAAAACACTGCGCGGCTTCACTCCAGCCTTTACATCATAAAAACGGCAGTTATTGGTCTCATTCAAAAGCCTAAAACGGGGTGATAGTGACAACTGACGCCGCGCACTAAACTTGAAAGCGACTCACTGCCTCCAAAAAGACAGCTGGTTCATTATCAATTAGCGAGCCCACCGATCGACTATATTAAAACTATCGGTTTGAACTGAACTCAATAAACTTAATTTACTGCGTCTTTAAGTGCCTTGCCCGCTTTAAAACCCGGTACTCGACATGCCTTAATTTGAATAGTCTCACCGGTTTGAGGATTTCGACCTGCACGAGCGGCACGGTCTTTAACCTGAAAAACACCAAAACCAACCAAGCTTATTGGATCACCGTCTCGGAGAGTTTCTCCAATAGTGTCTAGGGTTGCATCTAAGGCTCTTCCCGCCGCCGCTTTTGATATGTCTGCAGATAATGCAATGGCGTCGATTAATTCTGACTTATTCATGAATAACTCTCCAAGGTTCTTTAAAAGCTGTATTCGATTAAATTAAAAATGGTGTGGCCTGCTTGTAAAGCTCGAACAGGCCGACAAATGGAACTCCAGGCGTCAAAGATGCTTATTAAGGACTTTTCGCCCTCAAATGGCCAGCCCCGCTTAAAAAACCGAAGGCAACCTGACACAAAAACAGACGCGGGACTTTATACCAAACAGCCGAACAGGGTCAAGGTTAGATCGAATCGGTTCCATTATTTGTGGGGTTTTGGCGGATATCCATTTTTTTTCGCCCTTGTGCTACCTCATTATTGACTAAATAGTCGCCTAGGGCCTTGGTGATCCCGGTTTGAGCTGAATTACCCCAACCAATGGTTAGTGCGTTTTAATCCTAGTATCGGGCTCACCGTCATGCTCCGAGCGCTGCCGATCACTGGAAGGCGCGGTAACATTATATTCCTCATCACTCAAAGGGTCCGGCATTTTTTCTAGCGCAATCTCTAAAACCTCATCAATCCACTTAACAGGTTTTATCTCGAGCGCCTGCTTAATATTTTCTGGAATTTCTTTTAAGTCACGCTCATTTTCATCAGGAATAATAACCGTCTTAATGCCGCCTCGATGAGCTGCCAATAACTTTTCCTTGAGCCCACCAATGGGCAACAACTGGCCCCGCAATGTAATCTCACCCGTCATAGCGACCTCGGAACGCACAGGGATTTGCGTCAGCGAAGAGACTAAAGCTGTGCACATTGCTATGCCAGCACTAGGCCCGTCTTTTGGTGTGGCGCCTTCGGGCACATGAAAATGAATGTCGTTCTTCTCATTGAAATTAGCCGCGACCCCCAAAACTTGTGCGCGAGAGCGCACTACCGTAGTGGCTGCCAATATCGACTCCTGCATAATATCACCCAGCGAGCCTGTTTTTACCTGCCTTCCTTTACCAGGCACTGTGGCGACTTCGATAGTGAGCAATTCACCGCCAACCTGCGTCCACGCCAAACCGGTAACTTGACCAATTCTATTTTCGGCATCCGCCTCGCCATACTTAAACTTTTGAACGCCGCAGTAATCGGCCAAATTATCTGCATTTACCACCACTGGAGCCTCTGTATCTTTGGTGGTAATAGCCTTGATAACCTTGCGCACTACTTTTGAAATATTCCGCTCCAACGCCCGCACGCCGGCTTCACGGGTGTAGTGTCGAACCAGTGACATCAAAGCCGATGTTTCCATTTCAAGCTCACCGGGCTTCACACCGTTTAGCTCAATTTGTTTTGGAAGCAGGTAGCGCTCAGCAATATTTAATTTCTCATCTTCCGTGTAACCAGGAATCCTTATAACTTCCATGCGATCTAATAACGGCGCCGGAATATTCATGGAGTTTGAAGTACACACAAACATCACATCCGACAAGTCATAATCCACCTCTAAGTAATGATCGTTAAACGTGTGGTTTTGCTCAGGATCGAGCACTTCCAAAAGTGCAGAGGCAGGATCGCCACGATGATCCATCCCCATTTTATCAATTTCATCTAACAAAAATAATGGATTCTTAACCCCTACCTTCGATAATTTTTGCAAAATCTTGCCTGGCATTGATCCTATGTAGGTACGACGGTGGCCCCTGATCTCAGCTTCATCACGCACGCCTCCCAAAGCCATACGCACAAACTTTCGATTTGTCGCACGGGCGATAGATTCACCTAGCGACGTTTTACCAACCCCTGGTGGTCCTACCAAGCACAATACAGGGCCCTTTAACTTTTTTACACGACGCTGTACGGCAAGATATTCAATAATGCGATCTTTAACTTCCTCAAGACCATAATGGTCCTTATCGAGAATTTTCTGAGCCTTATTCAGGTCATATCTGACCTTGCTCTTTTTCTTCCAAGGAATACCTGCCATCCAGTCAATATAGCTACGAACTACTGATGCCTCAGCCGACATTGGTGACATCATTTTCAACTTATTCATCTCAGCAGTAATTTTCTTTTCTGCCTCCTGCGGCATTCCAGCTTTGTCAATTTTCTCTTGCAACTCATCAAACTCGTTAGTCACATCATCCATATCGCCTAATTCTTTCTGAATCGCCTTCATCTGCTCATTGAGATAGTATTCGCGCTGCGACTTCTCCATCTGCTTTTTGACACGGCCACGTATTTTCTTTTCAACTCTAGACAACTCTAACTCGGCATCCATAAAGCCCATTAATAGCTCGGCACGCTCCGCTACTGAGGGCTCTGACAATACAGATTGCTTCTGCTTCACTTCTAAAGCTAAATGCGTAGCCACTGTATCGACAAATCGCGATGCAGAATCTATACCCGCCAGTGAACTGAGCACCTCCGCCGGCACTTTTTTACTCACTTTGACATACTGCTCAAATTGCGCTGTAAGAAGTGCCATCAATTCAGCGCCGGCTTTAGCTTCAACTAATTCTTCTTCACAAATTTCATAATTAACACGCAAAAAAGGACCTGCAGCTAACGGATCGCCGTCATCATCTGATACCGCATCATCCGAAACGTCCTCACCTTCGGCTACACCGAGAATTTTTGCACGGTGCCCACCTTCAACAAGTACTTTCACGGTGCCATCAGGCAATCGTAGTAATTGTAAAATTGTTGAAACAGTGCCTAATGAATACAAGCTTTCAATACCTGGATCATCTGTATCAGGTTCGGTTTGTGCCACTAGTAATATTTGCTTATCTTCAGCCATTGCGGCCTCAAGCGACTGAATAGACTTTTCCCTACCCACAAACAAGGGAACAACCATTTGCGGATAAACAACAACATCTCTTAGTGGCAGGACGGGTAAAGATAAACTCATAGATGACCTCTATCTGGAAAGACAGGCTAAAGCGCTAAGGTTAACTAACTTGGCTATTGCCTACCTTAACATTAAACGGAATACGTGCCCTGTATAATGGGCACAGAAATAATCTGACGCGCATAAACAAAGCCATGAACTTTACTCAAACGCTACTATTGGAATATGGGGATGAAAAAGGCAATTGCAACTCATCGGTGCCGCAATTAGTTCCGCCGCAGGCCGACGCCCAGCATTTTGAGCCGGCTCAATAAATAAGCGGCTTGTAGAGCCAATCTAACCGAAGGTAGTGCCCTAGAGACCGCCATAAAGATCTTACTAGGCCAGCCTAAGCAGCCAAAATAGCCTGCTACAACGAGCCTAAATCAAGCGTCGTCGGCTGCTGCTGTTTTGGGTTCGGTAGTTTGGCCATAAACGATAAGCGGCTCAGAATCGCCAGAAATGACCGACGCATCGATGACCACTTTTGCCACATTTTCCTGCGATGGAATCTTATACATGGTGTCGAGTAACACCGACTCCAAAATTGAACGCAACCCGCGCGCACCAGTCTTTCGCTTCATGGCTCTCAAAGCAATGGCTTGTAGTGCATCGCGCCTAAAATCAACCTCAACACCTTCCATTTCAAACAGCTTGCCATATTGCTTGGTTAGGGCATTTTTAGGCTCTGTTAATATTCGAACGAGAGCGTCCTGATCAAGCTCTTCCAACGTTGCTATAACCGGCAAGCGGCCCACAAACTCAGGGATCAAACCGTAGCGCACAAGATCCTCTGGCTCAAGATCATTGAGCGTTTCGCCAAAGTTTTTCGACTCGTCTTTACTCTTAACTTCTGCATTGAAGCCAATGCCACTCTTCTCGGAACGGTCTCGAATGACTTTGTCTAGGCCAGCAAAAGCGCCACCACAGATAAACAGAATATTGGATGTGTCGACCTGAAGAAACTCTTGCTGCGGATGTTTTCGCCCGCCCTGAGGAGGCACGGAGGCAACGGTTCCTTCAATTAGCTTTAACAGTGCCTGCTGCACGCCTTCACCAGACACATCGCGGGTGATGGAGGGGTTATCCGATTTGCGCGAAATCTTATCAATTTCATCAATGTAAACAATTCCTACCTGGGCCTTCTCGACATCATAATCGCATTTTTGCAGCAATTTTTGAATAATGTTTTCTACGTCTTCACCCACGTAACCAGCTTCTGTTAACGTAGTAGCATCGGCTATTGTGAAGGGCACATCGAGTAAAC
>Ga0075469_10000206_pt1 | contig 24672 bp, 30 predicted proteins | sample DEB08_DNA_13_FD_77577 | JGI IMG/M metagenome (GOLD analysis project Ga0075469, IMG submission 77577) | Aqueous microbial communities from the Delaware River and Bay under freshwater to marine salinity gradient to study organic matter... | ecosystem: Environmental > Aquatic > Marine > Coastal ...
GTAAAGTCTGCTAAGTCACAAGCAGCGATAGCCAACGCGGATACAGGCTCTCTTCTAGTTGACCAAGAAAAGCGTATAGCGGCAACGGCCAAAGCGGCAAAAGAGCGGGCAGCAAGACCTAAGAAATCCAAGGAAGAGATACGCGTTGCTTCGCAAAGAAAAGCTATAGACACGCCCCTTAGAAACAAACCTGACGGTATCCAAGGCGAGGGGTTAGAGCATAATAACCAAGATGTTAAGATCAAAAGCCGTAATCCGATAGTAATTAACGGTTACAGTGTTCCGCCAACCCAGGCTGAAGATATGGCCAACGTGTTCGAGCACGAAGAGACTGATCCTATATACTCTGCGTCTGCCGTAGCTATAGCCAATATCAAGAAAGAGCTATCCGATATAAGAAAAATGTCTGCTAGTGAAGTGCTAACTAAATACAAACAGAGCGCCACTGATCTGATAGACCTACGAAGAGCTAGTATTGACATTCTCGAGGATGTTCCTGATCCTTTTAAGCAGAATAAGGCTTCTAAACGTTTGTTTCAGCTCCTCGATTTGAGGAAGAAAATGCTTGCAGTGCCAGCTGGTTTTGCTGCTGACGCTGTCGCCATGTTTAAAAAAGTGCATGGCAACACAGGCCCTATATCAAGAAAAGACGCGATGGCTAAAATAGAAGCCAGCTTAGAGCAGGTGTCTCCTAAGCACAAACGCGAACTACGGTTTCTAAAAGCTAAAATTCGAAAGCTCGAAGAAAAAAACGAAGCCTTACCAGCTAATAAGAACGCTCAGCGCTATACAGAAATAAAAGCTTTAACCACTAAAGTACAGACTCTTGAGAACCTTCAGAATAAGTTCACCAAGGCGTATAACAAACCTCTATTTAATGCGGTTGATAAAGGCACCACTAATGTAGTTAAGAACAAAGAGCAGTTAGAGCAGCTTAACGCAGCAGCAGATGCATCTCGCGAAGCAACCCGTTTAGTGTCAACTAGGGGTAAACTTGATCTTAGTCCAGAGAGTGTGGCCGCGAGAAGAAAAGCCACCCCTCCTCAGACGCCAGCACAGCAGCTAAAAGCGGAGCAAACTGAGCGCTCAGTGGCTAAAGGCAACGCGCCTAAAACGCTCTCTGCGAAGGACAAGGCTTATAACGAGAGACTAAAAGCACAAGGCGAGACTGCCGCTGCTAGTAAAGCTGCTAATTTAGCGAAGGCTAGGAAAGTAGAGGACGACGTTCAGCCTGAGGAAGCTTTGGACCGTTATAAAGTTAATAGCATGTTTAAAGCAAAAGTGGCTGCGCTAGTAAAGGCGGGCGATGACGGTGGGTTAGTTCGGTTAGTTAAGACACAGACTGCGCGCGCGGCGAAAGCTAAAGGCACAGGGCTCTTTAAGATAATCGAAAGTGAACGCGCTCACGCAGCAGCTGCATTAGCAGCGATGGAAGCGCCTGCTAGAGCCGGCTACACATCGAAAGAATCCCCAGCCCAGTCTGCCTCTATCGAAGCGGTCAAAGCAATAGCGTCGAATACTATTGAGCAGCTAAAGAACCTTAATACAAAAGCTAAAATAAATAAGCTACAGACAGCGCTCACTACCTTAGCTAAAAACTTGAATCTCGATACAGTAGTTGAAGCTATGTCTGTTGAGCAGGCGATGGCTTATGCTAAGCAAAACGGCTTTACTGACTACTTAGCCAAGATGCAGAACGGCACGTTGCACGGATTCGTAACCAGCGTAACCAATGGTAAGATCCGTGTGTTTATCCACCCAGGTCTAACAGGTAAGCTCCGTAACGAGATCATTGCCCATGAGTTTGGCCATGTTGTATTCCGTAGCCTAGCCCTTAGCGCTTCCAAGCTAGATGCTACAGCTATCATGAATGACTTTAAAGCGTGGTCTGCTAAGCATGGACGTAGCACTGCCGGTGCACTTCTTAGGTCTAAAAAGACAGCACATGCGTCGTTACTTGCCGCTGTCAATGGGCTTGATGGTTTGAATGTTGCAGACCTTCCAGAAGCCTCGCGTAAATACCTATTAGATTTTGAAGAATACTTCGCGGATAACGTATCTAAATGGGTGATGGATAAAACAGCGACACCTCGTACAGAGGTCGAGAAGTTCTTCCATGCGGCTGTTCAAATGTTTAAAAAGCTAGCAGCAAGACTCGGCGTTCCTGGATTTAATATCTATGGCATGACGGAAAGCCTTGTTTCTAGTACTGCTGATTTCACTTCAGTATTCTCTGAAAAGCTTCAAGGCTTAGAAGCAGCGCTAAAAAACATGGACGCTGACACTGTATTTGAAGTGACAAAAGAGAATGCTTTCGCACTGTATGCGGCGGCTCGAGCTAACATCGAGCGTAAGCTCGGAGAACTATCTCGGCATGGTATCGGTAGCTCGCTGCAGTACGTGAACAAGAAAACACGCGCGGCTATTGACCAAGCTATGAATAGTCCAGCTATCAAGAACCAAGTCTCTAAACTAGGCGATGTGACGCCTGAGCTTGCTTTTCAAATGTGGCAGGCGGGTAAGCTCAAAGTCGGCCCTACACTACAAGCTAGTTTCGAGTCTCTACAAAAGGGCTTTGAGTCAATACTAGATGCTGCTCATAAGGCTATGATGGATGGAAAGCACGGCGCGGCACTTAAGCAGAATAAAGAACGCGATAATCTAAAAAGCTTCGAGGTGGTAGACAGCATACTTAGAGAGAAGTTTAATAGAGAAACACCTGCTATGAGTTCCTTAGAGTTTGAAGGGGTAGACGCAGCGATCGCTAAACAAGAACGTGCTGCTCAAGGTATCCTTGGGAAGGCTAAGCGTGCTTTCTTCATCTCCGACGAACGTTTGAGAGCAACTAAGATCCCAACGTTGAATGCAATAGCGGACATGCTTCATGTGAAAGCAGGTAGACGTAACGTTGCTAACACGATGGATCAAGATAAAGCGATGAAACGTGGTGGGTTCGATGCTCAAGTACGTCGTATCTTTAATAATAAAGATCAAGCGCACGGCGCAGCCGTTCTTAAAGTACTACATAACCCAGACACCTTGTCTAACGCGCCAGCGGATATACAGCGGACCGCTAAACGTGTATTCCAGATAATGCGTGAGGTTCGGGACTACATGGTAGGTAAAGGCGTGGAGTTAGGTGATCGAGGCGAGCAATACTTCCCGTGGGTATTTGACATCGACAAGATGGATGGTGCTAATGCCGCAGAGCTAAGGACTGTGATACTACAGCCTAAGTTTGCAGCAGCACTAAAAAAAGAGCTAGACATTGTTAACAAAGCTAGGTCTGAGCGGATCTTTGCTAAATACCCAGACGTTAAGTCTGTGAAGCCTCTTACGCCTGAGAAATTTGCTGACCAGATAGTAGAGGGAATCGTAGCGAATGACGGTTATGCTGACACGCCTGCTTTCGGTGGTAATATTGAGAATGATCCTAATCCAGTAGATGCGACGCCAGTTAATCGATTTATGAATCGCCGGTTAATTGACTTCATTCGTACTGAGGGTAGTACGAAAGATAAAGCATTCGTGGCGAGCCTTATGTCAGACGATCTCGGGTTAGTACTTAATAGCTATATCGGACTAGCAGTTAAGAAAGCAGAGTACACAACACGCTTCGGTAATGAGAATAACGACGCGCAGTGGTTACCGGCTATGCTTGCTAAAGCGAAGAAAGAAGGTGCTACGGAAGCTGATATTGAGCTAGCAACAGATTACGTTAATGCCACGATGGGTGTGCATGGTCGTAAGACCGCCTTGTGGTTATCTAATAAAACAGGGCTAGCACTTCCTGCTGCTGGTAAAGCTATCAATACCAACCTTCAAAAAGGTATGGGTACTATGATGGTGTACCAGAATGTACGCCTATTAGTAGGTGCTACCTTCTCTTCATTGATAGATCCGATGGGTATCGCTGTAAGATCTGGTGACCTTGGCCTTGCATGGCAAGGCTTCAAGTCAGGAATCAAAAGCATGATAAGTGCAGAACCTACTATGATTCATGAGATAGCGGAATCACTAGGTATCATCGATTACAACGTGGTGAACGAAGCACTCGGTTGGGAATACGGGGGCGTGTATCTAGGAGGTACAGCTCGTAAAATCAATGAGGGTTTCTTCAAACTAACCGGTCTACAAGCCTGGACTCGGATGACGCGGGTAATGGCGACGTCATCAGCCCTTAAGTTCCTGGCGCGTCACAAAAACAACCCTAATAAGCATTCTGCTAGATACTTTGAAGAGTTGAATGTAGCGCCAGCTGATATCAAGCTTGCCAAAGATGGTAGCTTGCAACTACTTACTCGGGGCGAGCGGAAGAAAGCATCGTACGAGGAGATGCAACGAGACGACAGAGTACGCAGCGCGATAGTTAGATTCGTGGATGAATCAATCCTACGACCTAATCCGTCACAACGTCCACTGTGGGCTTCAGATCCTCATTGGATGCTAGCGTTCCATTTAAAATCATTCATGTATTCATTCCATGATCGTATTCTCAAACGTGCATGGCACGAGGCTAAAAACGGTAACACAGCATCGGTGGCTAATCTCATGATGATCGTACCTGTGATGATCGCCGCTGACTTCTTAAAAGATATGGTGATGAATGGCGGCGAAGAAGACGCACGAAAAGCTAACTGGGGCGTATACGACTACACGGTAAACGGTATATTCAGAGCCGGTCTTCCAGGCGTTCCAGGTATGACCGCGTACGATATGTATAAAGATTACCAGTACGGTAGTATCCCAGGTAAATCACTACTCGGCCCTACAATAGAACAGTTCTTAGATCCGGACTTTAATAAGGCAATGCCTGTCCAGCAAATAATGCCGGATCTCTAGGGGTGGAGTGGCAGGAGTGGGAAGAAGAGTTAATTCGAGAACACCGCTTCTATTCTAATACCGACATAGCTGAGCTAGTACTCCCACATCGTACGGAAAATAGTGTGCGGGCTAGGCGGCTGAATATTAAGTCTCCGCATTTAGTTCGCTGTAAGAAATGCGCTCTAGTAATGCCAAAGTCTACTAAATATGAAATATGCACGGCGTGCTGCTCTAAGGCTGAACGCTCTAGTAACATAACGATCCGCTTTGCCGAGTACAGGTCTAGTGCGCGCAGTCGAGATATAAAGTGGGATCTGACCATTGGGGACTTTGTCAAGCTGTGGAACTCGCATTGTGCCTACTGTAATGATAAAATAGATGGTATAGGTATAGACCGGATCGACAGCAGCGACGCATACCGAGCAGGTAATATAACACCAGCTTGCGGCACGTGTAACAAGATGAAAAGCGTGGCTTCTCTAGATCAATGGTTGAGTCACATCAATAAAATAGTACAGCATACTGGAGCCAAGGATGGCGATAGATACAATCAAAGCGGTAGCGGGCAAACTTAATGTAGTCATCGAACAGGGTGCTACGTTTGACGTGCCTCTTACATGGAGTGATGAGTCTAACTCACCTGTTGCAGGACTTGAAAACTACACAGCTCGACTACACATCCGTGACTCAATAGATGCTGCATCTACCTTACTAGAACTAACTACAGAAAACGGTGGTTTGATTCTTGGTACAGCCCCTGGCGAAGTTCGCCTGTTCATTTCTGCTACTGACACCGCTGCTATCTCGTGGACTGCTGGTAACTACGATCTCGAAATGGTTTCTGCTGCTGGTGTGGTTACCCGCCTGCTTAAAGGCAATGTCAAAATAGATACCGAGATAACCAGATAATGGCTATCTCTTCTTCAGCGTTACAAACTAGCATCACTGTTGTTCCAAAGGAACATACAGTAGCTTTAGCGCCTGTCGAAAACACCGTATCCCTCGTAAATTCAAATATATCTGTTACAGCTTCTACTACAGCTATGTCTGTTACTCCCATCGTTCAGAAAGTAAACATCGTAACGGTAGGTGTACAAGGCCCAGCAGGAACAGGAACGGGCGGCGTAGCTACTGAATACGCCTACCGCGAGTACGCTCAAGTTGGAAACACCTACTACAAAGGCTGGAGCGATTCTAATAACACCGCGTCATCATCATGGATGATTTTACGTGGGATTGAAGCGCCGGCCGGCGTGTTCACCGAAACCCTAGCTGATGGCAACGATAATGCTGATAACGTCTGGGATAACCGAGTAGGAATATCTTATGCATGAGCATCTCAATCATCGCGATGAAGACGGGCTATCTAGTCATTGGCACTTGGACAAACGTCTGAATGTAGGCCATCTGATTATTACGGCTCTTTTTGCTACAAGCATGTTTGCGTGGGCTGCGACGTTAGATAAGCGTATCAGTGCTAATGAGCTCAAGATCGATAACGTCACGAATATGATGAACAACAGCGAAGAACGTAGCATCAAAGCCATGGAGAGCATGAGTTCTAATTTCAATCGTATGAACGACAAGCTTGACAGGTTGATAGAGCGTAACTAATGCCAGTAACGATAAATACAGGCGGCACATACAAAGCTACTAGAGTAGACAATGCTGATACCGCTACAGGTTGGGCGGCATTAACAATCTCGGGTTCTGGTGGTGGTGCTGGTCTTCTAAATTCAGTAGGTACAATCGATTTAGTGGCTGAGGGTACTAATGCAAGAGCCTCTCGTACTAACAAGCAACGAGTAAAGATTTACTATACAAACGCACTAGGCTATGACTTTACGTCAGGCGGCACAGGTACTGGGTTAACAAAAGTCCCTCTAGGCAACGCCTACATCTGGGCGGCTTTCTTAGCTGCTGGTTCTGCATTACTGAAAGCTAACGGTGGTATGCAAATCGCGCTAGGCGATGGCGCAAACACCTCTTATTGGAACGTAGCAGGGTCAGACACATACTCAGGTGGTTTCATAAAATGGGCAGTAAACACAGCATCTACACCGAGCGGTAATAGTGGTACAAATGCTACATTAGGCGATATCACCGAAATAGGATTTGTTACTGACGTAGGTGGTAATACTACACGTTTTGATAACTTTGTTGTCGATGCTATGGAAGTAGGCGCTGGATTATCTTTTAATGGTACAACTGATTCAAACGCGTTATTCACAGAGGCAACAGTACAAGATGATACAGCCGCTATTGGTGTAATGCGAATAGAGGAAGGTATCGTGTTTACGCAAGGTAGTGTTTCATTCGACGGTACAGCTATGACTTCCAGCGGTGAAACGCTAGTATTCTCTGACACGCTAGGTGGTGCTTACACGTATGGCTTCGATGTTACAGGCACAGCAACACTAACAAACTCATCTATATCGGCATCCGGCTTAGTTGACTACAACTTTGATACGACAGCGGCTACTGCTTTCACAATGTCAGGCGGTGCAGTTTCCAACTACGCAACGGTAGCTACCAAGTTAGGTCAAGCAATATCAGGTGTTGTATTCACTTCAGGTGGTACAGCGGCTATCGCTAACACTATGGCTTCTTGTACATTCAATGGTTGCGGCGCTATCACGCTAACAGGCGAGTTGAATAAAACTACGGTTAGAAACTCACCTGCTTCTGCGGCAGTTATTGTTTCCGATTTGGATTTTATAAAGTTTTCTACATTTGAGTCTACAGGCACCGGTCACGCAGTAGAGTTAAACATCTCTACAGGAACAGACGAAACCTACACATGGAACAGTAATGACAGTGGTTATGCAGGCATAAACGGAAGTACAGGTAACGAAACGATTCGTATAAATATGCTAGTCGCTGCTACGTTAACCATCAACGTAGTCGCTGGCGCAACCACTCCGACAATATTTAACTCAGGATTGGGAAGTTTCATTGTTTCGGTAGACAAGTCTACGTTGGGTTACACGTTAAATCCCGCAATTACGAACTACGAATACCGCATCTATGAAGTAACCAACACAGGAAGTTTGGCGGGTGCTAACGAAGTTCAAGGGGATGAAAACGCAACAAACGCATCTCAATCTTATGCTTACGATTTTGTCAATGGTACCAACTATGCGATTCAGATATTACCTAAAGCTAATGACTTTGAAGAGTCTGTGACTTACTACTCCGCAACCGCTGGCGATCAAAACGTCATCATAAATTTAAAAAAGGACATTAATAACTAATGGCAGAGCAACCTGAATTGATTGACTTACAAACATCGCACGTTACACAGAACACGAATGGTGCAGTTAAGAGCGATTGGACTGTAAGAAAGAACGTGACAGGCGAGGCTATTCATAGTTTCCCTCCTGTAATTAACGATGCGCTTATGTTCAATATTCTTAACTTCGCAAAGAAGTACGAATTGCTCGCTTTCAACGCGGGAATTAATTTCCAAAAAGAAAAGCAGAACGAATATTTAAAGGCTCAGATAGACGAGTTGGCAGGCGTGAACAATGAGTTGGGTATTGAAAATGTACGACTCGCAACTATTTTAGAAAACTTATTACCAGAGGAGTAGCCACATGGCACTTATAGATTTATCCAACTACAATACAACACTCGTCCAATCAACAGACTCGCGAGCCGGAACACCAGATGGCAACATCTACTTCGACAAAGCGAATGACCTGATTGAATTTATCTACGCAGATGAATTGGCAACGGTTGATTTAACCAGCGTCGGTGGTGGTGCGTCAGATCCAAATCCATTGATTCGTGCAGATGGCTTGAAATTCGAGGCTATCTACGCTTTTGAAAATCAGGAACGTGCTTCAGATGAAGTGCTTCGTCAGTATGATCGTTGGACTTCAGGTACCTTTAAGTTCGGTGGTGCATATAACTTTGTTAATGCTAAAACACCATCGACTGATGCTGATAGAGCGGGTATTCGCGGCTCCGGCTGGAACGAGCTTGATGCAAGCGCGGTAGCTACACGGATCTACTTCGGTAACAAAGGTTTATCCAACATCGAAGCTGGATCACAACCTTACTATCAATTAGCCATTCAGGGTACAGCAACGGATTTCGCTAAAGTTGGTCAGATAGATGAAGCGGTTCAAGTATTCGGTGATGTGTCTAACGGGTCTTTCGATAGTCGTACCTATGAAGCCGTGTCTGTCCGTACATACGGAAACAACTACGATAGAAAAGCAACTACTACCGATTTGGGTATCACAGAATTAGGTGGTTACTCAACAGGTTTCGCATTGAACGAGTCTGTGCATTTAACAACTAACACAACTACTCATCCTCTTGCAGATGTTTACACGACCCCCACTGGTGTATGGGCGACGATGGAATTAAACAACATTGCCGCGCCTTCTGCTAAGTCTGCTGAGTTCTCTGATGAAACAGGTAGTAGATTGTTCTCATGGGAACTAATCAACTCAAACTCAGCTACATTAAACCAGTGTGTAGCATGGTTAGATGCTTTCGCAACACAACCAGATGAAGCAGATGGTCTTGGTGTAACTACAGGTAGCTTAGGTAAAGACATTGAAACTTGGTATTCATACAATGCTCAAGGTCAAATCGTAACTAAATCTGGTGTTGATCCAACTACTGAAGGAATGTACATCACGAACATTCCAACAGCCGATCAGCAACGAGTTGTATTTACCGATGATGGCGGTACTGTCAAGGCTTACTCATTCTCTGTTTCAGTAGAAGCGGATATCGGTTCAACTGCTAAAGGCGATGTTAACTCTTGGTATCATAGTTTCTTTGCTGCAGCTTACAACACCGCTGGCGCAGTTACAGTTGAAAACTCTTCATCAGTGGCAGTTAAAGGTCTTTCTTCTTCAGCCAATGGTAATAACAAGATCATCTTCCCGTTCGATTATACGGGTGATACGGTCGGCGGTACTGCTGAGACTGATAAAGATTGCGTATTCTTATGTGAAGGTGATGGCGGGGCTACCCAAGCTAAAACGCTTTACAGCATAACGCAACAAACAACCGTAGCGTTCACATGCGCACCAGCCGCAGAAAATAACGTATAGGAGCTGCTATGGCTTACCTACGAATTAGAACAATTAGTATTGATGTTATACCTGTAGGTGAGCCATTTATAAGTATTCATGTCGAGAAAGTAATAACCGATGACTTGGGGAAAGAAATCCAGGTTATCGGTGGCTTCGACAGAATATACCGAAGATTGAGCGACATCTACAAGCAACCTGTCAATGACTATGCTGCTGATGGAATGATCGACGGTATGGAACTTTACGCAATGATTGCAACGGTAGCCTTGAAATGGGTGGCGATTGAACATGATGCCACATTGGATAGCAACGGGAGGTTACATGTATGACGCTGATAGCTTCTATAGATGGCGCTAACCGCAGAATATACCTACACGCAGACACGGTCGGGGCTACTGTAAACCCAATCGACATTTACAAAGAGATGAGAACGCTAAGAAGAACAGATGAAGGCTTACGTATTTACGATGTGTTTATGAACGCAGAAGGTAACGTAAGCAAAGGCGGTGGTAAGTTCACCGAAAGATATGCAGTGTTGCTAAGTGGGACAAGAATAGTGCCGTTTGATACGTCACATGTACTGACCATAAACGGAACAATAATTACAGATGATGGACAGGAAGGTATTGCGGTATTTGATAAAGCTAGTCTTGCATTAGCAACGTCAGTCGATATTGCCTACATTCCACCGCAAGTAGAAGTAATCGTTATCTCTACAGGCAGCGGGCTTAGTGAAGCAGAGAACGCTAAACTTCTATCTATTCCAACAGATGCACAAAACGCTACCGCAGTATGGGACGCCAACACCTCGGATCACGTTACAGCAGGTAGCTTCGGTGAGCATGTCAAATCCAAGCTCCTTAGCCTCTTCGATTTCAACGCGTTCAAATGACTACTACAGTAACGATACGGAACAACACAACCACGGTATCGCCTGGGACTAAGTCGGTAGACATAGTTACGCTCGGTATTCAAGGTCCAGCTGGTGCAGCGGGTAATAATGGATCTGGGCAAGTCATCGACAGTGAGAGCGCTCCGGCAGGTGCAGACAATGGACAACTATGGCTTCAAACAAGTACACAGGTTCTCTCCGTGTATACATCCGGTATATGGGAACCGATAGTTTATAAGACAGAGCTAGCTGCTGATAATGGTGGCTTAGATACTAATGGCGGCTATTTCTAAGGGAATTAATAATGGCAAATACAATACGGATCAAACGCAGTAGTACTTCTGCTGCTCCTACGGGGCTCACACAAGGTGAGTTAGCTTATTCAGAAAGTACAGGTACAGGCGACGGTGAACTATTCATCGGTATTGCTGGTGCGTCGCAAGAAGTAGTCGGCGGTTGGAAATACGTAGCTAAATTAAACGGTATTGAAGCAGGCGCTGACGTAACAGACGCGGCCTCGGTCGACGCTGCTGGTGCTGTGATGAACAGCGACACATCCTCTGCTGCAGTAGGTTTTGTAATCGATGAAGATAGCTTTGCTACGGATTCGGCATCTAAAGTACCGACTCAGCAATCTGTAAAAGCCTACGTGACCGCCCAGGTTGCTGGAGCTGTAACTTCAGGTATGGCGTACAAAGGCGACTACAACGCGTCAACCGATACTCCAAACTTAGATAGCACGCCAATAGCGACGGTTACCGGTGATACCTACACCGTAACGGTAGCAGGTACCTTCTTTACAGCAGATGTAGAGATAGGTGACACGCTGATTTCTCAGGTTGACAATGCTGCAGCAGAAACTGACTGGACTATTGTTCAGGCTAACTTAACACCTGCTAGCATCAAAACGCAGTATGAATCTAATGCTGACACTAACGCATTAACAGATGCCTCGGTTACCAAACTTGGTAATACGTCTGGTACTAACTCTGGTGATGAAGTTCAAGCTACGCAAACAGTAGCAGGTATTGCTGAATTAGCTACGCAAGTTGAAGTCGATGCAGGCTCAGATGACCTACGTATCGTTACACCCCTCAGGCTGAATGCTTGGGTTATTGATGGCGGTACATTCTAAGAAACCTAATCTCTGCTTATATAAGCACTAAGGAGAAGCCATATGGCTAATACATTAAAGTTAAAACGTAGCGCGGTCGCCTCGAAAGCTCCGTTAGTTGCTGACTTAGATTTAGGTGAGCTAGCGTTAAACACGTATGACGGTAGGTTATATACAAAGAAAAACGACGGCTCGGACGCTATTGTTGAGATCGGTGCTTCAGCATCTGTATTAGATACAATCACACAGGAATTAGTTTACACAGCAACAGCAAGTCAGACCCTATTTAGTGGTGCTGATGATAATGGTGTTGTACTGCTCTACGATACTGACGCGTCAATACTAGTGTTTCTAAACGGTGCTAAATTATTACCCGCAGTGGATTACACTTTAGATAATGTAGCGAATACCGTCACGCTAACAGTGGGTGCAGACCTGAATGACGAGATAGCTATGGTCTCATTTAACTTCTTGTCCTCTACTGCATTGACAGCCACTAATGTGGTGAACGTGCCAACAGGAAACATAATAGCAACAAACGTACAAGCCGCTATAGATGAGTTAGATACTGAGAAGGCGGCGCTTGCCTTACCTAATTCGTTTACAGCGGCTCAGTTTATATCAACAACAGCACCACAGATAATTTTAGAAGAAACTGACCAAGCTGTAGATGCTAAAAAATGGGCACTAACTGGAACAACGTCAGACTTACTAGTTAGGGCGTTAAATGATGATAATACGTTAAACACTGAGATACTCAGGGTATCACGGGCGGGTTCTATAAAGGTAACTCAGGGACAACTTCAATTCCCAGTAACCCAAAATGCAAGTGCAGACGCTACTACCCTTGACGACTACGAGGAGGGAACTTTTACTCCTACACTTTACGGCATCTCCACGGCGGGAACGAATACTTATACTACTCAGGAGGGCGATTACACTAAATGCGGTGACATCGTGACTTGCAACGCATACATAGAGATAAACACTACATCTGGCATGGCAGGAGCGCTATTCTTTGGGGGGTTGCCGTTTACGATGGGCACAGCTGTTAGCTTTGTAGTTTGCCCCGTTGAAGGGACATCGTTAACCCTGTCAGGCACATTTGCATTAATGGGGCGAGGTGTTGGCAATACGACAACTATATCAATAAAATTATTTGACTCAACAGCTGGAACAACACCCCTAATACCTAGTGATGTTGCAGCAGGCTCAAAGCTCTTTTTCTCAATAACGTACAAGGTATAAAATCATGGCAATTACAAAACAAGTAGAAATATCTCAAATGACAGTCTTAGCAGATGGTCAAATTCAGATACAGGAAAAGACTTCAATATTAGAGGATGGCGTTGAATTAACCTCAACCTTCCATCGTAACGTATTAGACCCTGCTCGTGGCTTAGGTGATGTAACTAATCAGCGTATTGTTGACTTAGCTAATCTCACTTGGACTCCTGAAGTTATTCAGAACCGTAAGGACTTCATAGCACAGCAAGAAATTGGAGTAGCCTAATGAGTAAGGCAAGAGACTTAGCAGACCTATCAGGGCTAATAACAAGCGAGACAGGCTCAATAGGTTTGCCTTCAGGAACTACAGCTCAACGTGATGGTTCACCCTCAGCAGGTTACTTCAGATACAACGGGACACTATCAGCCTTTGAAGGTTACAACGGTACTTCATGGGGAAGCGTAGGTGGGGGCGCAACAGGTGGTGGTAGTTCTAAAGACTTCGTTGCTACTGGTACTATAGCTTCGGCTGGTTTGGCTGTTGCTTTGAACGGTGACGGGACAGTAAGTGTGGTGGGTCAGACTGGTGGTGGTGAAGCCATTGGTACTGCTACTGTGTTTGAGAGTGCTGGTTCCAGTGGTAATATTTCATCCGCCTTTGATACCCTAAATGACAAAGTGGTTATAGCTTACCAAGACCTAGGTAACTCTAACTATGGTACAGCCATTGTAGGTACAGTAAGTGGCACTAGTATAACTTTTGGTACAGCAGTAGTATTCAATACTAGTACTCAAGGCTCTATAACATTAGTTTATGATAGCCTTAATAACAAAGTTGTTATAGCTTATCAAAATGTTGGTAACTCTAGCTTTGGTACAGCCATTGTTGGTACTGTTTCTGGAACCTCTATAAGTTTTGGTACTGCGGCTGTGTTTGAAAGTGCCAGTGCTCCCTACATCTCAACAGCTTTCGACAACACCAACAATAAAGTAGTCATTGCTTATAGAGATAATGGCAATACTGGCAAAGGTACTGCTATAGTAGGAACAGTTTCTGGGACCTCCATCAGTTTCGGTACTGCCGTGGTGTTTGGAGCTTCCGCTACCTATACCTCAGCAGTCTATGACTCAACTAATAACAAAGTTGTTATAACTTACCAAGACCTAGGTAACTCTAGCTATGGTACCGCAGTAGTAGGTACTGTTTCTGGTACTGCTATAAGTTTTGGTACACCAGTGGTTTTCTCCAGTGCGGCTACATCCCTCACAAGCGCAATGCACGACCTGACTAATAATAAAATAGCCATATCTTACAGGGATGATGATGCTACTGTAGATTACGGAAAAGCTATTGTAGGTACAGTTTCTGGTACTACAATTAGTTTTGGCACGGCGGTGGTTTTCGCCAGTGTGAATATATCTCATCTAGACGCAATCTATGACACAACCGCTGGCAAAATACTAATAACCTACAGGGACGAGATTAATGGGGGTTTTGGCACACTAGTTACTGGTGCGATTTCTGGAAATTCAATAAGTTTTGGTACTGCCACAGTGTTTGCAAGTGCCTCATCAAGTTATTATTCTATATCACGGGATACTACTAAAAATATTATAGCTTATGCTGACGTAGACAACTCTAGTTTCGGCACAGCAATAGTTTACCAAACTGACACCTCAAACAACTCAAACACTATTGGTATTGCCCAAGCCTCAGCAACCGATGCCCAAACAGTATCAGTGGGTGTTAAAGGTTTCATTGACGCAAATCAAACAGACTTAACCATAGGCTCTGACTACTACGTGACGGGTACTGGTACGCTGACAGAGAATAGTCTAGCGGGTGTGTACGTTGGTAAGGCACTTTCAGCAACTGAACTTTACATAGATAGGTTATAACTACCATGCAAATTGTAAGAGAAATAACTTCTAAAAAAGCTATCTACATGTTCCCAGACTTCGAGCCTATTGATATTGATGCTTCTAGAATGGTGGTGGGCAGAACTAAAGCCTTGGATATTAAAGATACTACCCATGAAGTAGTGGCTGCTGATGCGCCAGACCTATGGATAGGTGGTGGTGTTCTATCTTATGACCTAGCTTGGGCAGTGAGCAACCAAGAGGCTTATGATGAAGCTGTAGTAGCTAAAGAAGCTGTAGAGGTGGCAAGACTTACTGCGGCTATTCAGAGCTACTTAGATGATACGGCTGTGGCTAATGGGTACGACAATATTTTATCTGCTTGTTCTTATGCTGGTAGTGTTAACCCATTTCAAGTAGAAGGGGAGAGCTATGTACTATGGAGAGGCAATGTTTGGGTAGCTGGTCAGTCTATATTAAACGCCCATGTTGTGGGGGATCCAGTGCCTACGTTTGCAGAAATATTAGCCCAGCTCCCTACGCCTCCATAAAAGGCGTGATGGTGGTATTGGTGTATTGTGGGTAGCAGTAATCGTTACTTAAAACAGGAGAAAGCACATGGATGTGCAATTAAAACGATTTGCTTCGCATAGCGAAGTCGGTACTTTCGGTGAGTTCACTATCGAGGGTAGAACACTATATACCGTAGAACGACCCTGGGAATGTAATAAGCCTTTCGTTTCTTGTATCCCTCCAGGGAAGTACGTGTGCAAGCGTGTGCAAAGCCCCAAGTTCGGGGATACATTCGAAGTGATGGATGTGCCAGGCCGAACGCATATTCTATTCCATGTCGCTAATGTTAAAGACGATCTCCATGGTTGCATAGGTTTAGGACTATACCTCGGTGTAGCGTATAATAAATGGGCAGTAACAAGTTCTAGGCTAGCGATCCAAAAGTTCGCAGGGCTGACCACAGGAGTGGACGAGTTTAATATGGAGATTACATAGAATGGCTATTAATGCGTACGGCAACCAGACGACGTCTGGCTCTTTAGGGCCTAGACCGCAGGGTGGTCAAAGCGGTCTTAATCTTGGTGCTAGCCGAGGGATAACGAACTCATTCGTAGCGCAAGGTAATGCCAATATCCAAAAGCGTGGTAATAACCGCATGGATCTTACAGGCCTCAACGCTTCGCAAGCCCCAGGTTCTGCTCCTATTACTAGCACAATGCAGAATGGCGTACCCTCCTTTACCAATTTGCAACAGCAAGTAGCGGGTGGGATGAGTGATGTCAGCCAAGGAGAAACAGTACAAACCCCCGAAGCTTTCGTTGAGCAGCAAGTAGCGGGTAATCAGCGAGTTGCTGATATGCAGCAGCAAAAACGTGAGCAGCTGGTGACTCAGAATACTAATGACCGAGTTAATAACTTGATGGTAGCAAGACCTAATAGTGGTATTACGGCTGCAGACCTAACGGCAGGACAATTGAATAACAATACTATGGGGCTACGGAGAGACAGAAATATGCTAAGTCTTAATAACGGATTAAGGTCATTGTCCCAGTATTTGGATTCTTTTGGTGCCCCATCTAGGGGTGGTTTTAGATTATAGCCATGCCTCTCCACGAACTACTTAACAAATACCGCGTAGTGCCCAGGATATTAATCCTCGGGTACTCGTGGTTACTCTATGAAGTGTCATTCTGGTTTATGGCGCTAGCACTCCCCACGTCAACGCAAGCTGCGTTCGTATCGACAGTTGTTGGGATAAGTGCTGCAGTATTCGGTCTCTACACAAGCTCAGGGCCGAAGTGAATTCGTTGTTTGGTAAAGCAGCTGCAGTGGGCTTTGCACTAACACTAAGTAGCGCCATAGCGCTGGGCTTGGTAGCGAAGCAGCAGTACACCAAGGCTGTCATCGCAGAGCAAAATGTAGCAGCTCTAGCGCGTACTCTTGAAATAGTGCAGAACCAGCTTGTTGCCAACGCTAAGCTCGTCATAAGGAAGCAAAACGATACCAAGGTGGTTATGCATGAACGAAATAAGCTCAAGGCGGATCTCAGGGAAACGCCCGATGACGGTTGCCTTGATCGGCGTGTTCCTGATGCTGTCCTTAAGCTCTTGCGATAGAGCAGTACGTGTTGAAACCATAAAGCTACTTCCTCCTCAGGACTTGCTGCAGGACTGCCTCAAGCCGCCATTCGAGGGGGAATCTTACCGCGACCTTGCGGAGTATGCGCTCGACTTGCGGGGCTATCTTGATTCTTGCAATATTGATAAGCGACTCCTTAGAGAATGGGCTGAAGAACCTTAGTCTAGTTTATTAATCTGCTTAACCATCCAAGCGTTAAAGCCCCGACGTAGTATATACCCGCGAGCTATCGATATCACTGTGAATATAGCAGAGATCTGCAAATTCTGATGGAGCGATATATCAATATCAAACATCGGAAAGAAGATAAGCTGCGAGGCTAACCCCACTGAGAATCCGATAGCCGTTTGCGTAAGCGCTTCTAAAATACTGTGTTTCTTTGTTTGTCCTTTATTCATCCTTGAATCCTTAATCAGTTGTTCCCGCTTTTGTTCCCGCTTTGGGTCCGATAACGGGAACATAGACCGATAAAACAGGCTGTAAAGCCGCATTATTACGTGGTGTATAGCCCCTAAACCGCCCTCCTAAGGGGAAGGTCGCGCGTTCGAATCGCGCCGTGGGCATACCTTTCAAGCCGATCCATCTTCATCTGTTCCCGCTTTTGTTCCCGCTTTGTGAAAAGTTTCCATCTTCGCAACTGCGGCTTCAAAGGTGGAATCCATCAGATGAGAGTAGCGATTTGTCATGCTAGGAGATTTGTGGCCTAGTAGCTTTTGCAAGGTTTGAAACTCCACGCCAGCATTGGCCATCCACGACGCATACGTATGACGTAAATCATGAAGCGTTACTTCTGGTCGACCTATTGCTTCGCGGGCTAAGATAAATTTATTACTCAGTACATTACGAGATAGTGTTAAGGGTATAGCAACGTGCTGGATTCTAGCGGGGATAGGTAATAGTCTAGGTGATTTAGTCTTGGTTATTTCTTTAGGTATTAGTATATGGGTGGCGTCGATACGATCGGCGGCTACTAACTTGAACGCTTCCCCACATCGCATACCGGTGAATGTCAGAAACAGGACGGTATCTGATATAACAGGTTCTGCTAATGCAAGTTGGTCGACTTCAGCGAGAGATAGAAAGTTTTCTCTACCTAGTGAGGCAGGGAGCTTATCAATCTTAGCGCCGAGTTGTACATCTATCCACCCCCACTTAAAGGCCAAATTGGCTACGCGTCTAAGTACGCCAAGTTGTTTGTTGATAGTCGCGTTAGCTAAGCCTCGCTTCTTCCCCGCTTCTATTATACTTTCCCCAACAGAGACTACATCGGTGATAGCCGCCGTCTGGACGTAAGGCATTATAGTGCGAATAGTACTCATAAGCTTGTCGAAGTGTTCTACTTCAGTGGCCCGCCCGTCTATATACTTAGTAAAAGCATCAAAAAGCGAAAAAGATAGTGAAGGTAAGGCAGTAAGTTCGGCTAGCAATAGGTCCTCGTATTCTCTAAGCCCTTTTTGCGTTGGCTTTTTGTTGCCAATAGCGCGTTTAATTTCTTGGCCGTTGCGTCTGACGCGGACATAGTACGTTTTGTTGCGAAGTTGGAGTGGCATGAGGGGTTTGCGCGTGTGGCTCGATTCCTTTCGATATAACGCTCCAGTTCGAGGCGCTCAATCCTGTCGCTCTTAGGTGAAGGGCCGAGTGAGACCACCTTGATCTCACCCTTGTTGATTAGTCTTCTTATATGACGCGGGGAGCAATCAAATGTTTCCGCGACCGTCGTTATCTTTAGTAGATTCATGAGTTAGCTCGTCCCTGAGTATTGTTACGGTATCTGGAGCATCGATTCCTATCTTTGCTTGTCCGTTAGTAGACCTCACTAACGTTATCCTTATATTATCTCCTACTAAAATTACTTCGCCTTCTTTGCGCGTTAACACAAGCATGACTATGATCCTCTTTCTTTCAATGTAGCTTATACGAAACGTGGGCTACATTTTTATCCCAGCATGCTCTACAATTTGCGCATTCCCCACCTTGTTTCGGAGCTGGGCACGTTGCTTCGCTAGTAACTACAGCAGCAGTGTTAGGGCTATAGGTAGGGGATACACCGTCAATCATAGCAGAGCTCGCACGAATTGTAAGATTTTTCGGTACAGGGAATCTACGTAGTACGTTCTTAACAATAGCGTGCTCGCGGGTAGGCAACCAGAAACTAACGCTTGGTACGTTGTTACATACAGCGAATATTTTCATTAAGTGCGATTCGGATTGTAAATCTCCCGAATCAAAAAATCGGAAGTAAGGTACGCCGATAGTAACCGAGTTTGTGACAAGATACGTGACGGCGGCCGTCCAAGCAGGATGGGTAAGCCCTTGAAGACGACGCGCCATTGCGTCTTGTACGTTCTTGAATTTATAACGACCTTTGCACGCATAGCAGTCACTGCATACACTCCCTTCAATGGCCATTAGTTTTTGGCCTGTCTTACACGCTGATGCTGGGAGACTCAATGAGTAACCCGGCATCTTAGAGGTTTTACCTAAGGTTCCACATATCTCAGTGGCTTCTTTCATGGAGGAAATCATGATTCCTCCAGGAGCTTGATGAGGCTTTGTATATCCTCGTAGTTGTTGGGGATAGAAATGTAGCATGATTTTGACGCCTTGCTAGCGTGTAGCGTTATAGGATGTATACGGATTGCGTCCGCAGTTACATGGAGTTCTACACCTTTGGTGTATATTTCTGAGCTGCCCCCTTTTGAAAGCTGGTAGCTGCCGAATTCTATTCGTCTGAAACTTGATTGGTTAGCCATAGTGCTATTTCCTTCCTTGGTAATGATTTAGCTAAAAACTCATCTTGAGTTAGCGGGTGTTGCCAATTTAATCCTTCGTAGATGACACCACCAAGCGGTGAGCCACAGATAACTGCCGTCTTAACCGAATGCTTGTGAGCCCGAGTGAGCCACTGTTGTTGGAGAGCAGATAACTTTGATCTAGACGAAAGTTTGGTAAGGTCGATAGTATATGGAAGGGCTTGAAAATTTTTCCACTCCACCCACAAGCAGCCGAGAGATCCTTCGTAGTACATGTCCGGAATACCAGCGACATAGCTTCCTCCCATAGGCGCGTAATAAACGTGTGATTTGTTGAGGTGCTTATGTACCGAGTTGCGGTACACGGCCTCAGGCTTTTGAGCCACTAGCTGAGGACTTTGATTTCGTTCTGTGTTTCAAACCATACGTGCGCGCCGCAAGAGAGGGGCTTGTCAGGACTGTATATAAAGCGTCCGACTTCTTCACCGTCTTTGTCTAAGATGGCGACTTCGCTAGCGTATGCGTTTGATTTGTAGGTCTTGCATGTGAGTACAGGCGCTTGTGATCCAAGGGCTCTGTTAGTTTTGATGACGTGTTGATTCACGTGGACTATCGTTTTCATAACTTCTTCCTTGAAGTAAATAAAGGGTCGCTAACGGCGACTAGTCGGCACATACCACGCAAAGGATTGGAAAAACGCTCATGTACTGAAGCTGTTACCCACCTGCTACTGGGGGATCCTATCTAGACCTCTGGATCAAAAGTTCTAAAACACCAACAATGCTAGATTCATTAGGTCGTCAACTTAGTTACCCTAGACGACGGTAGGGCAAGGAGCACGCTAAGCTCGGCATGAAACTAATCTGCTGCATCTCTCCATGCGACTGCAACAGGGTGGAACGGGATGCCATCTGGTGTCAGATTGGCGTATTTAACGGTTAATGCTTTACCGATGTATTCGTTTTTATGTATAAGGCATTTCGCCCTTTCTGCCGCAGTACCTGGTGCAGAAACTGTGAAAGGGGATCCATTTTTTGAAAAGAGCGAGACAATCCCGTGGCCATCGACGGAACTGTGTATGTCAAACGCGATAAACTCGTCATCAAGGAATCGCTTAACCTTAATGAGGCTTTTAGAACGCTTGCCGGCTTCGTATCCGGTGTCCAACGTACGGAGAATGAGTCCTTCGAAGCCGTCATCTAGTGCTCCCTGTAATGCTTTATCGAGATCCGACGATAACGTCGATGTAGGAACCAAGGACGAAGCGCTGCATCCTTTAAGTGTGGACCTGATTTTGGCCATCCTAAGCGTGTACGGATCGTCGCTGATAGTGTCATAGACCATGTACCTTATCTGGGTAGTATCTTTCGTAGAGCCCCGTACGAGGGAATTGATAGTCTGTAGAGTAAGCCCATGCGCATACAGCTCACCGTCGAGCGTAGCATCTTCATCGAGGCGGTCTTGTAGCTCGCTGAGTATATGGTCAACAGAGTTGATTGGTTTACCGTTACGACTATACGCATGCAGTACTCCGTTTTTCTTAGTGACTAGGCAGCGTAAGCCGTCGTATTTCATCTGAACATATACTTTGTTTAAGTCGGTCTCAGGCACTTCTTTAAAAGGTGTCGCAAGCATGGGCTTAATAAAGCCGGCTCCATTGGTCCCTTTAACAGCATCCGATAGGCTATCAACGTAGCCTTTATCGCGCTGTTTGTTGGTCCGGGAGGCGACGCGGGATTGGACTTGCTCAACCCGGGTCCGCCCAGCCTTGCCGACAGGGACTTCTTCGACTTGGAGCTGTAGTTTTCCGTGATTATTATTGTCATCAATGGTTCCATGCTTAATGTGGAGGTCCCAATCGTGAACTTCTATGGACCACATCTGACCGCCACCTGCCGCATTACGTCTGTAGAGTAGCTTAGGTTCTAGGTACACGGGTCATCTCCTCTAATACTTTGCGTGTTAGGGTTGCTTCCAGCTCGTGCTTATCTAGGGTTGCTTTCTCAAGAAGTGCGGCAAGGCGCGTGACAGTGTGCTCGAGTAGTTTTACTCGTTCGATTAAATCTTTCATGTCTATTTCCTTATAGAATAAGTGCCGGAGGTGTAGCACCTGTCCGGCGGCAGGTTGGAGGACGATAACTCGCCGCTACGTCTTATCTTTGTTTATTGGTAAAGGCTTACGTTCGAAGATTCTTGATTTCTTTTTAGCCATTAGCGACGACCTTTACCACGAACAGCACCACCTGCTGGGCCTAGTGTTGCTGCGGCTGCAGGGACGAAGTTAGCGGCTAGATGCTGCGGTGTTTCTACCGCTCTATCAGCAAACGCTTTGAACTCTGGGTTAGGGATAGGATTACCAAACATCAATTTTGCATAGGTGGTAGACGGGTCAAATGTAACTTGTGTTACTACAGCAAACGGTGGCACTTTGTACTTGGTATTAAGTCCTGATACGTAATTATCAAAACCTTTAATAGCAGACGGCGAAACGCGGATAGTCATGATTTCTGCGTCAGGTTTACCGACAGGTAATACGGCGATGATGCGCTGGTTCTGACACGCTTTACCATTACCGTTAGAGCCAAACTGATTCATTGGACATTCGTTACAGTCTTCAGCTTGTTTCATTTCAGCTTTGTCAGAGGGTGCCATTAACGACGGGTTATCACCTTCTGCAAAGCAATCTGGAGGCGTAATGTTGTTAGGGTTAAATTGGCCCGAGTAGTAGACGTTACGAGATGTAAAACCCACGATGACGACATCAAGGGGCCCATTGCTTTCGACTCCATCGGGTAGCACAAATTTCTTATTTTGAGTAAGCCGGATAGTGTTACCTGAAGGTGCGCTGAGTTTAGCTTGGATGCCATCCATAATGTCCTTATATTCGGATTGGACGGATGCTGAGATGTCTTGCATAGATTGAGCAAGGGATAGTTCTGTGGATGCCATGTGGCTTCCTCCTGAGTAGTTTGTTAACGAGTGCGAAGTGATATTGTTGTTCTTTCGAACGGCTCGACGCCTGGAACGGGCACGCCGTCTCTTGATTCTAAAAGCTCGCGATAGCTTGGAGCACTAGCGCGTCGATCTAAGAGATAAAAAGCATCATTAACTTTGATGAAGTTATAGAATGCTTCCCAGTCATTGACATTGGGTACAGTTGTCTTTGAGACTGTCGCGGTCGCAGATGCGCCACGTGACTGCTCAATTCCTTGAGCATCCATAGTTGCAAGTAAGCCAGCTTCTAAAACTGTCTTCTCTTCTTGTAGTATTTTGAGGTCATTATTGAGTGCCCGCATGGCATCTCGTACTGTGTGTAGCGCGTCAATCTGAGCGCCGAGTGAGGGTGTTGCTATTGTTATTGCTTCCATACGAAATCTCCTTATCTCGAGTAGACTATTCTACTCCTAATGTGTTGATTTAGCTAGCATATCTTGTAAATCACTTCGTGATTTATGGAGCTCTGCAGTCAGTTCTATAACGTGTGATTGAGACTCGATGGCTTCTGCTTCGTCGCCACCCCAGTCATCGTAGTCATTCACGATATCTTGGTGAAATTCCAAGGCGTTTTGAAGTACTTCTATTTCTTCTTTTAATATCTCAATGGTTACTGGTGTCATTCTTGTTCTCCTACTCAAAAGTCGCGTACTTCAACGCCATGTGCTGTTAGGTACGCAACGACTGAGGATGCGGCGCTGGCTATTAATGAAGCTACTTCGCTACTAGAATATTGCTCGAAGGGCTCCCAAACATGTTCATTAATAAATTCATCTAGCTCGAAGTCCTCCATCGTTTCCCAGTCTGCTGGGTAGCGGTCGGTTAAGAAGTCTCCAGAGAGAACTTGTATAAGATCATTGGTTCGTATTGTCATAAATCCTCCTATTTAGAGTAGTAATCAGCGATGGCTAATTCGCCATCTAGTGGTATGGTGCCTGCCCAGTCGGGTGCGGTACGGAAGATATCCAGACAGAATGTTGAGGCTACGTCGACTTCCTCATCCGGGACCAGAAAGACGCACTCATCATGCACAGCAAGTACCACGCGATATCGTTTTGCAATTTGTAATATCTGCCATGCCACGACACATCTAGCGTAGCTTTGTACAATATTCTCTGCGAACTTGCCGCCATAGAGATTCGTGCGGCCATAGCGGGCTTGGTAGCTGAAATTGCCGAAGCTGTCGGTTTGGACATTGTATTCACCTTGTAAGTCTGGGTAATGGACGCATAAGCCATTCGGCATCATCACGGCGTCGGGGTAGAACGTCATGCCGTAGGCTTCAGTGGTGAGACCATTACTCATTCTAGATAGGATGTTTTCTAGGTCTCGCCAAAATGCCACGATTTTATTGTTTTTGGCTCTATACAGAGCCTTCGTTCTCTCGGCCTCTGCGGATGACATGTCGACTTTAAGTCCCATAGCGCCTGAAGCGAGAGTGTATTTGAATTTTTCACCACCCATACCAAATCCAAGTCCCAGTACGGCGACTTTCCCAACAAAACGCTCGTTTTTGTTGATCTCCTCCAAAAGCTTGTTATAAATAGTAGCGGCCATCGTTTTATAGGGATCACCAGTTTCACTTCTAAACTCATCTAATAAGTCCTCTTGGCCGGCCAAGTACGCCAGGCATCTGGCTTCGATTTGGGCGGAGTCGATAACGATGACCTTATAACCCGCCGGAGCGCGGATTGCAGTCTTGAGGTTAGAATTGCGGGGGAAGTTCTGAGGATTGAATTTATCACCACCTGACCACCTTTGCGTGTGAGCCCCATACATATTGAGCATAATCGGAAGCTT
>Ga0075469_10000209_pt1 | contig 24484 bp, 12 predicted proteins | sample DEB08_DNA_13_FD_77577 | JGI IMG/M metagenome (GOLD analysis project Ga0075469, IMG submission 77577) | Aqueous microbial communities from the Delaware River and Bay under freshwater to marine salinity gradient to study organic matter... | ecosystem: Environmental > Aquatic > Marine > Coastal ...
GGCGACAACAGTGCAGCGTCTGGCGCGGTCACCGTCGCCTCAGGTGCAAGCCTCGGTGGTAGTGGCATCATCGGCGGCGCCACGACCATCCAGTCGGGTGGTTTCCTAGCGCCTGGCAACAGTCCTGGCATCTTGACCTTTAGCAGTGCTCTGACACTGGCCACGGGTTCCTTTACCAATATGGAAATCGCTGGCACCACACGTGGCACCGGCTATGACGGTATTGATGTTGGTGGTGCATTGACTTACGGCGGCGCGCTGACCTTGACATCAAATACCCTGATTGGGGTCGGCACATATAACCTGTTCGACTTTACCGGTGATAACGCCAGTGAAAGCGGTGATTTTACATCGATTATATTGAGCGGAACTGCCTACGCCAGTAACGCATTTATTCAAAACGGGGATGTTTGGGACGCGATTGTTGATAATCAGACCTATACCTTCTCGCAGGTCACCGGCAATTTGGTCGTGGCTACGACCGCAGTTCCGGAACCAGAAACTTTCGCGCTGTTGGGTGGCTTGTTGGCACTCATGTATGAGCTCGGTCGCCGGCGTCGTCGTTAGAATTTCACCTGCAAGGGATTATAGGTTAAGAGGCCGTGCTGGGGAGCATGGCCTCTTTTTGTGGGTAGCAATCCTGGAAATCGCTTTCCTAGTTGCCACTCGGTAGGGCGAGTGGCCTCAGTCGCCGCGCTACTCTAGGGCAGAATCAATTCAAATAAGTGTGTATTTTTTTTAAGAAACACCAGGATCGTCACTGTCATCATCCAAACGAATGATAGCCAGAGCCTGCGGCAAGTGTTAGAATGTGTGTTTGCATCGATATGTCAGTGATACATGCGCACATGAAGTCGATTCATGTCACGATCCGGAGCTATTACAATGAAACGAAATTACTTATTAACGACTGTTTTATCGGCTTTACTTGCCTGGTCTTCAGCGACCGCTGCAAGCGTTGCGGGACGTCCCAAGGGCCCGATCCCGCAAACGCAGCCTAATATCGTACACATCTTGACGGATGATTTGGGCTGGCAGGATGTGGCTTGTTATTACCGCAGTGTACGTGGCAAAGAATCGCTGATTGAAACGCCGAACATGGATCGGATCGCGAAAAACGGCATGCTCTTTATGCAGGCCTACTCGCCATCGCCGGTCTGTGCGCCGTCGCGGGCAGCCTATATGGCCGGGCAGTCGACACTAAAGGCCGGTGTGCTGCACGTGTTGGGTGGCACGCCGTCGCGTCCACGCACACCGACGTTCAAATACATCGATCCGATCTACACGGCACGTCTGTCGCTGGAAACCCCAACCATTGCCACCTTGTTGAAGGACGCCGGCTACATCACCGCCCATATCCAGAAATTTCACTTCGGCGGGGTCAACCATGGCTTCCCTGGGCCTCTGGATTACGGCTTCGACTTCAGTTGGACCACGGGGCCAGGAATGCGTTACAATGATCCCGATCTATGGGATCCAAACGATAAAAAACGCGCGGATTATCAGGGCATCTGGGCTCCGCTGAAGCCGGATCGTCTGAGCAATTTCCCATCCAGTCACGATCCGGAGGCGCCATATTCCTTGGATGCAGACGACCGTCCGTATGACAGTGTCGTGGATCTTTCGATCCGCTGGATGGACAAGGTCAAGGGGCAGGGAAAGCCGTTTTTTGTAAACTTCTGCCCGTCGTTTGTGCATGGGCCGATTGGTTCCCGCGATCGCAAACGTTTGGAGCTTTACTGTGAAAAGATGGGATTCCCGTTCCCGACCGAGCCCGGTAGGGTCACAGACAAACAGAAGGGGCAAGTGAACCCCTATTATGCGGCGATGATCGATAGCGCCGACTGGCAAGTGGGGCAGATCCTTACCTTTCTTGAAACGACTGATGACCCGCGTAATCCTGGGCATAAGCTGATCGACAACACCTACATTATGGTGAGTTCGGATAATGGCGGATCCACGCATGGTGGCACGCCCACAGGGAGCGAGGCCTGCGCCGACAACACCCCTTTGCGTGCCGGCAAGAAGTCCGCCTATGAGGGTGGGGTGCGTATTCCGTTCATCATTCAGGGCCCTGGCATCCAAGCCGACAGTATCAACAATACACCCATCAATCTATTGGATATGCTGCCGACCTATGTGGCGATGTCGGGTGAGAAGCCGAAGCGTGAGCTCGATATCGATGGCTGCAATGTTCTGCCGCTGATGCTCGGACAAGACAATACGGTGAAATCCGCTGACGGCTCGGTGCGCGATACCATGTTCTTCTCCTTCCCGATTGAGCAGTTCGCCAACAGCGTTATTCGCAAGGGTGGCTGGAAACTATTGTGGAACCACGTGCCGGAAATGAACGGCTTCGAGGAAGTGCAGCTCTATCGTCTCTACAACCTAGACGGCAGCGTCTGTGATCTGGGTGAAGCAAAGAATGTGGCCGATACGAATCCTGACAGGCGCGATGCGATGCTAAAGGAATTGAAAGCCTGGCTGAAAGCGAACAATGCCATTCTACCGTATAAGAATGCGCACTTGGCTGGCGCCAAATTAGCGGGCAGCGAGCAGGTCCCCGCGGTGATCCATACTGGCATCCGAGACGATGTGGTGACTGTGCGGGTCGAGACGGAGGTAGGCAAGGCGAAGATTGTCGAAGCGCTGCTGTTTTATACCACCAACGGTAGCGGCGAGTTGCGCGATCACAAAAATTATGAGGAGTGGTTCATCGCTTCCGCAACGCTGCACGCCGACGGTGCCGAAGCGTTTGCACCTCCGGGTATGACACATGGCATTTTCTATCTGCGCGATGCGAACGGGTTTGTTGTGAACTCAGAACTGCTGCCGGCACGGATCACGCCTGGTAGTGATATCTGGGCGAAGGGCAGTGAGTTTATTGAAAACGTCTACGGCTATCGCCCCGGCCTGATCTCTCTGATAAATACTGGGCTCTCGGCAGTGCAGAGCGCAACGCAGAGCGGACAGAATACTGCGACGTTGTCTGCAGCCATTGAGGCTGCAAAAGCGGTGGCTCAAACGCCGGTCGATGAAAAATCCTACGCAAGATCGATGAGCTCGCTGCGCCATGCGATCCAGTCGCTCGATGTGCCTGAGGCGAAGTTGCCGGTTCTGAATCAGTTTAAAATGAAGAAGTGGTCCACTCCAGAGCAGGGCGCGATCAGTTCCAGAGGAGACAATGGACCGCATGAACCGGCGAAAAATGCGTTTGATGGAAATCCGAAAACCAAGTGGCTGGACTTCTCGCCGCAAGACAGCTGGATCCAATATGCGTACGTCGCCCCCAAGGCTGTCACGGGGTATGCCATTACATCGGCAGATGAGCCTGCGGCTCGGGATCCCATGGACTGGCAGTTGCTTGGTTCGAACGACGGCAAAACCTGGGCCATGCTGGATACCCGTAGCGGAGAACAGTGGTTGAAGCGTTATGAAAAGCGCAGTTTTAAGTTGAGCAATCAGACCGCTTGCAAATTCTATCGCATGAAAATTTCTGCGGTGCGCGATGTGGCGCAGGCCAATTCGGTGCAGCTTGCTGAGGTCGAGTTCCTGACTGCGCAGTCAACGAGCGCATCGGGCGGCAAGGCCCGTTTCGTCAGCAATCTAGATGCGGGCAAGCCGCAGACGGTGGTCACCTTTGGCACCAGTCTGACCGCGGTGGGGGCTTGGGTGGATCAACTTCGCACGGTGATCGAACAGCAATATCCCGGGCTAGCGAAAGTCATTAACGGCGCTCAGGGTGGTGCCAACTCCGACTGGGGCCGCGGTGCTTTGGATGAAAAAGTGCTCAAGCACAATCCGGATACGGTGTTGATCGAGTTCTCAGTCAATGATGCCGTTGCTCGGCGCAAAACTTCAGTGGCACACGCGCGCGGCAATCTGGAAAATATGATCAAGCGGATTCTTAAGCAGAACTCCGACTGTGAGATTATTTTGCAAGTGATGAACCCGCCTGTGGGGCATACGAAAACTCAACGGCCTAATCTGCTCGCGTATAATCAGATGGTTCGCGATGTCGCTAAGGAGCGCGGCTTTCAGTTGATCGACCACTATCCGGTCTGGGAGAAGCTGCTCAATGATGATCCTTTGAAATTCTTGTTTTATGTGCCGGACACGATCCACCCCGTGCGCGAGGGCGCGCTGCAGGTGATTACGCCCACGATGCTCCATGCCTTGGGTCTTAAGCCGGGGAAGCCGGAGTTGAGTGAAGACGCGCCTTGTTGGAAGTACCTCTCTAGAGGGCTGATGGATAAGGACAAGGATCGGGTGATCACCCATGAGGAGTTTAATAATTACTGGAAGAAACTATTTACGAACAATGACGCCAACCTGGATGGGGAATTGTCTGCAGATGAATTCGGGCCGCAGGTGCTGTTCGATGCACTCGATGCGGATCAGGACAGGCAAGTCACGCTCGATGAGTTTCTGAAGGTGTATGCGCCGCACTTTACTCGTTTCGAATAAAAACCTACCCTGTGATGTCATATAAAATGAAATTCCCGCTTTTACGTCTGGCAGCGACTGCGCTGCTACTTCACGGCGGCACGATGCTACAAGCCGCGCCGCAGCCAAACATTGTCCACATCTTGGTCGATGACCTTGGCTGGCAGGATGTGGCCTGCTACTACCGCACGCAGCATCAGCATGAGCCTTTCTATGAAACACCCAACATGGATCGGATGGCCGAAAATGGGATGCGTTTCATGCAGGCCTACTCGCCGGCGATGACCTGTGCGCCGTCACGAGCCGCATATATGACGGGGCAGTTTACGCCGCATAATGGCATGTATCATGTCAATATGGGGGGGCGTATTCCACGGGCACGCGGCGATACCAAGCCGCAGATGGACCCGTATTATGTCACACGGGTGATGCCGGGTAAACCGGCCATTCCCAAGGCGATGAAGGCGGCTGGCTATACCACGGCGCATGTCGGCAAGTGGCATATCTCCGGGGTGAATTATGATCCAGGCCCGCTGGATCTGGGCTTCGATTTCTCGTTTGATAAACATCATGATTACAACGATCCCGAACTGTATGATCCGAACGATCCGAAGCAGACGAATTTCTCCGCCTTGTTCGCGCAGCCGAAGCACCGCCTGAAGGATGCCTTTACAGATCCGCGCTTCCCGCTGCTGGAGGATGAGCGCCCGTATGACAGCATGACCGATCTGTCGCAGCGCTGGATCACCAAAGTATCGCAGCAGGATAAGCCCTTTTTCTTGAATCTCTGCCCGAGCCTAGTGCACGGACCAGTGATGACCCGCGATAAGAAGCGGCTGGCGCATTATTGCGAAAAACTCGGCATCCCGTTCCCGACGGATCAGGGCTCCATTTCTGATCCGAATAAGCCGGGGCAGCACAATCCGTATTACGCCAGCATGGTGGATTCGGTCGACTGGATCGTCGGCCAGATTATCAAGACTCTGGAGGAGACTGACGACGTCCGGAACCCTGGGCATAAGCTGATCGATAACACCTATGTCTTTGTCAGTGCCGACAACGGGGCCGCTCAGAATCTGGGCAACTGGAGAGATGCGGAAGGAAAAATGCGCCGTGAAAAAGTGAGCGATAATACGCCGTTGCGCCAAGGCAAAGGCTGGGCCTATGAAGGTGGCTGCCGGATTCCGTTTATTGCGATGGGGCCTGGCATTAAGCCGGGCAGCGTCAATGAAGACACACCGATCAATCTGATCGACCTGTTCCCGACCTTTATGGCGATCGGCGGGATGGAAAACGACGGCTCGCTGGATATCGACGGCTGCAATATTTTCCCGATTCTAAAGGAGCAGACGCAGGTCGCCAAATTTCACGATGGCAAAGAGCGTGATACGCTCTATTGGCATTATCCGGTTCTCAATGGAGCCTTCTCCACGATTCAGAGAGATAATTGGAAGCTGATGAAGAACACCGGCATTCATACGAATCCCGCACCGGAGATCCAGCTCTTCAACCTGAACGAAGACCTGAGCGAAACGACGAATCTGGCGGAACAGTATCCAGAGAAGACGCGTCAGTTATTGGCGGCTCTCGATGCATGGCTGGAAAAGTATGATGCCGGCGTACCTTACAACAATGCGGACTACCAGAAGGGCGATCTGCCGGGGCAGCAAAATGTGCCTGCGGTAACAGACCGTGGATTTGAAAAGGATCACGTCTGGGTAAACTTTGAGACCGGAGTAGGTAAGACCGAGGTGGCAGAGGCGTTCTTCCTCTATACGGTCAACGGCGATCTCCGGAAAATTGAAGAGGAGTGGTTCCGCGCGCCTGCGAAACTGTCTGATGGTCGAGTCGAGGCGAAGGCCCAGCCTGGAATGACACATGGGATTTTCTGCCTGATCGATGCAAACAACTTTCTAATTTATTCCGAGCCGGTCCCAGCGTGGGAAGAAATCGCCACCTTCAAGCCGTTGGCCTTTACGCTTGAAGATGGCTATGCCTACAAACCGGGTCTCTATGCGCTGATTCAGCTGAGTGGGTCTGCGCTGCAAGGGCTCAATCAACAGGGACAGAACACCACTACTCTAGAAAAGGCGTTGCTCGCTGCCAAAGGTGTGTATGGCAAACCAGTTGAAGAGAAGGCATACGCCGCCGCCATACAGAATCTTCGTAACGAGTTGGTGGGATTCAAAGGCCTGACTCCCGAAGCCGATACCGAATGTCTACACTATTTCTCTGCGAACGATTAATGGGCTAAACGTAGAGCCGAGCGTAGCGACAACTTTTATCACCTCAAATAAATCCAAGGAAATCAAATGATACGACCAAGTGCTTTACTTTCTATAATTGCTGCTGCCGTGCCTCTTGTCGGCGTGGCCGATGTCCGGCCGGCAGCTTTGTTTGCCGATAATATGATCATTCAGCGCGAGACGCAGGCACCTGTCTGGGGCCGTGCCGATGCGGGCGAAAAGGTAACCGTGACTGGCAGCTGGGGGGAATCTGCGAAAGCGACGACCGCCGATGACGGGAAATGGATGGTGAAGCTCAAAACTCCAGAGGCTGGTGGCCCACACACCATCACCATTAAAGGCGACAACACGGTCGAAATCAAAAACGTGCTCGCGGGCGAGGTTTGGTTCTGTTCAGGCCAGTCGAACATGGACTTTATCTTGAATCAGCTCGTCAAATTCAAAGTCGGGCGTACTGCGCCTCAAGATCAGCCTGCGGCTGAGTACATCAAAATCGAGGTCGCAACTGCTAAGGATGATCTGTTACGCCAATTCACGGTGCAAAAAAATACTTCTCCGTTGGAGCCACTGGATACGTTCATGGGCGCGTGGATGATCTCTTCTCCGAAGACCAATGCCGACTTTTCTGCGACGGCTTACTTCTTCGGCCGCGAGCTACGCAAAGAGCTTAACGTTCCGGTTGCATTGATTAAGTGTGCATGGGGCGGCACCCGCGTGGAACCTTGGATGCCGGCTGAGGAGTTCCAGCAGGATGAGGAAATGGCTGCCTACTACGATGCGAACATCGCTGCGCTGAAGGGTAAAATCGCGAAATGGGATCCGACCAAAGTCGAGGCGAATTATCAGGCTGCTCTGAAAAAATGGCAGGGCACGAAAAAAGGCCGTAAGCCTCGGAAGGCGAGTCATCCGAAAGGAAATCAGCAGTCTCCGTCGACCTTGTTCAATGGCATGGTCAGTCCGGTGATTCCTTATGCCATCAAAGGCGCGATCTGGTATCAGGGGGAGTCGAATGCGAACCATAACACGGTCAAATACGAAGCAAACTTCCGTCGCATGATCAGTAGTTGGCGCACGCATTGGGGGCAGGGGGATTTTCCTTTTTACTTTGCTCAGTTGGCCAACTTTAAAGCGCCCGTTACGGAGCCAGTTGATTCCGACGGCTGGGCGTCGATCTGTGATCAGCAGCGCAGAACGCTTGGCCTTAAAAATACCGGCATGGCGGTGTTGAGCGATATCGGCGAAGCTCAGGACATACATCCGCATAACAAGATGGAGGTCGGCAAGCGTCTGGCGTTGTGGGCATTGAAGCATGACTACAAACAGAAGCTCCAGGTTTACAGCGGCCCGCTCTATAAGAGCCACAAAATCAAGGGCGATCAAGTGATCATCAAATTTGATTCCGCAGGCTCCGGTCTCATGACGGGTGTCAAAGCAGGCATGGCTGATACGAAGGCAACGGAAGATGCCTTGAAGCATTTTCAGATCTGTGGCGCAGACCGTCAGTGGAAGTGGGCTCAGGCTGAAATTACTGGCAAAGACACTGTCACGGTTTCGCACTCGGAAATTGCCGCGCCAACCGTGGTCCGCTATGCATGGGCAGCGAACGCGGCAGCCGCCAACCTTTACAACAACGAGGGTCTACCCGCTTCGATTTTTACTACAGAGACCGAAATCTATAAATAAAGTGAGGACAACAATAGTCGCATTTTCGGTCTTGAATGCGCTGGTCGCGTTGTCCGTATGCGTGGCGCTCGCAGCCGCGCAATCGGCAACCGCCGCGAGTTCTCCGGATATCGTGTTCGTGGTGGTGGATGATCTCGGGTTTTCGGATTTAGGCTGCTATGGCAGCGAGATTCTAACCCCGAACATTGATCGCTTGGCGGATCATGGTATCCGTTTTTCGCAGTTTGCTTCTGAGAATAAATGCAACCCGAGTCGCACTTCGCTGATGACCGGGCAGTATTACATTCGTGGCTACAACGGTGGGACAACCCTTACCATTCCCGAAGGGCTGAAAGCGGCGGGCTACCGAAGCTATGTCAGTGGTAAATGGGATGTGGTGGCCGACACGCCGGGTGGGCCGTTGAAGCGCGGGTTTGATCATTTTTATGGCAACATTCGCGGCTGCGGCAGTCAGTTCGCTCCGCTGGGATTGCAGCGCGATGGCAAGGACGCCGAGCGCGAGTGGCGCGACAACAAGGCATTTTATTATACGCATGCGATTACGGATAATGCGGTGAGTACTATTGAGCAGACTCCAGACGAAACTCCGCTCTTTTTGCTGGTCACGTATACCGCGCCACACTGGCCGATGCATGCGCTGCCCGAGGATATTGAAAAATATAAGGGGACGTATGCCGAAGGTTGGGATGTGCTGCGTGCACAGCGGCTGGAGCGCATGAAGGCGATGGGCTTGGTACCGGAAAACACGCCGCTGCCGCCACGCGAAGGGGGTACTGCATGGGAGGATGCCCCGAACCAGGAGTGGCAGCAGCGCCGAATGGAAGTGTATGCGGCCATGATCGATGCGGTGGATCAGGGCGTCGGTCAACTGGTGCAGCAATTGAAGCAGCAAGGTCGTTTTGAAAACACCCTGTTTGTGGTGCTGTCTGACAACGGAGCCTCGGCGGAGGATTATGGTTCGAATAAGACCGGGCGGTTTCTCAATTCTCAAACGCGCGACGGCCGTCCGATGCGTGTGGGAAGTTTGCCGTCGATCATGCCGGGGGCGGAAGACACTTGGCAGACCGTGGGTCCCAACTGGGCGTTTCTCAGTTCGACACCGTTCCGGATGTATAAGGGCTTTGAGCATGAGGGCGGGCATGCCGTGCCGTTGATTATGCATTGGCCGCGGGTGATTCAAAATTGCGGCCGGATATCGGATGAGTTGTGCCATGTCATCGATCTTCTGCCGACCGCGCTTGACGCCGCAGGTGTGTCCTACCCGGAAACCTTCGACGGACGCAGTATCGATCCGGCTGACGGCAAAAGTCTACTACCGGTATTGCGGGGGCAGCCACGCCAGGGGCACGATACCTTGTGCTGGGGATCTATCCATGGCAAAGCCATCCGGCAGGGGCAGTGGAAGTTGGTGCGGGCGCGTAAGAATCCTTGGGAACTCTACGATATGGCTACGGATCGCACGGAACTGAACGACTTGGCCGCGCAGCACCCCGAGAAAGTACAACAACTGGAGCGGCAGTGGGAGGCGTGGCGCGATTCTGTGAGCCTGCCCCAGGCATGGCGTGATCCAGCGATATTTTCGGTTCAATAATCTACACTCTAACCTGTGATTTTATGGGACTTAATAATTTAAACGTAGCGATGATGATGAATGATACGTATGGGGAACTACTGGTGGCACTGTGCGCCTCAATACGACTGAAAGCCCAGTCGTGACTCAAGCGGAGCGGGCGGTTAAATCATAGGCTCGGGGAGGGGATCTTTATATTTTGCGTTTGACCCCATTTTACCCCATTTTACCTATCGTTTGACCCAATTTTACCTCTCACGCGTATTCGCCCTGATCGGGGGGGCTGTTTGCGCTCGTCCACGTCGTGGTGCGTCGCCGTCGAGCTAAGTGATAAGATGAGTATCATCCATACAGATGATGGGCAAAATCTGTGGGTATGCTATTTTATATGCTTCCCTACCTTTTACTAACATGGCCTCGTCCTTGATATCTCCGTCCTCTTCGCGTCAACCTTGCAGCGGTTTCGCCTTGGTGATCGCGTTGAGCTTGATGGCTTTCGTGCTGTTGTTGCTGCTGTCGATCACGACCTTGGTGCAGGTGGAGTCGCGATCCGCTCAGATATCGATCAAGCAGTTGCGGGCCGAGCAGAATGCGTTGCTGGGGTTAAATCTCGCGATTGGCGAACTACAGAAGTATGCGGGGCGTGATCAAACTGCCACTGCTCGGGCTGATTTAATAGCTGATGGTTCAGTATCAGACACGAGCGACTACACTGGCGTCTGGGCGTGGGATCCGGATACGGAGACACAAAGCTTCAGCAAGTGGTTGGCTTCGGTTGCGGATGCCTCCGGGCAGTTGGATCCGACTGGACTCACGAATGAAGCGGATGTGAATAATGCTTCCGCTGCGTCGGATACGATCATTTTGCAGAAAACGCTGAACCGCCCTGCGGAGGACGTGGTGGTGGATCAGGTCTCCATTGGCACGGATGGTAAATACGCCTTCTGGGTTTCGGATGAAGGTGTGAAGGCCAAGGTCAATCTATTGGCCGATGAGGACTATTATCAGGCACTAGCGAATGGAGATGTTGAAGATTTGGACTTACGCACGGCACTTTGTGCGGCGCCGGGGGTCGGCTTTGAGCTACTAGATAATGTGTTTGATACCTTGGCGGCTGACAAACGCACAGATGCCGACTTTAGGGGGAAACTGCGCAAGCTTGCTTCGACTGACGATTTTGAACTACTCGGAGCGGGGGAGGAGGCTGTCAGCCTGCTGCAGCCAGATGTCACGACTTATTCGTATGGCCTGCTCACTAATCCGAAGTCCGGCGGGCTCAAGGAAGACCTGTCGCTCGCCTTCGAGCACGGCAATAAAGACAACGGCAACGTCTTCGTCGAGGAAGGTTATGCACATCCCGACGGCTCCATGGATGTCAAGGGGCCTACCTGGTCGGTGTTTCAGGATCACTATAACATCTACAAGCGGGTCGGTTTCACTTCAAGTGGGATTCCAGAGTTACAAACTACCTTGCCACAGGCACACGGCAATTTGAATGGAGCTCAAGCGGAGGATTTCTATCGGTTCCTAACTGATTATCATCAACCGATGAAAGACCCGGTTGTCTATGAGCGCCCGATTCTACAAAGTAATAACGATGACAAGGGGTTTGATATGCCGCGTGCTGAATCGGTTCAGGTGAGTCCGGTGTTTCTGGGCTACGTGGTGATTGTTTCACTCAAGATCGATTCTACTACGAATAAGTTGGTGACGATTCTACAGCCAGTTGCGTTGTTGTGGAACCCGTATAACGTGGCGCTGGAGACGAGTGAAGAGATGAAGGTGCGAGCCAATATGATCTTTGGTCTTGAGTTTGGTTTCCATGATTCAGTTGAGGGCTTTGTCTATAAGGGGCGCGCAAGAGTGGGAGACCTTTGGGCTGAATCGGATCCGACAATCGACATTAACAGGAATTTTTCAGGTGTGGACTTAATCATTTCTTCCAACGAGTCGTTTGCGCCCGGGGAAATTAAATTATATTCGAGTGATACAGTGATGCCGACGGCTAGTTCCCTATCAGCGGCAGATGAAATTGGCGGCAGCGAAACAGGATATCATGTGACATCATGGCGGAAACTCAGCGATGCCCCCGCAGAGCCTGGACTGGGGACGGCGTCATATGACGACGTTAAAGTGAGCAATATTGAACCAGATGGTATGATTGTCGAACCCACAGTGACTGAGATTGATCTGGCGATATCACCTCTTTTTGCCAATCGTGACCTCTCGGGGCTCTATTTTGACACAGGCGGTGATATCAGAACGAAATCATATTATCAGAAACGTCATATTGTGCCACTCCTACTCGAAGATGGCGAATATAGCGGTAATCCAATCGGAACATTCAGTTCCAGCGATGATGGTAAGCAAGGTATTGGTTTTCTCAATCTAGGCATTGATAAACAGGCATTAATCGACAACGCACAAACGGTCGGTATCATTTTCTGCACCGCTAATTCCAGTCAGGATATTAATAATGGATTGCGGACCCCTAGCGCGATGGAACTGCATCTATCTTCAAATCCTAGAGCCCCTTTTTCATCGAGCACGGTTGGGACTTATGCCCATTTTAGCAATAACCCTAATACTATTTACGAGGCGCAGGAATACCAAGGGGATCCTGTGGCAGACTATTTTTTCGATGATAAATATCCTTACTTTGGCATGTCTTATGATACTTATAGTGGACAGCAACGTCCGGTTGCTTGGGAGTTACCACTCAGCCCGCTGACCTCCTTGGCTCAGTTGCAGCATGTGTTCTTCAATCGGGACAGTTATGAGCCATCGTATGCGGTCGGTAATTCATTTGCCTCGCCTTACCTTAGGCGCGATGAATCGATCTCTACTGTCGGCGGAGTGGACTTGAGGCTGGAAGATGGAAGTCTACCTATCGGAGGGAAACCGTTATCTTATCAGGATTGGAAGGGCTCAGCGATTGACTATTCCTACAAGTTGAACGACGCGCTATGGGATGATTATTACTTTTCGTCGCTCGCGCCAGCCTATGAGGATGGCACTGAGGTGAAGGATCTGGATGATACGATTGATGCATTTGTGAATGGGACGCAGCGACTGCAGAACTCGCGCATGCAGTTATATCTTGGGGTAGGCGATCTCGCTGCAGATCTAGCGACGGATTGGAAGTCTGCTGATCCGGATCGATCAGAGAAAAAGCTTGCTGCCAATCTGTTGGTTGAGGGCGCGTTCAATGTGAACTCCACTTCTGTTCAGGCATGGAAGGCTTTTCTTGGAAGTCTCTACGAGCAAGACGTGGTCGGCATGGAGCTGGGGGATCCTGATGCCGGTGCAAATTCGGATCTTCAACTCAACGCAACGTCTAAGGGGGCTGTTTTTTCACGTTTGACGCTACCTACCTTGGATGAAACGCATCCGTCCGATCCCACGGACATACAAAACAATCCTGGCAGTGGTTATCGGGTGTTGGATGCGGATGAGTTGAATGTGTTGGCGCAGAAGGTTGTCGAGCAAGTCAAGCTGCGGGGGCCATTCCACTCTTTGTCAGATTTCGTTAACAGGGATTTGTCGGACGGCCCTGAGGGCTTAATGGGTCCCTTACAGCAGGCAATCAACGATGCCGGGCTCAATGATGACGTTAACGCGCTGGGCTTGACTGTTGATAAAGGCGGCAATTCCCCGACCCAATATCAGCATGATATTTTCCTCGACCCCGAAGCGGGGACGGGCAGCTCCTACGGCGCGGGACCGGGCTACCTTCTACAGGGCGACATTCTCAATTCGCTCGGCCCATTTTTGACCGTAAAATCCAATACTTTTGTCATTCGCAGCTATGGCGAATGGAGCGATCCTACTTCCGGCGAGACGAGCCACGTCTATCTCGAAGCGGTGGTGCAGCAGTTGCCTGATTTTGTCGATCCCGCTGATGAGCCGGAGACTGCGCTCGACGATTTGCTGTCGGTGGCCAATCAGCAATTTGGGCGTCAGTTTAAAGTAGTCCAGCTTCGTCGTCTGGATCCGGATCAAATTTAAGTGAGTGTTATGAAATCTTTATTCTTTAAAAACTGTCTCGTCATCTTGCTACTGCTTGGGATGGCCTTATCCTGTGGTGCCGAGGAACCAGGAAATCTGGTCAGCTTTGATTTTCAATGCATCGGCTTGAGTAAGGATTTTCGTCGAGTTGATGTCTACTTCGGGAGCGGTGAAGATCAGCCGCGCAAGCGGGTGCGTCTGGGGGATTTGTCGAAGTCGCTCGCTCACCATTATCAGGGGCCACCGCTTATCCTGTTCTATGATCAGCCTAGTGGAGGGCAGTTGGTCGCGCGTGCGCAGCTCAAGCCGTCGATGAAGTCGCCGCTGTTTATTTTTAACCATGCTCCAGATAAATCGAATATGAAATATTCGGTCTTTCCGATCGAGAATGACTGGTCGGAGCATGGGGTGAATAGCTACTTATTGATCAATCTTTCCAGCAGGGTGCTGTATTGGAAGGTCGGTGAACAACGCTTTAAGCTGGAAGCTAAGAGTAAGCATGCCATCTCCGTTGACGGCGGTGAAGAGAAGACGCCGATTGTGGTATTGGAATCCAAATCAGATGGTAAGGTATCGCGGGTGTATCGTGCCAAGTGGCGCAATAAGGCGAATCTGCGCCGGCTGGTGTTCATTCGCGATGCTGGTCCAAACGAACTAGGCTCGGTTCGAGTGCAAGTGGTGGAGGATTTCGAGCGCAGCAAGTCTGCTGCTGCCAAGCCTGAGGCTTGAGTCTGTTGGGCTGGTTGACCTTAGAATTACGCGGCAGGCTAGTAAACATTACCTGCGGATTAATGACGCTTTATGTCTCGGCCCAGAGGTAGACTCACCTTTATCAGGGAAATATTATGACTAAGTGTCGTTGTTCAATATAATATGAAGTATGTAATAACAGCTATTTTACGTAGGGTAATTATGAGGGGCGGCATGATCTACTTTCGAGGTGTCGTCACCTATTGCGTCTGCTTGCTTTTGGCTAGTTCGCTTGCACTGGCAGTGCCTGCCGAGGCGGATCTCCGCTCGCCTCAAGACGTAATGCTAGGCGCAGATAATGGTTCAGGTTCCGTAGGATTACCTGCCGGCACACGGGTTAAACTGCTCAAACAAACCGAACAGGGATGGCAAGTGAGTTGCTATTCCCTTGAGTTCGTTGTTCCCACCAGCGAATTGGAGTTCGTCAAATTACGACCTCAATTGGATGTCGTTCAACCACGGCCTGTTCGTCAGCAGTCTTCCACAATCCGTGAACCTTCTAAAGCCGATTGGCCAGATCTTCGCCGCGGAGTCGAAGTCGAAGTCGAACTAAAGGGGGTGATCAAGAGTTCCCGGCATAAGGTTCGAGACAACGTAATGTGTTACTCCTTATCCACATTCCATGGATACAAGTTTGAATTGCCAAGGTTAGGTCGCAATACGGTGGAGGGTGTGAGTCTGGATGGTTTTGACGATACACCTGCCACGGTGAAGTTAAGAGTAGTCACACATGCAACCGGCGACCTGAGGAATGCTGAAGTCGTGATGCTGTTGGGCGTTGAAAAACTCGATGACGAGGAAGCACGAAAACTGCTGGCATTCTCCGAGGAACGTCAGGTGGCTGAACTGCAGCGGATTTACAATCCGACTCCAAACGCATTGCCCTATGCCGGAACCTGGGGAGTGCGCTTGGCGCTGCCATCCGAGAAAAATGGCATCAAGGACGTCGAGCAATTTGATGCCAATACATTAGCGAAACAGTTGGCTGAGTTAAAAACGGCGAATCATGTGATACTCAATATTACTCAGCCCTCGGGACCCTGTTACTTTACCGGCCCCCATCCGGAACTCGAAAAAATCCTCAAAACAAGAGATTATTTTAGTGGTGCTGAGTATCCTGATCGTGGCTCTTTCTCGCGGCGAGATGTGATCGGAGAGGCGCTTGACGCTGTCCGCGCCACGGGCAAGAAAACGATCGTCTATTTCGCCAGTGAGGGCTTCCATTCTGACTTAGTAAAGGAAGAGTTACAGGACGTGTGGTTCGAATATATCGAATCACTTGGCATGGCACATTATGAGGCGGTCGGTGAGCTGATTCTCAAGCACTATGCCGAGCGATATGGCACTAAGATCGATGGCTGGTGGTTTGATGGGGCAGGCGGGTTGAGGACGCCTGGGCAACGTCAGGCGTGGCGGGACATCGTGCTGGCAGCCAACCCGAAGGCGATCGTGGCCTTTAATCGCATGGCGGGGCCTCCGTTTAAGTCCTCTGCGCAGTGTGACTATTTCGGAGGTCATCCGACGCCGAGATCACGACACAAATTCTGGGAGCCGATCAATTTGCCGATGATCACGGCGATTGAAGCCAGCCCGTGGATGAACTGTAGTGGAGAGCCAGTTGGGGATCCGAACAAAAGCACACTGGGGCATGTCTTCATGGGGCTACAGGATCGTTGGACGCTCGGCAAATGCGCCTTTCCTCCGGATCAAGCGATCGAATGGACGACTCGTGTCATTTCCGCGGGAGGTATGTATACTTGGGCAGCCCCGCGCGCTGGTTCCACAATAGCGGACAAGCAGTTCCAGTTGTTAAAGAAAATTGATAAAGCGGTAGAAGGCTTACGAAACAGTCAGAAGTGAATGACACCTTTTGACATTCACCACTCAACGAAAGTAAAAAATAATAATGAAATACCTAATTTTCGGACTGCTCTTCGTCCTCTCACTGATCGCCCAGGGCGCCACCCCAAATATCATTATCATCTATACCGATGACCAAGGCGTTGGCGATGCGAGCTGCCTGAGCCCAGACTCCAAATTCCAGACGCCGAACATCGACCGACTCGCGAACGAAGGCATCCGCTTCACCGATGCTCACTGCTCCGACACCGTCTGCACCCCATCGCGTTACGGTCTGCTGACCGGGCGCTACAGCTGGCGCACCACCCTGAAGCGCGGCGTCATGAAAGCAGAAGCACCCTGCCTAATTGCCGACGGGCGCATGACACTAGCCTCGTTCCTGCGCGACAACGGCTACGCCACCGCCATGGTGGGCAAGTGGCATCTAGGCATGGATTTCCCCGGCACCCCCGACAACCGCGACTGGTCGCAACCCGTCACCGATATGCCGCTCGACAAAGGATTTGACTACTATTGGGGCATTCCCGCCTCAATGAACTACGGCATTCTCGCTTGGTTCGAAGGGCGATACGCTAAGGTTCCGCCCACGCTCTTCACCCAAAAGAAACCCAACACGATGGGGGGGGTATTCCGCGACTACCGCATGATGCCGCCCTATGAAACCACCCTAAAAAAAGGACTGCTCGAAACCGCGCCAGACTTCATTGACAACCAATGCCTGACCCGATTCACCGACCAATCCATCGAATGGATCAAGGGGCATACCGCGCACAGTCAAAAGCCTTTCTTCCTCTACCTGCCCTACACCTCTCCGCATAAGCCGGTGGTGCCATTACCCGAGTTCCAAGGTTTGGGCGAAGCCGGTGCCTACGGCGAATTTATGATCGAAACCGACTATCATGTCGGACGCCTTCTCGACTATCTCGATGCCGCTGGGCTCGCTGAAAACACGATGATTGTTTTTTCCAGCGACAACGGCCCGGAAACTACTTGGAAACAACGCATCCAGGCCTACCAGCACCACAGCGCGGGGATCTATCGCGGCGGTAAACGCGACATCTACGAAGGCGGACACCGCGTGCCCTTCCTAGTGCGCTGGCCCGCAGGCATCAAACAGCCCGGACGCGAGTGGCCCCAACTCATCGGACAAACCGACCTGCTCGCCACCTTCGCCGAAATGGTCGGCACTGCGCTGCCCGACACTGCCGGCGAGGACAGCGAAAGCTTCTATCCCGTTCTACTCAACCCCGATGCAACTCTCGACCGATCCCCCATGATTCACCATGAAACTTCCGGGCGCTACGGGATTCGCGACGGTGATTGGAAACTGGTGATGTCGCACAAGAAAAAAACCGAGCCGGAGCTCTACAACCTAGCCCGCGACCCGCAGGAAAAAAGCAACGTCATTGCAGATCATCCTAAAATTGTCCAAGCCTTGAAAAAAAAGATCACCGACATCGTCTGTCAGGGGCGCACCACCGACGGTGCGACCCAACCCAACGATACCGGTTGGTGGCAGGATCTGGTATGGATGGATGAGGCTGAATACACATTACATGCGCTACCGCGGGTGCTTGAAACGCTCGATGTTCATTGAGTGGCAATGCACGATTAAGGGCTGAGGCAGCAATGTTGATTGTGGCGCATCGCGGTGCCTCAAAGCGAGCGCCAGGAAATACGTTGCCAGCTTTTGAACTCGCGTGGAAGCAGGGGGCGGATGCGATTGAGGGGGATTTTCGACTGACCAAGGACGGGCATGTTGTCTGTATCCATGATGAGACTATAAAGCGGACAGCGGGAGCCGACCTGAATGTCGCGCAATCCACCCTGAGTGAACTGCGAAAACTGGATGTGGGGGCATGGTTCGATCCAGCATTTAAGGGGACTCGCATTTCAACGCTGGCGGAAATTTTGGCAACCGTGCCAGTCGGCGGAAAAATATTTATCGAAATCAAATCCGGCGCGGAGATCATTCCGGCTTTACTGACAGAGATAAAGAGCTCGGGTCTCGAAGATGATCAGATCATGCTCATTTGTTTCAAGCAGGAGGTGCTCCGAGAGCTGAAGGCTGTGGCACCTCAGTATCAGACCGCTTGGCTTGTCAGTTTCAAAAAAATGAAATCGGGGAAGATTACACCTAATGATGATAGCGTGCTCGATACGCTGGATCGAATTAAAGCCGACGCGATCAGTTCGGGGCGGCATTGGGTGGATGCCGCCTTTATTTAGCGCGTTCGCGAAAACGGATTCCAGCACCACGTTTGGACTATTAATGACATACAGCAGGCGAAACAGTTCAAAGAGTGGGGGACCAGTTCTGTGACGACTGATGTTTCGAATGTTGTGAAGGGCGCTGATTGTGCGCTCTAGTGGCTTTGAGGGGCGTATCATCCATATGGATGATAGACAGTTTTTGCCAATTTGTTAGTATAAAATCTCGTAACTCATGACTTGTGAACTCCGCGCCAAACCTATCGACTAGGCTGGTGGGCGAGGGGGCAAGAATCCTTCAGGTAATACCGAGATTTAAACACTCATACTATATGAATCAACCTACAGCTAGGAACCAGACTTGGAAATTATTAACGCTCGCACTCAGCATGACTGTTGCTGCTAATATGGGCACTGCCGAAGAGGTCGCGAACCCCGCTTTTGTGGAAGAGGCGCTCGAGGCATACAACGAGCGCATGCAATGGTTTGTGGATGCACAATACGGCATGTTTATTCACTTTGGTGTCTATTCACAGCTAGGCGGCGAGTTCAAGGGGCAGAAAATGCCCGGCAAGTATTCAGAGTGGATCGCCGCCAATTTGGAGATTCCTCGCGAAGAATATGCAGAGATCATCAAGGATTTTAATCCGGCTCAATTTGACGCCGACCTCATTGTCCGTACCGCCAAAGGGGCCGGGATGAAATACCTGGTAATCACTTCCAAGCACCACGACGGTTTTTGCCTTTGGGATAGCAAATACACCGACTTTGATGTGGGCAGTACCCCTTTCAAGGGGCGTGACATCCTCGCCGAACTGAGCAAAGCCTGCAAAGCACACGGTATTAAGTTCGGGCTATACTACAGTGTCCTTGACTGGAATCACCCGACACAGGTGCCGAGTTTGCAAAAGAAGACCCCGAATTGGCGCTGGGGACGTACCTTTTTAGCCGATCGCGGCAAAGGCAGTGACAAGCAGACTTATGTCACCTACCAAAAGAATCAACTTCTGGAGCTGATTGAAAAATACGACCCGTCCATTCTTTGGTTTGATGGTGAGTGGGTTGAGTGGTGGACCGTTGCGGACGGAATTGACCTCTATAACTCCCTTCGTACCGCGAGTTCTCACGTAATTATGAATAATCGTGTCGGCAAACGTAAGGCGTTTGAGGCGGACTTTGTCTGTAAAGAGCAACGTCATTTTGATGCTGCATTCCCGAAGCATTGGGAAGCCTGTTACACGATGAACAAGTCCTGGGGCTACAAGAAGGACGATGACGATTGGAAGGATGCGGCAACGGTCTATGAGAAGCTCAAAGATGTAAATATGAAGGGCGGCAATCTGCTGCTCAATGTGGGCCCTGATGGCAACGGCGTGGTTCAGGACGAAGCGGTCGCGATTCTTCTGGAAGCCGGCAAGCTGCTCGAAGCGAATCCGATCGAGAAAATGAAGCCAACGATTGAGGCGGTACCGCGTCTCGTAAAGGGCTACAAAGCTAAAGCAAAGCAAGCGATTAATGTGACACCGGGCATTTAAAGTAGATCAAAAGCCAAACAGTTTTTGCCATTATGCATAACGAATTAAATTCATCCATGAAAACAGTCTTCACCTCTCTAATTCTCGTTCTTCTCTGCGCAACTTCACTCCATGCCGGTGTAAAAAGGAACAAGGACTTCGATACACTCATGCCCCCGACGTTGGAGCACCCGGCGGAAACGGAGGCCCGGCTCAACAAATGGTTCCGCGGTTCCAAGTTCGGCGCATTCATCCACTTCGGTGCGTATTCCCAGCTTGCCGGGAAATACCAGGATCGCGTGAGCCCCAAAAAATACGCCGAGTGGGTGCAGATGGATCTCGAGATCTCTTACGAGGAATATCGCAGAGAGGTCGTGGGGCAGTTCAACCCCACGGAATTCGATGCTGAGGAGTGGGTGAAACTTTTCAAAGCCACAGGTATGCGCCATGTCGTGATCACCTCCAAGCACCACGACGGCTTCGCGCTCTTTGATTCCGCCTGCTCGGATTACGATGTGATGGATGCCTCGCCCTTCAAACGCGACATCATCAAGGAACTCTCTGAGGCCTGCCACAAGCACGGTCTGAAGTTCGGCGTGTATTACTCACAGGCCAAAGATTGGAGCGATCCGGACTCGTCGTCATTTACTCGCAAAGGCACGCTAAAAAGCATCTACCCCGACCTGCCGGAAGATTATAAACCCGATATGGACGCCTACATCGCGCGCAAGGCTCTGCCGCAGATTGAGGAACTGCTCACGAACTACCAGATCGATCTGATCTGGTTCGACACCCCACGCGAGATGACCAAGGAGCGCGCCCTGTTGTTCACCAACACCGTGCGCCGGCTCAACCCCGACTGTGTCATCAACTCCCGTCTATACACTATGGCTGGAGCGTCTTCAAAGCAGGTCATCACCCCGGAGATGCTCGAAGTATTTGATTACTTCTCACTGGGCGACAAAGAGGTGCCGCCGAAGAAGCTACCGCTTACCACCGAGTCGCCTGACAGCGTAAGTTCATCATATGGCTACAAGGCCCACGGCGAACACCATTATCACACCTTGCAGGAACTCATCCAGCGGATGGTGCACACGACCTGTGCCGGAGGTAGCTACCTGCTCAACTGCGGACCGATGGGCAACGGCAAGATTGATCCCAAGGCGGTCGAATTGTTCTCCGGCATTGGTGACTGGATTCAGGAAAACCACGAGTCGATCTACGATACCGAGGCGAACCCTCTACCTGCTCGGCCAGAGTGGGGCGATGCCTCCCTGTCAAAGGATGGAACAAACCTCTACCTCCATGTCATGAAGTGGCCTGCCAATGGCAAGCTTCGCGTTGACGGGGTGCCGGTCAAAGCCACCTCAGCAAGCTTCTTAGCACCCAAGGGAGCGGATCAAAAGATTTCGCTCTCCCAAGACGGATCAACCCTCGCGCTTGACCTTCCGGCCAAGGCCATCGACGCGCATGATACCGTGATCAAGGTGATTCTTGAGTCGCCTTTTCCTGTGCAATAAGCGGTTCCTGGATCATAAGAAAAACAGGAGGAGAGACCTATGAGAATCATGCAATTGCTGGAAATAACGTCACTGATCATCGCAAGCTCATGTGTTTGCAGTATCAGCCTAATGGCAGCAGATAACGCTCTGACGGTCGACCCACCCAATATCATCCTAGTGCTGACGGATGATCAGGGATATGGTGATCTTGGATGCCACGATCACCCATTTCTGAAAACGCCGAATATTGACGCCCTATACAGTCAAAGCACACGTTTTACTGATTTTCAAGCCAGTCCGACCTGTGCCCCGACGCGAGCCGCATTGATGTCAGGCCGCGCACCTTTCAAGAGCGGGGTCACGCATACGATTTATGAACGCGAGCGGATGGCACTCACAGCAACCACGATCGCAGAAGTGCTGAAGGGCGCTGGCTATAGAACAGGCATCTTTGGTAAATGGCACCTAGGCGATGAAGATCCATATCAGCCCCACAATCGAGGCTTTGACGAAACCTTTATTCATGGAGCAGGGGGGATCGGCCAGAAATATGCTGGCACATGCGCCGATGCGCCTGAGAACAGCTATTTCGATCCGATCATTAAACACAATAACAGCTTCGTAAAAACCACAGGCTACTGCACGGATGTTTTCTTTCAGCAGGCACTGGGTTGGATCAAACAGCAGAATGAGCAAGGCAAGCCGTTCTTTGCTTATATCTCAACCAATGCGCCTCATTCCCCATACATCGTGGCTGAAAAATACAAAGCCATGTACAAAGATAAATGCAAAGACCAAGCGGCGGCTTTTCACGGCATGATTACCAATATCGACGATAATATGGGCGTGCTCATGGAGAAGCTGGACGCATGGGGCATGGCAGATAATACCCTGCTGATCTTCATGACCGACAACGGTTCATCCATGGCGACCTTCAACTACGGCATGAAAGGCAAGAAAGGTTCCGTCAACGAGGGAGGCACGCGCGTCCCTCTGTTCTTCAGACTTCCGGGTAAAATCAAAGCCGGTGTCGATGTGGATCGTTTGACACGGCATTATGATTTGTTCCCAACTCTAACCGAGTTTGCCGCTACGAAAGCCCCCGAAGCATTGAATCTTGACGGTAGAAGTCTGGTCCCACTGCTTGAAAATCCGAATGCCGAATGGCCCGAACGCTACACATTCTTCCACAAGGGCAGATGGGCTAAAGAAGGCATGCGTGTCCGAAAGGGCCGGCCTGATCACGTTCCTGAGAATTCAAAATACACAAGTTTCGCCGTGCGCAGTGAAAAATGGCGCCTGGTCAATAATCGTGACCTGTATGATATCGATAACGATCCAGGTGAGAAAAAAAACCGATTGAAAGCGCATCCCGAGGTCGCGCGACAGATGCTGGCAGCCTATGACGACTGGTGGGATGAAGTTAGACCTTTAATGATCAACGAAGACGCCTCACTGAAAAATGATGCACCCTTTATTGTTGAGTATGAATTACAAAAAAAGACGACAGGTATTCCCGACTGGTGCCCGCCACAGTTATAGAGTATTGGGCGGGGCACGAGGTACCTGACTCAGCGAATGCGAAGGACTAGATCATTGCTGGATTCGTCCTAGAAACGCTCGATCTAGCAAATAATCTGAATCTGCTGAATACTTTTTTACTAGATTGGTATCATCTAAATGGATGATGGTTTTAATTGAGTCCCTGTGGTATAATTTTGTTTAGGCTTCGGTGCTGCGTGTTGTGATTCGGTAGTTCGATTGGTAGAGGGCTACCTTCTGCGCTAAGGGGCTCATCAAGAAACGCTCGGCTCAAAGCGATGATTCAGTGAAGATGAAATTAGAGATGTTTAGCTAATATGACAATTGAAAATACAATGCAGGCACATGTCCTGACGACCGCCGCGGCGTTGCTCGCGGCTTTGTTCGGCGCTACTTCAACAGTGCAGGCCACGCCGCAACCAAACATCGTGCATATTTTGACCGACGACTTGGGCTGGCAGGATATTGCCTGCTACTACCGTGCCTTACATGGAGAAGAGTCGGTCTATGAAACGCCGCACATGGATCGTATTGCACAGAACGGCAAGCGCTTCATGCAGGCCTATTCGCCGGCACCGACTTGTGCGCCTTCGCGCGCGGCCTACATGGCGGGGCAGTATACGACGCATACCGGCGTGCTGCATGTCATGGGTGGGCGCCCTGCACGGATCTATCATCCATCACATGCCTACATTGACCCGTATTATTCCGGTCGTCTGAGCCTAGAGACACCGATCATTGCGGATGTGCTCAAGGAGGCAGGCTATATCACCGCTCACTTCCAGAAATGGCATTTTGGCGGCCGTTCCAAAGGTTTCCCTGGGCCGCTGGATTATGGATTCGATTTCAGTTGGAGCTGGGAGGGACTGCATTACAATGATCCTGAACTCTACGATCCGACGGATAAAAAAACTGCGGACTATGAGGGCATTTGGCGGCCGATGAGCCCCGACCGAGTCACGGGGTTTGCATCCAGCTATGATCCAAAGGATCCCTATGCACTCGATGCCAACGATGACGATCGTCCATTCGATTCGGTGGTCGATCTTTCACTACGCTGGATGGACAAAATTAAGGGTCAGGGTAAGCCGTTCTTTGTGAACTTCTGTCCGTCCTTTGTGCACGGCCCGTTTTCGACCCGCGACCGCAAAC
>Ga0075469_10000216_pt1 | contig 23938 bp, 20 predicted proteins | sample DEB08_DNA_13_FD_77577 | JGI IMG/M metagenome (GOLD analysis project Ga0075469, IMG submission 77577) | Aqueous microbial communities from the Delaware River and Bay under freshwater to marine salinity gradient to study organic matter... | ecosystem: Environmental > Aquatic > Marine > Coastal ...
GATGGCTCCAATGTTGAGATATTTGATGCCCGCGCGTCCCTCAAAGACCCGCACACTGTAATTTTGTCGACTGGCCAAGAGGTCAGCGCAAAGCATATTCTGGTGGCCACTGGCGGGCGTCCTGTCGTGCCAGAAATGCCCGGATCAGAACTTGGGATCACGTCGAACGAGATTTTTTTGCTGGATGAAATGCCAAAGTCGATTTTGATTATTGGCGGTGGTTATATCGCGTCCGAGTTCGCGGGTATCTTGAACGGTTTGGGCGTTGAAGTGACGCAATTCTACCGTGGCGCACAAATCCTGCGCGGCTTTGACGACGAAGCCCGCGGGCTTGTTGCCGAAGGTATGCGCGCCAAGGGTGTTGATCTGCATTTGGGTACAAATATCGTCGAAATGCGGGCCGCAACCAAAGACGACCTGAAAGGTTTGACCGAAGGCGTGCCGATGGAAGACGGCCATCCAGCCGTTGTTCCCCATAAAAGCGCGGGCCACGGTATTTGGGTGAAAGCCACAAATGGCACGGAAAAAGTCTATGATCAGGTGATGTTTGCGACAGGCCGTGCGCCAAATACAGATGGCATGGGACTAGAGGATGCAGGTGTAACGGTAGGGCGCAGGGCAGAAATTGTTGTCGATGAATACAGCCAGACGAACATTCCGTCCGTCTATGCGATTGGCGACGTGACCAACCGTGTCCAGCTGACCCCTGTTGCGATCCGCGAAGGCATGGCATTTGTGGAAACGGTATTCAAAGGCAATCCAACCGCAGTAGACCATGAATTGATCCCCTCGGCGGTATTTACGCAGCCTGAATTGGGCACCGTTGGCTTGACGGAAGAACAGGCCCGCGACATTGAACCGGTCGAGATTTATTGCACGTCGTTCAAGCCGATGAACCATGCTTTTGCAGGCCGCGATGATCGCGTTTTGATGAAACTTGTGGTCAGCAAGGCGACCCGCAAAATACTGGGCTGTCATATCGTCGCAGACCATGCGGGCGAAATGATCCAATTGGTGGGCATCGCGGTTAAGATGGGTGCAACCAAAGAAGACTTTGACCGGACCGTTGCCGTCCACCCGACGATGGCAGAAGAACTGGTGACGATGAAGGAACCCGTGCGGAGCGCTTGATTTCGCATGATTAAGACACACATGGCAATAGAACGTTCGCGCACGCGGGCATGACGCAAAGGAAGTATAGGGAAACGATGGCAGGAAATACGGGTGGCCCATGGGGCGGCGGTGGAAACAATGGTTCAGGCGGTGGTGACGACGACAACCGCGGAAACGGTGGTCGCAAACCGAACAATGATGGGCCTGGCATCCCCGAGATCGATGATCTGGTGAACAAAGGCCGCGAACAACTGCGCGTCCTAATGGGCGGTGGCGGGGACGGCAAAGGCCGGATCGGCGGCGGCGGTGGCGGCGAAGGTCCGCAAATGACACGGGGCACGGTTGGCCTTGGTCTTTTGGCGGCTCTTGGCCTTTGGCTTTATGCGTCGTTCTATACAGTCCGCCCAGAAGAACGCTCGGTCGAGTTGTTCTTGGGCGAATTCTACGCTGTCGGTGAATCCGGTCTGAACTTTGCGCCTTGGCCAGTTGTGTCACGTGAAATTCTTGCCGTTACAACAGAGCGGAACATCGACATCGGTGTCAGTCGCTCTGGCAGTGATGCAGGTTTGATGCTGACCGGTGACGAAAACATCGTGGATATCGATTTCCAAGTTGTTTGGAACATCACCGATCCGCAATTGTATCTTTTCAACCTTGCTGATCCGCCGCAAACCATTGCGGCAACTGCTGAATCCGCGATGCGCGAGATTATTTCGCAGTCTGAACTTGCACCGATCCTGAACCGGGACCGTGGCGCAATTGCAGACCGTTTGCGTGATTTGGTTCAATCAACACTTGATAGCTACGACAGTGGCGTGAACATCATTCGTGTGAACTTTGACAAAGCTGACCCACCGGAGCCGGTTATTGCCTCGTTCCGCGCGGTTCAGGATGCTGAACAAGAACGTGACCGTGTGCAGAACGTCGCTGACGCCTATGCAAACCAAGTTGTTGCCGAAGCACGTGGTCAAGCAGCACAAATCCTAGAGCAAGCCGAAGGTTACCGCGCCCGTGTGGTCAACGAAGCCGAAGGTGAAGCCAGCCGCTTCTCTGCTGTTTTGGCAGAATATGAAAAGGCACCAGAAGTAACGCGCAAGCGTCTTTATCTGGAAACAATGGAGGGTGTGCTTGGCGGTGTCGACATCATCTTGCTTGACGATGCTGATGGTGGACAAGGCGTTGTACCTTACCTGCCGCTCAATGAGCTGCGCCGCAATTCTAACGGAGGGACTAACTAATGCGTAAAACTGCATTTCTCCTGCCCGCGCTCGCGGTCATCGTCATCGGTGTCATGTCATCGGTATTTATCGTCGACGAACGTCAGAAAGCGCTCGTGCTTCAGTTCGGTCAAATTGTCCGTGTCCAGGAAGAACCGGGTCTGGGTTTCAAAATCCCACTGATCCAAGAGGTCGTGCGCTATGACGACCGCATCCTGAGCCGTGATCTTGATCCGCTGGAAATTACCCCGTCTGACGACCGTCGTTTGGTCGTCGATGCCTTCGCCCGCTACCGGATTGCCGATGTAGAGCAGTTCCGCCGCGCCGTAGGTGCCGGTGGTGAAGAGGCTGCTGCACGTCGTCTGGACAGTATTTTGCGTGCCGAAACGCGCGAAGTTCTGGGTTCTGTGACGTCAAACGACATTCTGTCAGTTGACCGTGCAGCACTGATGCTGCGGATCCGCAACTCTGCGATCGCAGAGGCGACCTCACTGGGTCTGCAAGTTATCGACGTACGTCTGAAGCGGACAGATTTGCCACCAGCAAACCTTAACGCCACCTACGAGCGGATGAAGGCAGAGCGTGATCGCGAAGCCGCAGACGAGCGTGCGCGTGGTAACGAAGCAGCCCAGCGTATTCGTGCGGGTGCAGACCGTACCGTGATCGAATTGGTGTCCGACGCCCAGCGTGTCAGCCAGATCGTTCAGGGTGAGGCCGACGCGCGTCGTAACGAGATCTTTGCAAGCGCGTTTGGTGCCGATCCAGAGTTCTTTGAATTCTACCGCTCAATGACCGCGTATCAGCGGGCTTTGACACCAGGTAATTCTACGATGGTTCTGTCACCAGACAATGAGTTCTTTAACTATCTCAAGTCTGATGTAGGTCGCGTTAGCGAATAATTTTTGACAATGACTTTGTCTCAAAGGGGCTGGCAGAAATGCTGGCCCTTTTTTTTCCGCTCTAAAAGCTGGTATGTTACAATATGCTTCACATGTAATTGAGAAACAGTGCACTAAGATTGCGTTGCACAATTCGCGCCCTACATAGAACATCATACCGTGAAAGGGCGGCCATAACTGCATGCCCGCATTCAAACAAAGGAGATTTGCCCCGTGAAGTCCCAGGCAATCGCAATTCAACAAGACCAGCAGCGCGAGCGACGCCTGCTGATGGCTTTCGTTACTACATTGGCCGTCGCTGTCGCAATGATCTTTGCGCAGGTCGCGCTAGCCAATGCGCAAGACCGTCCGGCAACCTTTGCAGATTTAGCAGAACAGATCAGCCCGTCAGTGGTCAACATCACGACAAGTACAATGATCGCCGGCCGCACCGGCCCACAAGGATTGGTCCCTGACGGATCGCCGTTTGAGGACTTTTTCAACAATCCCGAGCGTGGCGGTCCAGGTGATGGCGCACGTAGATCGTCTGCGCTGGGCTCCGGATTTGTGATCTCTGACGACGGATATATCGTGACGAATAACCACGTCATCGAAGGCGCGGACGAGATTTTGATCGAATTTTTCCCCGGCGGCGAAGCTGGTGTTCCAGCCGAACTGATCGGCACCGATCCGAATACCGATATCGCGGTCCTTAAGGTCGATCTCGAAGATTTGCCTTTCGTGGAATTCGGTGACAGCAACGGCGTTGGCGCCCGCGTTGGTGATTGGGTGATGGCAATGGGCAATCCGCTGGGCCAAGGGTTTTCGGTTTCTGCGGGTATCGTGTCAGCACGCAATCGCGCATTGTCCGGCACTTATGACGACTACATCCAGACAGACGCCGCGATCAACCGCGGTAACTCTGGCGGGCCTCTTTTCAATACAGATGGCGAAGTCATTGGCGTAAACACCGCGATCTTGTCGCCAAATGGTGGCTCTATCGGGATCGGCTTTGCCATGTCCTCTGCGGTCGTTACCAACGTGGTGGACCAGTTGATCGAATTTGGCGAAACCCGCCGCGGTTGGTTGGGCGTGCGCATTCAGGATGTGACGCCTGACATGGTTGACGCTATCGAAGGTCTGGATATGGCGCGCGGCGCGATGGTTACTGATGTACCACCGGGTCCTGCCGAAAATGCCGGTATGATGGCAGGTGACGTGATCTTGGACTTTGACGGTATCGCAATCCAAGATACACGCGAACTTGTGCGTATCGTTGGCAATTCTCCGGTTGGCAAAGAGGTACCTGTTGCGGTTCTGCGTGATGGTGACATGGCTGACTTGACCGTTGTGCTTGGGCGTCGTGAAACGTCTGAAGCGGTCGCATTCCCGGCGTCTTCGCAAGAAGACGAAACGCCTGAACAAACCGAGATTTTGGGCCTGACGCTGTCTGAAATCACACCAGAGCTTACCGATCAGTTTTCGCTTTCCGTTGAAAACGGTCTGGTGATCACGGCGATCAATCCAGAATCCGAGGCAGCTTCCAAAGGCTTGCTCGAAGGTGACGTGATCACTGAAGCCGGCCAAGAAGCGATTATGACAATCGCTGATTTCGAAGCACGGATCGAGGCGGCCTCAGAAGCAGGTCGCAAGTCAATCCTGCTTTTGGTGCGCCGTGGCGGTGATCCACGGTTCGTTGCGCTGGTTCTTGAAGAGTAATCAACGCGAGATACAATTCAAAAGGCGGCCCTTGGGGTCGCCTTTTGTGTGTTTAGGGGCTGGCGAGGATGGGCCAGCTACACTACTTAAAGACCCAAATTGATAGATTCCAAAAGGACAGACTGACATGGCAAAAATTACGTACGTGGAACATGGCGGCAAAGAACATATCGTCGATGTGGCCAATGGGCTGACAGTGATGGAGGGCGCGCGTGACAACGGCATTCCAGGCATTGAGGCCGACTGTGGCGGTGCATGTGCCTGTTCAACCTGCCATGTCTATATTGACGACGCGTGGGTCGAAAAACTGCCTGCCAAAGATCCAATGGAAGCCGACATGCTTGATTTCGCATACGAGCCTGATGAAGTGAAGTCGCGCCTGACCTGCCAGTTGAAGGTCACAGATGCGCTTGATGGCCTGCGTGTGCAGATGCCAGAAAAACAGATTTGATCACGCGCACAATTGCCGTGGTGGCTTTGACGGCCACCACCGCCTGCGCCGAAACGATCGTGTCAGCGCAATACACCGCGCCCACGGATCGCTATGCCCACGGTATTCTGGGCGATGCGATCGAATGGGGCGCGCTTGTTATCACGACCGAAAACGGCACACGTCGCTTTACGCTGTCCCAAGACCGCGTGTTCGAAGATGTGGCACCGCGCCTTGTTGATCTGGACAATGATGGTGCCCCAGAGGTGATCGTGGTTGAAACGCTTGCCGCGAAAGGTGCGCAGTTGGCGATCTATGATGCGAGTGGCAAAATCGCATCTACGCCGCATATCGGGCGCACCAATCGCTGGCTGGCGCCGATCGGCGCTGCGGATCTGGACGGAGATGGCGCCATCGAAATCGCCTATGTCGACCGCCCACATCTGGCAAAAACCTTGCGTGTTTGGCGGTACGAAAGCGGTGCTTTGACACATGTGGCTGATCTTGAGGGGCTCACCAATCACCGCATTGGCGAGACTGACATCGGTGGCGGTATCCGTGACTGCGGTGACGGTCCAGAAATGATCACAGCCAGCAGTGATTGGCGCAATGTCATGGCTACGACGCTGGTTGATGGGCAATTGTCTTCGCGGGTGCTTGGCGATCACGTTGACCGCGGGTCGTTTGCAACCGCACTGTCGTGTTCCGATCTGCCTTAACCGAGCATTGCCACGATTGAGACAAGCGCGGCAAGCTCGGTGATCTGCTGGGTTGCCCCCAAAATATCACCGGTTTGCCCGCCAATTTTTGCCCGCGCGATCAGTCCACAGATCAAAGTTGCAACCGCTACAACCAACACTAAAACCGCGTAGCCGCAGGCAATAGCAACAACGGCACCGATACCAATCGCGAGCCAAGTTGTATTTGCGGCTGGCCGCCCGACCGTCTGGCTTAGCCCGCTGTTGCGCGCGTTTGGCATAACGGCCATCAGTACAACCATACTGGTCCTGCTTAACGCCGCAGCCGCGATCAGCGCCATCCAGTGGATGCCGAACGCCACAATCGCGCTTAGTGCGAGCCACCGGATCAACAGTGTCAAGGCAATCGCGCAGACGCCGTAAACCCCGGTATTGCTGTCCTTCATGATCGCAAGGCGGCGGGCTTTGTCCCAACCACCCCAAAGCCCATCGGCGCTATCGGCCAACCCGTCTTCATGCATCGCACCAGTAGCAATGACCGAGATGGCCAATGCTATCGCCGCCGCGATGCCCGAAGGGATGCCAAACCCCAGTAATACCGATGTAGACATTGCCAATACGACGCCGACAATCACACCAACAAGCGGAAACGCCCATGCGGATGCCGCCCCGCGTGCCACCGCTTTTTCGCCATCGACAACAATTGGAAAACGGGTCAAAAGCCCCAGCGCAGCAGGCAAGTCTACGCGGTTGATCAGCCCCGTGTCGTGTTTAAACAATTGGTCGGTCCTTTGTAGGCTTTTCATCAGGTTTTTGTGCGTTAAACAGGTCCCGAAGATTGACCTTAGCGAGGACCTGATGCAAGCGCCATTTACCACACTTTCGACCTTTCGGGACACTTTGGCAGCCGCCCCGGGACTGGATGCAAAGGCCGCGCAAGGCGCTCAAGATCGTAACGGTCAATTGACGAAACCGCCCGGTGCACTGGGCCGGCTCGAGGATCTTGCGATTTGGTACGCAGGCTGGCGCGGCGACGCAAAACCGCAGATTAATGCGCCTCAGGTCATTATTTTTGCAGGCAATCATGGTGTTTGCGCGCAAGGCGTGTCGGCATTTCCGCCAGAAGTAACGGTACAAATGGTTGCCAATTTCGAACATGGTGGTGCGGCAATCAACCAGCTTTGCAAGGCGTTTGGCGCGAAGATGGATGTATACCCTTTGTCACTGGACACGCCGACTGCTGATTTCACGGCCGCCCCGGCGATGACTGACGCCGAATGCGTGGAGGCACTACAAATAGGTTGGAATGCCGTCGATCCGGACGCTGACCTTTTGGTGACAGGTGAAATGGGTATCGGAAACACTACGTCCGGGGCGGCGATATCGGCCGCTCTTTTGGGGGGTGACGCGGCCGACTGGACAGGGCGTGGCACGGGCGTTGATGATGACGGATTAGCACGCAAGACCGATGCCGTGGCACGCGGGCTGGCGCTGCACGCGAACCGCGACCCACTAGAGGTTTTACGCTGTCTGGGTGGACGCGAACTGGCGGCAATGGCCGGAGCAATAGCCGCAGCCCGCCATCACCGAATTCCGGTTATTCTTGATGGGTTTATCTGCTCTGCAGCTGCACTGACCCTTGCAACAGCATGTGATGGCGCACTTGATCATACGGTCGCGGGTCATCTAAGCGCTGAAGGCGCGCATCAGCGCCTGCTCGATGCACTGGGCAAAGAGCCGCTTTTGCGTCTTGGTTTGCGTCTTGGTGAAGGGTCCGGGGCAGCGCTTGCCATTGGGGTTCTGAAAGGGGCAATCGCCTGTCACTCTGGGATGGCGACATTTGCAGAAGCGGGCGTCAGCGACGGCTAGTCATTGGCTTTGCTCTCGTTGGTTTGCTGGCGGGCCGCCAATTCCATCTCGAGCGAGTTATTCAATTCGCGGGCGCGTGCGACATACTCCGGCAATTCAGAAACAGCGATACCGGGCTCCCAAAGGTCCGCCAACTCGCGCAGGGCTTTGCGGTCGTGTTGATAAAAACGCTGCTCTAGCTCGGCCGCTTCAAATTCTGTCAGCCCAAGGTTTTCCAACGCATAGCGGCCGGCCCGCAACGAGCTGTCGAACATCTCGCGGACAATATCATTGGCCCCTGCGTCATAAAGTTCATGCACATGTACACGGTCCCGCGCCCGCGCGATAATATGCAAGTCTGGGCGTGTTTTGCGGGCATAGCGCACCAGTTTAACGGCATTTGCCTTGTCATCGATAGCAACGACCAGAACCTGCGCATCTTCTAATCCGGCGGCATTCAATAGATCGGGCCGCGTCGGATCACCAAAGAACCCGCGAAAACCGAATTTCCGCATCATTTGTACAGTTGCCAGATTGTTATCAACGACGACCGTGTCAAAGCCCGCACTTTCCACCAGACGGTTCACGATTTGCCCGAACCGTCCGATGCCTGCGATAATTACAGTGCCTTTTTCATCGACCTCATCATGTTCTTCAGTGTCGGCGTCGCCCATGCGCCGCGTCAGCATTTCATAAGCGATAAACAACAGTGGCGTAATCAGCATCGACAGCGCGATAATCAGCAAAAGCTGCCCTGCTAGCGCATCGGTCAAAACCCCTTGGGTCAATGAAAACGAGATCAGAACAAAACCAAACTCGCCCGCTTGTGCCAAGCCAAGTGTAAATAGCCAACGGTCTTTTTTGTGCAGCTTGAACAGCAACGCTAAACCAAAAAGAATGACGCCTTTTATGACCATGACAGCGACCGCAAGCCCAAGGATGCGGGCGGGATCACCAAATAGCAGATCAAAGTTTATGCCTGCGCCGACCGTGATAAAAAACAGCCCCAACAACAGCCCTTTGAACGGCTCAAGATCGCTTTCTAGCTCGTGCCGGAATTCAGAGTTGGCCAGAACAACGCCTGCAAGAAATGTACCAAGCGCGGGCGAAAGCCCGACCATCTGCATCAGCACAGCGATGGATACGACCATCAGCAGGGCAAGTGCTGTGTACATTTCGCGCAGCCGCGCATGGTGGATATAGCGAAAAACGGGGCGCGTCAGAAACGTGCCTGCCAAAATGACTGCAGCGACAGCCCCAAGTGTCACAAGCGTGACCCCCCAACCTGGCAAGCCTTCGACCAAGCTGAGCGTCGCGTGATGCGTGTCGTCGGGATCAATGACCGCAAGCGACCCGTCGGTCGCCAACGAAACAACAACAGGTACCGCTAGCAAAGGCAGCAACGCAAGCATCGGGATAACCGCGATATCTTGTGCCAACAGGACAGAAAACGTGGATCTACCGCCGCTTGTTTGCATCAGGCCCTTTTCGGTCAGAGTTTGAAGGACGATCGCCGTTGACGACAGCGCAAAGATCATCCCGATTGCAACGGACGTGCCCCAATCATAGCCCATCGCAATACTGCCGCCTGTGATCGCCAGCATGGTCAGACCGACTTGCAGCCCACCCATGCCCAACAAACGTTGACGCATATTCCACAGCGCGCGCGGATCCAGTTCCAACCCGATCAAAAACAGCATCATCACGACGCCAAATTCAGCAAAGTGTTGCAAGTCCTTGGTCTCGGTGCCGACCAAGCCGGTCAGCGGGCCAATTGCGATGCCAGCAAGCAGATACCCCAGTACCGAACCCAACCCCAAACGCGCAGCGAGGGGTACTGCAATAACGGCAGCACCCAGATAAATCGTTGCTTGAATGAGGAACGTTTCCATGAGGGCCTGTTGAAATCGTCCTAAGGGCGCGGTTGATGTCGCCCATTTGAATTAATTATTAATGAATACTCTAGCGAGGTTGCCGCGCTTTGAAAGCTGCATTTCGCGCGGGTGATTAGCCGCTGGGCATTTCTATGGCATAGGTTCTGCCACGCTTGACGTAATTCAAGGCCTCATCTCCGATTGCAGTCACTTGGCCGCCGTCGAGTGCGCTACCGACTTCGACCCGGACATAGCGCCCGTTGCTAAGCCGCACCAAGGCGCGGCGCGCATTTGGTCGGCCGTAGATACCTATCAGGTTCATGTCGCGCAGACGGATCACATCTTCTTGCGTGGCCGCGCGTGCGACACCACCAGGGACGGGTTCGTAATTTTGGGGCGCCACGGGTGCCGCCGCGACAACGGGTGCTGCGGGCGTCGCGGGCGCGCTTGGTTGTGGGACTTGGGCTGCGGCGACGATGCTGCTGAAACGGGCGGGTCTAATCGCAGGGCGCTGAGATGCCCTGACCGCGAGTGCCGTGCTATTGTCAAAACGCAATGTTGCATCTTCGGCGGCAATTCCCGCTAAAATATCTGTGATATCCGGCGTATTGGGGTCTGTCGCAGGTGCAAGGCCATTGGGCCGCAATTGTGGGCGCAAATCGGTCGCTGCGCCGCCTTCCACGGTGGACGTATCAAGAAGCAGGGCGCCAGTATTCTGCAATTCCAATCCGGCCAATCCAACACCCCCGAGTGTGGCGGTCGTTGGCGCAGGTGGCTCAACATCTTCATCAGTTTCAGGTAATTGCGCATTTTCGGGACGCAGCGGTGTTGAAAAGTCAGGACGTCCGGCAACGACGATCACGCCTTGGGGTGCAGGGGCCAAAATGGCGATGCGGTCAAGATCGTCTTGGGATAGGGTCGGGCGCAAGTTGACGTTCAGATCAGGTAATCCGGCAATGACAACCGCGCCATCAGGGGTGACCGTGCCTTCGGGGGTTGCCTGAATAAATCCATTTTCATCGCGGGCAAATACGGCATCAGCCGGTGGCGGGTTAGGCGGCGTCGCAAAGCTGAAATCTTGCAATGGTGTAGGTGCAACAACTGCTGGCTGTGCCGCACGCAACGGCTGCACCACTTGCGTCGGACGATCGAACTCTAAGGCAATCGCACCAGATGGGATGTCCAAAAACCGTGGACTGCGCTGCCAAACGCCAGTTGCAGCATAGGATATTTCGGCCTCGGCTGGGCTAGGCACAATACCTAACGCCGGCGGCGTTGTGACTTGCGCTGTCGCTTGGGCGACGACCGCTTCATCAACCGGCGGCGCGGGTGGTGCTTGTGGCGTTTCAGGCCGCGTATCAGGGGCGCTTGCGACAATCGTGCTGGGCGCTGTGATCACTGCAGTTTGCGTTTGGGTTGCGGGGATTTCAGGTAAAACAGTACCTTGCGTGTCGGATGCACCGAATGCTGTCGCTGCAAACTCAGAGATTTCCGGTCCACGTTCGGTCACAGCTTCGGCGATCGCCACGGGCGTATCACTGTCGGCGGGCGCAAATTGTGACCATGCCAGCCCACCAATCACAGCAGCGACGGCGATACCTGCAGCAATCGCCAACTGGTTTTTACGTGTGGACTGAGAGGAAACCGCATGGGCGCGTTGGGCATTAGAAGGCGCTGCTGCGCCCAGCTTTGGCGCTTGGGCAGAGCCGGTATCGGCCATTGCCATCAAAGCGGGATTTTCGACCACCAAAACTGGCACGTGGAATTCTGGAATAATCCGATCAAAGTATGGCAAGTGGGCCAAAACAGGCGCGGATGTGTGTGCAATCTCGGCCGGTTCTGCAACTGGTTCAGGCCAGTATTCAGAGGGAATTATGTCACTGCGCACGAATGTCGGTGGTGCAACAGGTTCGGGTGACGCGATTTCTGCTGCAGTTTGCGATGCAGTCTTAATCAAGTCGGTAGCGCTGACTTCTTGTTCATCTAGGTCGGTATCGTCAATGACCAAAAGGCGCGATTTTAACCGGGTGCCAGCAATGAACACAGGCCGATCATCGCGCGCGACGCTGGCATTTGCGCCCAAGATGTCCAGCATGGCATCGGTGGGGCCAAAGAACACTTCTTTTTGGAATGTGAACGGCTCGGGGATCGCCACAAATGCCACGGGATTAAACCCATGCGCAGATGCAAAGTTTTCTGCTTCTTTCAGGGTGTCCCGCGCGACAGCGGCAATATGGGTGCGCCCGCCAGAGCGTTCGTAATCGACGACTAAATCCTCAAGCGCATAAGGCGTCGCATCAACCAAAACAGCGTCGATACCATCTTGGGTCGTCAGAGTACTATCGATTGCTGTGAATTTGATCTGGTCTGAGGGAATGATCAGCTTTGTCATGATCCTGTCAGGAGCCAAGACAATCGCTTTTTCGCGCAGTTCGGCTAGATCTGCATCAAGGGTCGCACTGCTGATTTCGACACGCCCAATGCGACGCCATCCGCTTTGAACGCGTTGAAGCAGTTCAATGCCTTCAAAGGAAAGTGATAGCGCAAAATTGATGGTCATCTGCACGCTCTAGCATGTTGGTGTAACCGGCAAAACGCGTTTGCCCCCGCGCTTGAACCCTACAGCACAAACCCGCCTACGCCAAGGGCGCGGGCGGGTTGCTTTTGCTTAAGCTGTCGCTTTTGTGAGCGCCTGATCCAGATCAGCGATGATGTCGACGACGTCTTCGGTTCCGATGGACAAACGCACGATACCTGGGCCTGCGCCTGCGGCTTCTTGCTGTTCTGCAGTCAACTGGCGATGCGTTGTTGAGGCAGAGTGAATGATCAAGCTACGCGTATCGCCCAAGTTGGCCACGTGGCTGAAGATTTCCAAAGCATCGACCAGTTTCACACACGCGTCATAGCCGCCTTTGACGGCGACGGTGAACAAAGCACCAGCACCGCGTGGGCAAATCTTTGGCACCAGATGTGAATAGGGCGAGCTTTCGAGACCCGCGTAAGTCACATAATCCGTGCGTGGATCATCCTCGAGCCATTTTGCAACCTTCATAGCGTTTTCAACATGACGGTCCATGCGCAGCGACAGTGTTTCGATGCCCATCAGTGTATAGTGTGCGGCTTGCGGGTTCAGTGTCATGCCCAGATCACGCAGACCAATGGCAATACCGTGGAAGGTAAAGGCAAGCGGGCCAAAGGTCTCGGCGAACTTCATGCCGTGGTACGCTGGCTCTGGTTGGCTCAGGCTGGGGAACTTGTCATTCGCAGCCCAGTCAAATTTGCCGCTATCGACGACACACCCACCGGTCACGGTGCCGTTGCCAGTCAGGTACTTTGTGGTCGAGTGCACGACCAAAGTCGCGCCATGCTCAATCGGACGGCACAGGTATGGCGTGGCTGAAGTGTTGTCGACGATGAGCGGGATACCCGCCGCGTCGGAAATCGCAGAGATCGCGTCCAAATCGGTGATGTGACCACCGGGGTTTGCAATCGTTTCGCAGAACACCGCGCGGGTGTTGTCGTCGATGGCCGCAGCAACGGCTGCGTGGTCATCAAAGTCTACGAATTTCGCGGACCAACCAAAGCGTTTGATCGTCTGGCTAAACTGCGTGACCGTACCACCATAAAGACGGCTGGACGCCACAACATTCAGGCCCGGACCCATCAACGGGAACAGCGCCATGATTTGTGCGGCGTGACCCGAAGAACAGCAAACGCCGCCGACACCACCTTCGAGTGTCGCGATGCGCTCTTGCAAAGCTGCGACCGTCGGGTTTGTCAGACGTGAATAGATATAGCCAACCTCTTGGAGGTTAAACAAAGCCGCTGCATGTTCTGCATCGCGGAACACATAAGCGGTTGTTTGATAGATCGGTACTTGGCGTGCGCCGGTTGCCGGATCGGGGCGTGCGCCTGCGTGAATTTGCAGTGTGTCAAAGCCGTAGCTTGGGCCATCAGTCATTTCGGGTCTCCCGTTTAAAATGCGTTGCGGCAAGGTGTAGGCGGATTTACACAAGCACTCAACGGCCCAATGCAAAAAGGATAAATCTATGCCCGTACCCTTTCATTTCGCGTTTCACGTTTTGGATCTGGACGCTGCAAGAGAATTCTATTCCGGTGCCTTAGGTGCCACTGAGGGGCGTTCGACCGACACTTGGGTCGATTTCGATTTTTTCGGACATCAGTTGAGCCTGCATTTAGGCACACCCTTTGCGAACGAAGCGACCGGCAAAGTCGGTGATCACATGGTCCCGATGCCGCATTTTGGCGTTGTATTGCCATTGGATGATTGGAACATATTGGCCGGACGCCTTGAAGAACGGCAAACCGATTTCATCCTTGCCCCATCCGTGCGTTTCAAAGGTGAACCGGGCGAACAATGGACGATGTTCTTCCGCGACCCATCCGGCAACCCGATCGAGATCAAGGGATTTGCTGCAGAAAGCGGTATGTTCGCCAGTTAGCGCATCCAAAAACCAGCTGATTTGATCTGGTTGCGGAGCGCACGCTCGCGGCGGGGCAAATTTGCGCGGTCAAACATATCGCGTACTTTCTGCCCACGTTTTTGGTAGATCATCCGCTTGAATGGCTCATAGAGCTTCAGCAGCTTTTTGATCTTGTTGGGTGCAGCCAGTGCGTCGAAAAAGGCGACCTGTGCGTCATTGGCGGTCGCATAAAGCAACGGCAAGGCGCGGTAATGATATGTCACATCACCGTCTAGACCTTGCAGTTCTGGTCCGGGTCTTCCACCACCAAACGCATGTATAACCAGTGGCAAGGCGACCTGATCAAGCCACGGGTCAAGCGGCTGTATTACGAGCTCTGACGGGGGATCGTTTCGGATAGATGCGGCATACTCGGTAAAACGCGCACCGAACGCGGCCGGGTTAGCCCCGAAAAACCAACCCGCATTGAAATACAAATAACGTTCCCAATATTCGTCCGGCTGCGCGGTATCCAGCGTGCTTTGGAAATCCAATCCAAACCGATCATAAAGTGATTTCCAAATTGCGGTATAACCGGGCCAATAAAGTTCTTCTACGGGCCAAGTCGCCGTGCGTTTCATCGACGCCGCAGGGTGGTCAAAATCAAAGGCAACTTGGCTCAAATCACCCGTAATCAACGTGTCAGTATCGAAAAAAACGAATGGCTGTCCGCTTGGCAAAACCGAAAGACCTTCGATTTTGTTGCCATGCGGGTAGGACTGACCAAAATGCAAATTTTTAAAAGGGGCAATTTTGGCACCCAAAGCGATCAAGCCGTCCTTGACGGGTTGCGTCATGCGCGGATCATTATCCCATAGTGGGCCAGGTTGGGGTTCGCCCACGAAAAGCTGTCCCTGAAAGTTAGGCGTGCTTTCACGCAAAGAGGCGGCAAACAGTAACGCCTCGTATTCTAACCGCCCGCGTTGGCCGATAATCAGAATGTTAAAAGAGGGCCCGGTAGGGCTGGCTTGCGGCATGCCGTGCTTTCACAGTTAAACAAAGTTGTCGCGCATTTAGCGTCAGCGCGCCTGCGCTGGCAACCGGGCGATATAGGTTTGACTTAGGCCCGACCGTCCCACTAGTGTCACGCGAAATTCGCGTATTTGGCGCAAGAAAGAAGGCACCCCATGACAAAAACACAACTGAACTACATCGCAGGTGAATGGGTGTCTGGCACCTCTGAGATTGAAAACATCAACCCATCCGATCTGTCTGAAATTGTTGGTGTTTTTGCCCAAGCGAGTGGCGGTCAGTTGGAAGATGCGCTAAACGCCGCACGCCGTGCCCAAGCGGAATGGGCTGCCTACGGGCTGGAACGCAAGCAGAATGTCCTGAACGCGATCGGCAACGAACTGATGGCGCGCGCCGAGGAATTGGGCACATTGCTGAGCCGCGAAGAAGGCAAACCGCTGGCCGAAGGCAAGGGCGAGGTGTTCCGCGCCGGTCAGTTCTTTACTTATTTCGCTGCCGAAGTGCTGCGCCAGATGGGCGACACAGCCGACAGCACCCGCGACGGGATCGAAGTTGACGTGCGTCGCGAACCACTTGGCGTTGTCGCTATCATCAGCCCATGGAATTTCCCCACCGCAACTGCGAGCTGGAAAATCGCGCCCGCTTTGGCGTTCGGCAACGCTGTGATCTGGAAACCAGCGAACATCACGCCTGCATCTGCCGTCGCCTTGACCGAGATTATTTCGCGCCAAGACATCCCAAAGGGTCTGTTCAATCTTGTAATGGGGGCAGGCCGCGATGTGGGCCAGCGGTTGGTGGAAAGCCCCAAGATTGATGCGATTTCGTTTACCGGATCAGTGCCCGTCGGCAAAGGAATTGCGACCGCGGCGATCCAGAATCTGACCAAAGTGCAGATGGAAATGGGATCAAAGAACGCATTGGCCGTGATGGATGATGGTGACATTGATCTGGCTGTGACCCTTGCGCTGGGCGGTGCCTTTGGTGGCACAGGTCAGAAATGTACTGCGTCGTCCCGACTTGTTGTGCACAAAGCTGTACACGACGAATTTGCAGAAAAATTGATCGCAGGCGCGCAGGCGATGAAGGTCGGGCACGCGCTGGGGGCGGGTACGCAGATCGGTCCGGTTGTCAGCGAGCAGCAGTTGAATGAAAACTTGGCCTATGTCGAAAAGGGTCAAGCAGAAGGCGCAGAACTGGCCTGTGGCGGCGCGCGTGTCACACGCGATACCGAAGGTTATTACATGACGCCTGGCGTATTCCTAAACACGACCAACGACATGATCATCAACCGCGAGGAAATGTTCGCGCCACTGGCATCCGTGATCAAAGTCGACAGCTATGCAGAAGCGTTGCATGTGGTTAACGACACCCGCTTTGGTCTGACATCGGGCATTGTGACCAAGAACCTTGCACGTGCCACGCACTTTCGGCGCAATGCGCAAACGGGTTGCGTCATGGTTAATCTGCCCACCGCAGGCACGGATTACCACGTGCCATTTGGCGGGCGCGGCGACAGCTCTTACGGACCACGCGAACAGGGCAGCTATGCAGCGGAATTCTACACGACCGTCAAAACGGCCTATATTTCCTCTGGCACGCCGGAGTAGTCGCAAATGTATCTTGTCGATGGTCTGCAATACGCGAACTGGTCGCCGAAAATTTTCCGCCAAATGCGGGAAGGGGGCGTGGACGCCGTCCACGTCACCATCGCCTACCACGAGAATTTCCGCGAAACAGTGCTGAATATCGAGCAGTGGAATCGCTGGTTTGAACAGTACCCTGACCTGATCTTTCACGGCGAATGGGCGGCCGACATCGACAAAGCACGCGAAACGGGGCGCACGGCAATCTTTTTCGGCTTTCAAAACCCCAGCCCGATCGAAGACGACATCGGGTTGGTCGAAGTGCTGCATAAACTGGGCGCGCGGTTTATGCAGCTGAGTTATAATAATCAATCCCTGCTCGCGACGGGCTGCTACGAGGCCGAAGACCCCGGCATCACCCGCATGGGCCGCCAAGTGATCAAAGAAATGAACCGCGTTGGCATGGTGATCGACATGAGCCATTCTGCTGATCGTTCGACTATTGAAGCCGCTGAAATCTCTGAGCGCCCTATCGCAATCACACATGCGAACCTGCACGCATGGCAGCCCGCCTTGCGTAACAAGCGCGACGATGTGGTGCGGGCCGTCACGCAGAATGGCGGGATGATGGGGTTCTCGCTTTATCCGCATCATCTAAAAGGCAAGGGCGATTGCACTGTTGAAAGCTTCTGCGAAATGATCGCGCAAGCTGCGGAACAATTTGGCGTGGACCATTTTGGTATCGGGTCAGACCTATGCCAAGACCAACCTGACAGCGTCGTTGAATGGATGCGGGTGGGACGTTGGAGTAAGGAAATCGACTATGGCGAAGGATCGGCCAGCGCGCCGGGGTTCCCGCCGATGCCCGCTTGGTTTGAAGACAACCGGCATTTTGGCAATATCACGCAAGGCTTGCGACGCGTTGGGTTCGATGACGCTGAAGTGGCGGGATTGATGGGCGGCAACTGGTACCGGTTTTTCGCAGATAGCTTTGGGTCACAAACTAGACCAGTGGACGCTCCATAAAGTAGACAAAGTCCCGAAAGTGCTGTGGAAACCCATCGGGTTGGGCAATGTCTTTGAACCCGACAGTTTCATATAGGCGGCGTGCATCTGCCAGGAAACGCGCCGATGAAAAGTGCACCATGCGGTAGTCGTCCGCAATCATTGCCGTAAACATCTGCTCTAGCAACAACCGCCCCAGTCCGTGACCACGACCACCCTCATTGACGAACAGGTGCTTTATCTCGGCCACACCGGGTTCCGATGCGTGATACATCACGCACCCGGCGGGGTTTCCGTCAACTTCGGCGAGCAGGATTGCGCCTTGGGGACGGGCGTGAATACTTTCAAGATTATCGTCCTCGGTTTGAAAGGCCGCCGGATTCATCGGATTGCCATTCCTTGGGCCGTCAGCGGGAAATGCGCGCCAATGCCAGTCCAGCCATTCAAAGCATAATCCCCGCGCAATATCGAAATCGGCAGGGGTCTGGGCCATGCGAACGGTGATCTGAGCCATGCCAAGTTTCTCCTATACCGGTGGTCACCAAAGTATAACCGTCCACAAAGACAGAGGTCAAAGTATGCGCGCGGCGGGTCGCAAAACAGAAACGCCCGCGCAAATCGGTACGGGCAACGAAAAATGCCCCAACCGCATGGTCAGGGCATTTCAATAAAGTAACAAGGGTATCCCTTAGAAGCGGAACATCGCGCCCACCGCCAAAACATGCGTGCTGAGGTCTGCGTCAATCGCAGTGCCTTCGTTGTCGGTAAGCTCAAGCCCATCCGATGCGAGATAGCGATAGGATGCGATCACGCTCATGTTGGTGCTCATCGGAATTTCAACGCCACCGCCGACCTGCCATGCGAAAGCAGTATCGGAATCCGAAATGCCGTTGTTGCTGCCAAGATCAAACGAGACGTCGATTTCGCCCTTTGCCATGCCGATGCCGCCACCAATGAACGGTTGGACGCCGCCAAAGCTGCCTACATCATACCAGGCGTTAATCATGCCTGTGGTTAATGTGATGTCGCCGTCAGTATCGGCTACGTCGAACGGGGCGGTGGCGTCCGGAAAAACAAGACGATCTGAATCAGCTTTCAGCTGCCCCAATTCGGCCTCGACCCGGAATCCATTGCCAAGGTCATACCCGACGGCACCAAGGACACCGAACCCGCTATCAAGGCCGATTTCGCCGCTTTCGTATTCGGGGTCGATAATATCTTGCGTAAATTCGCCGTCCGGTTGGATTGCGGCAAAAGACAGTGCGCCGTAGAGGCCGCCAGCCGCGACTGGCGCGATCACGATAGGCGTTGCCGCAACGACGACCGGAGGTTCGGTCTGCTGGTTAGCAAGTGAGCCCGCGAAGGCTGCCGTGCTCGACATGGCCAGTGCAGTCAGAGACAGTGTGATGCTCTTGAAATTCATGGGTTCAGTCCTTTTTGCTAGTAGATCTGCGTGTTGTGCGCGCATTATCGTACGGGCTAACGGGCCTGATTTTGATGAATCTCAATATCAAACGGCATTTTGCGGATTTTCTGGCAAGGGAAGATTGAAGGACTGTGGCGACACCTTATCCCGCTCGGACATTAGGCCGGGTAGCGGCGATCCGCCCCCACGGGCGGCGCTATCACTGCGTCTGAGTCGGACATGACTTTCATGCTACTGTTGCATTACAACAATCCAAGGTTGAAATCGGAAGCATATTGAGGTCAAGTGATCTGATTTTAATAAAGTAACATTGGGTGGTGGTAAGAGTGTTTGGAAGTCACAAAAGACAGGGAGCCCAAACCGGCATCGCGATAAGGAACCAATTTGCGTCCGTATCTTTGAACACTGAATTGCACGAATTTGGAAAGGGCTTTATTCCTTCGCTTAGGTTCTTAACTGATGCATATACCGTTGGTTATTTTATGACGTCTGTTAATCTTTTCCGAGTATACTTTCACAAGGGGCAGAATTGGCAACCGCGCAAGATTGGAGAGTATGTTTTTGAAGCGTTCGATGCTTTTCAAGGGAAGCCCGGAATAGTTTCAACTACTATGTTGATGGATGAGACCGAAGGTCTGAAATTAGAAGAAAACTTCATCATGGGGCAAAGCCATGCTGAAACATTTTTTGGCGCAATGGCTGGGATCTTGCCGCAATCTGATCCCGATCCGATCGTTTTGAAGGCACGGGAAATGGCGCCACCATTACAAAAAATGCTGTTAAGTGTTGGAAATCAAAAGGTCAGTAATGACGCAGGATTCCAACTAGCTATATCTCATCTGACTGTAAAAAAATGGATTGAGCAGAATTATGGATGATCAAACATCCAACTCCTCCACAAACCGCGCGTTCTCTTGAATATACTGGAACCGCAACTCGGGTTTCTTTCCCATCAACCGCTCTACCAAATCCGCAGTGTCCCCCGGTACGTCATCATGCACGGTCACGCGGATCAGTTTGCGGGTTGCGGGGTCCATTGTTGTCAATTTCAGGTCCTTGGCGTCCATTTCACCCAAGCCTTTGAAACGCTGTAGGTCTATTTTACCTTTGCCGCCCAGACCTTTCGCCAGCCAAACGTCTTTCTCGGCGTCGTCCGCCACATAGACCCGCTTTGCCCCTTGGGTCAGGCGATACAGCGGCGGGCAGGCCAGATAAAGGTGCCCGTTGTCGATCAGTGGACGCATTTGAGTGAAAAAGAACGTCATCAGCAACGACGCGATATGCGCGCCGTCGACGTCCGCGTCGGTCATGATGATAATTTTCTCATAGCGCAGGTCTTCGACGTTGAATTTGGTGCCCATGCCGACGCCCAATGCTTCGCACAGGTCGTTAATCTCGGCGTTGGTTGTCAGTTTCGATGACGCAGCGCCCAACACGTTCAGGATTTTACCCTTGAGCGGCAGCAGCGCTTGGTTCACGCGGTTGCGCGCGCCTTTGCCTGATCCGCCAGCACTGTCGCCCTCCACGATGAACAGCTCTGTGCCTTTGCGGTCTTTGGATGTGCAATCGGTCAATTTGCCGGGCAGACGCAGTTTCTTGGTCGCGGATTTGCGTGCGGTCTCTTTTTCCTGACGCCGCTTAAGGCGTTCCTCGGCACGCAGCACCAGAAAATCAAGGATCGCACCTGCGGATTTCGTGTCAGCGGCCAGCCAGTTGTCAAAGTGGTCGCGCACGGCGCCTTCGGTCATTTTGGCGGCAATTTCGGAGGATAGGCGGTCTTTGGTTTGACCCACAAAGGCCGGATCGCGGATAAAGCACGACACCAGTGCGCAGCCGCCTGATGTCAGATCATCGCGGGTGATTTGCGCGGCTTTCTTGTTGTTTGATAGCTCGCCGTAAGCCTTGATGCCTTTCAGGATCGCGGCCCAAAAGCCACTGACGTGCGTGCCGCCTTCGGGCGTTGGCACGGTGTTACAATAGGATTGGATAAAGCCGTCGCGCACGGGCGTCCAGTTGATCGCCCATTCAACCTTGCCCGGCTCGCCAAATTTTTCGTTGAATTCGACGGTGCCTGCAAAGGGTTTATCGGCATAGGTCGTAGCAGTACCAAGCGTTTCCTTAAGGTAATCGGATAGGCCGCCGGGAAAATGGAACGTCGCCTCGCGCGGGGTTTCGCCATCGTCGATTTCCGTTTTCCAGCGAATTTCAACGCCAGAGAATAGATAGGCTTTGGACCGGATCGAACTGAACATGCGTGCGGGCTTGAAACGGTGCGCGCCAAATATTTCGGGGTCCGCATGAAAGGTGAACGTCGTGCCGCGTCTGTTTGGTGCGCTGCCGACTTTTTCGACAGGCCCCAGCGGGATACCGCGTGAAAAGCGTTGTTCATAAAGTTCTTTGTTGCGCGCAACTTGGACGACCAAGCTGTCAGACAATGCGTTCACAACGGATGCGCCGACGCCGTGCAAACCGCCTGATGTTTGATAGGCTTTGCCGGAAAACTTGCCGCCAGCGTGCAGTGTGCACAGGATGACTTCTAGCGCGGATTTGTCAGGGAACTTGGGGTGCGGATCGATCGGGATGCCGCGCCCGTTGTCTTTGATGGTCACGGAATAATCGGCATGCAGTTCGACTTCGATCCGGTTGGCGTGACCTGCGACCGCTTCGTCCATGGAGTTATCAAGGACTTCGGCCACCAAATGATGCAGTGCCCGTTCGTCCGTGCCCCCGATATACATGCCGGGACGCTTGCGCACAGGTTCCAGCCCTTCAAGCACCTCGATGCTGTCGGCGTTATAGTCGTCGGGGCCGCTGCTGGACAAAAGATCGTTGGTCATGGGCTGCTCACCTCAATTATTGTTTGGTGCAATATGACAGAGCAGACGGGGTGGGGAAAGGCTGCATCTGGCATCGTTTGGCCAAGTTGGTTGCGACAAATGCAGATTGCGGGCACCGATGGGTTGGCGGTTGATGCACATCATGCCATGAAACGAAAAAGCAAGGATTGCACCGCATGGACCACCCCGCCGATATACCGCCGCCGCGCCTGCGCACGCTGCCTGATTGGCGCTATCTGCTGCAGGAATACTACGAGCTTTACCGCTTTTTGCCGTCGGGTGGCAGCGAGCGTATTCGTGGCCATCAACGCAATGTGCGCGAGGCAATAAATCGCGTGCTCAAGGCCAATCCAGAGATTTGCACGCAGCCGCCCGCGACCAAACCTGTGACTGCGCACCTCAAACGCGCCTTTGATCAAGGGCGCGGTGACCGGATGGGTAAAATGGTGCGCGCGTTAGAATCTGTGCAAACGGATTTGTCGTGGCAGTACGGGTATGAAAAGGTGCCAAAGGGCCTTGTCGGGAACTATGCTTATGCAGAGGTGGCTGGTCCTGCGGGGCCCGTGGTGTCGGACGAGATTATTTTGGGGATCGTTTTGTTTGGTCCGGGTTGCACCTATCCCGCACATGCCCATCGTGGGATCACCGAAAGCTATGTTTGTTTGTCCGGTGCCGTGTCGGAAAACCATCAAGGCGTCTATGTGCCCGGTTCAATGATTTTTAACCCGCCAGAACACCTGCACCGCATCACGGTCGGCGTGAATGAGCCGGCACTTTTGGCCTACGCTTGGATCGGCAGCAAAGGCGATCTGAAGGACCAAAAGATGGTGTTCACCCGCAAGCGCCGCGACGGTGCGCCATAGGCGAAAGTAGTTTGTCAGTCAGGTATGCTTGGGGCATTATCACCTCAATTCAAACAAGGGCACATGGATATGCGGGTTTTCTTTACAGGCGGCAGCGGCAAGGCTGGTAAACATGCGATTGCGTATCTGCAGGGGCAGGGTCACCATGTAGTCAATGCGGATCTAACCCCGTCCGGTCTGGCTGTACCGGAATTGCTGATTGACCTGTGTGATGCAGGCCAAGTGATCGGGGCCATGTCGCAGTTTGTGGATTTCTACCAACTTGATACTGGTGACGGTGTGCCGAAATACGATGCGGTCGTGCATTTCGCTGCAGTCCCGCGCGTCATGATCGGCACGGATGGCGAGTGCTTTCGTCAGAACACACTGACCACTTACAACGTCATTGAAGCGGCTGTGAAACTGGGTATTCCCAAAGTGATCTTTGCCAGTTCCGAGACGACGTACGGCGTTTGTTTTGCCGATGGCGAAGTCAAACCACAGTATATTCCGATCGACGAAGATCACCCGACGGTGCCGCACGACAGCTATGCGATGTCCAAGGTCTGCAACGAGGTCACAGCCAAATCATTCCACGCCCGCACGGGCATCGATATTTACGGCCTGCGGATCAATCACGTCACAGAACCGCATGAATATGCAGAGAACTTTCCGGCTTACATGGATGATCCAGCCTGCCGTCGCCGCAATATCTTTGCGTATATCGATGCCCGCGATTTGGGGCATATGGTTGACTGTTGCCTTAAAACGGACGGGCTGGGCTATCAGGTCTTCAACGTCTCGAATAGTGACGCATCGGTTGGGATATCATCTGATGAGGTGGTCGCGCGGTTCTATCAAGGCGTGCCCGTAAAACGGCAGATGCGGCCAGACGAGACGTTTTACGCCAATGACAAAGCCAAGCAGATGGTCGGGTTTGCCCCCAAGCATTCTTGGCGCGATGTGCTTGGCTGATGACACCAGATAGTGGTGCTGCGCCTGTTTTCGCAGC
>Ga0075469_10000222_pt1 | contig 23581 bp, 16 predicted proteins | sample DEB08_DNA_13_FD_77577 | JGI IMG/M metagenome (GOLD analysis project Ga0075469, IMG submission 77577) | Aqueous microbial communities from the Delaware River and Bay under freshwater to marine salinity gradient to study organic matter... | ecosystem: Environmental > Aquatic > Marine > Coastal ...
GCCGCTTACAACGAAGAGTGGATGCCCCACGCCATCCTGTTGGCCATCCTGAGCATGGTATCGGGGAATATCTGGGGAATGTTTACCATCTATTTGTTTCAAACCTTGCTGCTATAAAAAGCGATTGATCGGCTGCCTGAAACAGCAGTGGCACCAGCCAACCTTGGGAGGTAGCGCTGATGCCACTACGAGGATATGCTGCCTGGAGAATCACTTAAGCCTGCCAGGCGCAAATCACGCCACCCATCAGGGCCAGCACAACGATCCAGTAGCCCGCGTGTACCGCGATGTACCTGAAGCTGCGCCGTTCAAACAAGGCCAGAATGGCAATGACCGGCAAGGCAAACATAACGCCTTCGAGAATGCCATGAAAAACACCGTGTTTAAAGGTGCGGAAGTTGCTGCCGTACTTGGCGAGGAAGTCGCCGAGCCAAACACCCAACTCGGAATTGGGATCCATCGCGCCGGGTTCATTGGCAATAATAGAGAATAAATGCATTTGGTGAATCACCGCAGTCTGTAAGACCAGCGCAACAAAAAAGCCGAGTACGTAGGTGAGCCCAAAGATAAGGGGCATGTTGCCAGTTTGGACCTTTTCGTCGGTCATGCCGGAGGCCAGCATCCAGGCTTTACCGAAGCCAATGGAAGGACTGTACCAAACCACACCTACGAGGAGAGGAATAAGGGCCGTAACCGCAAGGGCCAGCCAATTAATAGCCATCATAAGAATTGATTTTTGTTTAGAATAAGTGGTTGTCAAGAGCTTAAACACCCAACAATATACACAACAAATGCTTTGGTTTATAGAAATAAAAACAAATAATTTTAAACGCTCAGGCGTGGCTTGGCCTATTTAAACGCCTCAAAGCTGTATTCCAGGCGGCAATCTACCGCGTAGGGCGAAATTTCTCCGAGAAAAAAGACCACTTCCAGTTTGTAGAGATTGCCCGAGAGCAGGCTCTTGACGTTGCCCAGGCCAGGATCGAAATTGATCGTACTGGAATTGCGGCGGTAAAGGTCATCGCGAAAGAAGACCTCGTCAGCGAAAGTGCAATCCTGCTGAGTCGTTGGGCAAATGCGGACGGACACGGAAGAGAGAAAACCGAAGTTAAGTCCGTCCAATGAAATGAGGCGGGCATAACGCGGCAAAATTTTGGTGACTTCGTCGGCAGAATGGCCACTGGCAGCGAGGAAATCCGGGTAACTGGTTGGCAGGGGGCTGATCGATTGCACCCGGGCGAGCGAGGTGCCCAGGCCAGCGGGAAGCGTAAACTCCCGCGGCGGGTAGTTGAGTTCAAAAAGCGACTCCCCCAAATCGTCCCGACACCCCATCAGGGTGAGCACGGAAAGAGCCAGTAGGCAGGTAAATTTTTTCATCTTAATCGTATTTTGTAAGCTTGGGCGAAGGCAGGCAGATAGTTTACACCTATAACGTTGACGGGCCCAATTTTATATAAAAACATAATTTTTAGCCAGAATCATCCCCGAATAACGGCAATGAATTATCTTAGCCAAAGGATACTTTTAAAAAACAGAAAACATCCAATAAAGATTTCACAATGGGCGAACAGTTGGTTAAGTTGGCAGAGGATAAACAGAGTATGCAGAATTTTGTACGGCATCTATTCAAAGATGTGCGTGCCTTGGAGTACATGTTGCGCAATGATTGGTTTGAAACGGATACCATCCGGATTGGTGCGGAGCAAGAGATGTGCCTGGTCGATTTAGACACGTATAAACCTGCCAATATAGGCCCCGAGGTGTTGGCCAAACTCAGCAAATACCCCTGGGCTGATGCTGAATTGGCGCGGTTCAACCTGGAGACCAACCTTACGCCCCGCGAATTCAAGGGTACTTGCCTGAGCCAGATGGAGGCCGAAAATCGGGAACACCAGCGCATTATCCGGGAACAGGCCCGCAAAATGGGCGCCGGCGTGGTGCTCACGGGCATTCTGCCTACACTGCGGAAGTTTGACCTGGACATGAGTAACCTCACCCCCCGCCCGCGCTATTTCGCACTGATGGAAGCCATCAACCGGCAACTCATCGGCAACGCCTACGAGTTGCGCCTGTCGGGTATCGACGAGCTGCTCGTCAAACACGATTCGCCGCTGTTGGAAGCCTGCAATACCAGTTTTCAGGTGCACCTGCAGGTAACCCCCGCTACCTTTGTGCAGATGTACAACATCGCGCAAACGCTGGCGGCACCGGTTTTAGCCATTGCGGCCAATTCACCGATTGTCTTCGGAAAACGGTTGTGGCACGAAACGCGCATTGCCTTGTTTCAGCAGGCGCTCGATGTGCGTACTACCCACGATCACCTGCGCGAACGCAGCCCACGGGTGAGCTTCGGCACCGGCTGGCTGGACAAATCCTTAATGGAAATCTACAAAGAAGACATTGCCCGTTTCCGGGTGCTTTTGGAGTCGGACATCGAGGAAGACAGCATGGAGCAAGTCCTCGCCAACAAAGTGCCCCGCCTGAAGGCCTTGCTGGTACACAACTCAACCGTCTACCGCTGGAACCGCCCTTGTTACGGCATCAGCGACAATGGCCAGCCGCACCTGCGCATCGAAAACCGCGTGTTACCAGCCGGCCCTACCGTGGTTGACGAGATGGCCAACGCTGCCTTCTGGCTGGGCGCAATGGTGGGAATGGCTGAACAGTATCCCGATATCCGGGAAGAGATCTCCTGGGAAGACGTACGCGACAACTTTGGCAAAGCCGCCAAGTTCGGTGTCGACACCAATTTCACCTGGTTCAAAGACAAGAAGATCAACGCCTGCGACCTGATCACCAAAGAACTGCTGCCGTTGGCACGCGCAGGGTTAAAATCCAAAAATATTGCGACGGCTGACATTGACAAGTACCTCGGGATTATTGAAGAGCGCGCCAAGGCCCACATGAACGGCGCCCGCTGGCAACTGCGGGCTTTCACCAAGCTCAAAAAAGAAGTCAATCGCGACGAAGCTGTAAGTATTTTAACCGCCTACATGCTCGATCAGCAGAATGAAGGTAAACCTGTACATACCTGGGAAATGCCAAAACAAACGGACCTCAAGGAGTATCGACCCGCTAATCTGACGGTGGAAGAGTTCATGGAAACTGACCTCTTCACGGTACACGAAGACGACTTAATTGAAATGGTGGCCCAACTCATGGACTGGCGCAAAATTCGCCACATGCCCGTGGAAGATACCAAAGGCCACCTCATCGGGCTCATCACCGCCCGCTCTATGTTGCGCTACTTCACCAACGGCCAGATGGTGAAGGGCGAGCACGTGGTCTCGGCCAATGAAATCATGATCGCCAACCCGCTGACCATCAACCCTAAGGCGACGATCATCGAAGCCATGCGGATTATGCGCGAAAACAAAGTAGGGTGCCTGCCCGTCGTAGTGGCCAACAACGAACTGATCGGCATTATCACGGAAATGGACTTTGTCCGGATCTCCGGCCGACTGATCGAACGCCTGGGAGAGCAGAAAGAAGAAGAAGAAACCAAAGCTAAAAAAGCCAAAAAGAAGTAACCTGGCTTGAGGAAGTGTGCAAAAAGAGCGTGGGGTCTACATCCACTGGATGAGACCCCACAATTTTCACATTCGAGAGTAAAAAAAATTATCTGATATTGATGCGGCGAGTTGCCAGGCGGCGGTTTTCTTCCCCAACAAGTTGGATCAGGTACATGCCCCGCGGTAAGTCGCCAACAAAATATTGTTCGCCAATGCTGTAGTTATACGATTTGATCTTGCGGCCAGCCAGGTTGAAAACAGCTACCTGGCGGACTTCGCTGTTGTCCGTTACTTTCACGTAATCGGAAGCCGGATTGGGATAAACCTGCACATCGATGCTTTTTGTACTGCTGCCACCATAAGCCAGACTACCCTGGCCAAAAGCAAAACTCGTGAGCAAACAAAAAGAAAAAAGGAGTATAAGGTGCTTCATATCTTCCGGGGTATTTTGTTCTGGGATTATTGACTTATCCTAATTAATCCTCAAAGTACTACAAAATGTTCAATCTTGCCAAGGTTTTTTGGCGGTATTAAAAAATATTTAACACCGGATGGGCAATAATTCGAATTTACCGCTGTCAACTAGCAATTCAAAAAATACCTCTCGCTAACTACTTAATACCATTTACGACAAAAAGATGACCTCCGGTTGTTTTTTTCGACTGATTCAGCAATAAAAATTGAAAATAAAAAAATTTAACCGCCCTCCCCTACCACAGCTGGTGAACCGCCAGCTTAATCATTTCCGTATATACCGCATTCAGCTGCGCCACCAACTCGGGGGTGAGCAGGTTGGTGCTATCAGCAGCAAGATTGGTCAACAACTGATCCGGATTGGATGCCCCGGGAATGATGCAGCTGACTTCCGAAAAAGTCAGTATCCACTGTAGGGCGACCTGCGCCAGATTGGTCTGTGGCGGAAAAAGGTGCTTGATCTGTTCCACTGCCCGCAGGCCGAGTTCGTAATCGATACCGGAAAAAGTTTCGCCCTTGTCAAAGGCTTCGCCGTTGCGGTTGAAGTGGCGGTGGTCTCCCTCGCCAAAGGAGGTTTGGGTGTGGTATTTTCCGGTGAGCAACCCACTGGCGAGCGGCACGCGAACGATGATACCCACATTTTTGCGCTGCGCTTCGCGGAAAAACAACTCCTGCGGACGTTGGCGAAAAATATTGAAGATGAGTTGGATAGTCGTCACGTTCGGAAACTCAATGGCTTTCAGTCCTTGCTCCACTTTCTCGACGCTCACGCCCAGGTGCTGGATTTTTCCTTCTTCCCGCAAGCGATCGAACAATTCAAAGATCTCGGGCCGGTAGTATACCTCGTCGGGTGGGCAGTGCAACTGGATCAGGTCGAGGGTATCGAGCTTCATGCGGCGCAGGCTGTCTTCTACGTATTGCCGCAACACCTGTGGCTGGTAACCGGCGCTGTTGTGCGGGTTGAGCTGGCGGCCACACTTAGTGGCGACGTACACCCGTTCGGAACGGGAGCGGACGACCCGACCCACGGCCGCCTCGCTCAGGCCACCGGAATACACATCGGCCGTGTCAATAAAATTCACGCCGTGGTCAATGGCGAGGTTAAGTATCTTATCGGCATTCTGGTCATCAAAATCACTGCCCCATTTACCACCTACCTGCCAGGTGCCGAGGGAGATGGCTGAAACATTGAAGTTGGTTTTTCCAAGCGTTCGGTATTGCATAATAGGAAGGAGTTGATGATTGAATTTAAATATTGTGTATTGTGGAACAGCGGCGTGCGCCGGTTGCCGGCTACAAAAAAGGGCGAAGCCCCAGCTCCGCCCTTCCCTTATTGGTCTGGTTTCCAACGCAGCATAAGCTCTTTTAAGCTTCTGCTGCGAGCAAACCTTTGAAGTAGGTCACAAAATCGGCTACCGACATCGCGCCCTTGTCGCCATCGCCTTGCAGGCGCACAGACACTTCGCCGCTTTCCGCTTCCTTCTCGCCGACGATGAGCATGATCGGAATTTTCTTCAACTCCGTATCGCGGATCTTGCGACCGATGGTTTCGCTGCGGTCATCGATAAAGCCTTTGATGTCGTGGGCGGCCAACTGGGCTTCTACCTCGTGACAGTAGCCGGTAAATTTATCGCTGATGGGCAGGATCGCGTACTGCTCTGGCGTGAGCCACAGGGGAAACTTGCCCGCCGTATTTTCGATCAGGATACTGATAAACCGCTCCAGCGACCCGAAGGGCGCACGGTGGATCATCACGGGTCGGTGAGGCTTATTGTCGGCACCAATGTACTCGAGTTCAAAGCGTTCCGGCAGGTTGTAGTCGACCTGAATAGTACCCAACTGCCAGGAGCGGCCGATGGCATCCTTGATCATAAAGTCGAGCTTGGGACCGTAGAAAGCCGCTTCGCCAATCTCCGTGGTGGTCACCAGGCCAACCTCCTGGGTGGCTTCGATGATGGCATTTTCGGCGGCGGTCCAGTTTTCGTCCGAGCCGATGTACTTGGTCGGGGTCGCGGGGTCACGCAGGCTGATCTGGGCCGTGAATTCGGCAAAACCCATCTTGGTCAGTACCGTCCGCGTGAGGTCGAGCACGCTGAGGAACTCGCCTTTCACCTGGTCGGGGGTACAGAAAATGTGGGCATCGTCCTGGGTAAATCCACGAACCCGGCTCAGGCCGTGCAGCTCGCCGCTCTGCTCGTAGCGGTAGACGGTACCAAACTCCGCAATCCGCAACGGGAGGTCGCGGTACGAGTGGGGACGGTTGCCGTAAATTTCGCAGTGGTGGGGGCAGTTCATCGGCTTCAGGTAAAACTCTTCGTTTTCCCGGGGCGTTTTGATGGGCTGAAAGCTGTCTGCACCGTATTTTGCGTAGTGACCAGACGTCACATACAGTTCTTTTTTGCCAATGTGGGGGGTAGTCACCAGTTTATAGCCCCGCTTTTCCTGTTCTTCGCGCAGGAAGTTCATCAGGCGCTCGCGCAGGGCATTGCCCTTGGGTAGCCAGATGGGTAGGCCAGCACCCACCCGTTCGCTGAACATGAAGAGCTCCAGTTCCTGGCCCAGTTTGCGGTGGTCGCGTTTTTTGGCTTCCTCCAGCAGTTCCAGGTATTCGGTGAGTTCCTTTTGCTTCGGAAACGATACGCCGTAGATGCGCGTCATTTGCTGCCGCTTTTCGTCGCCGCGCCAATAAGCCCCCGCCACGTTCATCAGCTTGACGGCTTTGATGAAGCCCGTATTGGGAATGTGGGGTCCCCGGCACAAGTCGGTAAACCCACCCTGGGTATAAAAGGTAATTTGGCCATCTTCCAGGCCTTCCAGCAATTCGAGTTTGTACTCGTCGTCCTTTTCTTTGAAGTAGGCGACGGCGTCGGCTTTGCCGATTTCCTGGCGGACGTAGTCATTTTTCTCGCGCGCCAAATCCAGCATCTTTTTTTCGATAGCGGGCAGGTCGTTGATACTGATGACGCGGTCGCCGGCATCTACATCGTAGTAGAAACCCGTATCAATGGCGGGGCCAATGCCCAGTTTGATACCCGGATACAGCGCCTCCAGGGCCTCGGCCATGAGGTGTGCTGACGAGTGCCAGAAGGTGGTCTTACCATCTTTGTCGTTCCAGGTGAACAGCTGCAGGGTGGCGTCGCTGGTAATGGGGCGATCGGCATCCCAAATTTCGCCGTTCACCTTGGCAGAGAGCACGTTACGTGCCAAACCCTCACTAATGGATTTAGCCACGTCCATGGCCGATGAGCCGCTCTCTACTTGGCGCACCGAACCGTCGGGTAATGTAATATTGATCATTGTCAATAGTTGTAGCTGCCAGTTGCTCTGGCGGAGCCGTGTTCTACTGCAACACCCGCATCCGCCCAGCCGTTCCTGACCGCCCGTGATAAATAGGAGGCTGTTGGGAATTTCGCAGCGTGGTGACCTCCGTGGTCAGCGCCCAAAACAAAGTCCCCACAGACTCTAAATCACAAAGGTAAGCAACGCGCCGTAAAGCGTTAGTGACACGGTTAATTTATTGCAACGGGTTGGTCGGGGGCAGCGGTAATATCCCTTGGTGACACGACGCCCATTCCCTCCTTTTTCCCTGCTGGAATGAAAGGTATTTTTGCGAACAGCCAAATACCCTTATCTTGTTCAAAAAAAAAATGCGAATCCTCTTTTATCTCCTTGTTTGCCTCCTCAGTTGCCTGACGAGCCTGAGCGCCCAAACCAACTGGACGGCCCAACTCCAGGATGCTTACCCCCGTTACCGCGACAAAAATTTGACCGACCGCCGCTTTAAGCCCAGCGATATAGCTTCGCTCGTACAAGCACTGGGTTCGCCTTTTAAAGTTCAGGAAGAAGGGCAATCGGTGGAGGGGCGGCCGATTTTTAGCATTCGTTTTGGTACCGGATCCACCACGGTGTTGCTCTGGTCGCAAATGCATGGTGACGAACCCACCGCCACTGCTGCACTCATGGATATCCTCTGCTTTTTTCAGGCGACCAACGATGGATTCGACGTGTTTCGCAACCAGCTGTTAAAGGATTTGACCATCGTTTTGGTGCCAATTCTAAATCCCGATGGGGCGGAAGTGTTCGAGCGTCGCAATGCCCTGGGTATCGACATCAACCGGGACGCCCTGCGCCTGACCAGCCCCGAAGCCCGCCTGCTCAAGCGGCTGCGCGACGAACTCCAGGCCGACTGGGGTTTCAATCTCCATGACCAAAACCGGTTCTACGGGGCGGGCTACCCAACGAAGCAGATGGCTACGCTTTCCCTGCTGGCGCCGGCCTACAATTCAGCCCGCGAGGTCAACCCCGTGCGGCAACGGGCCATGCAGCTGGTGGCCCTGCTCAACAACCGGCTCCAGCCCTTCGCACCGCGCAAAATTGCCCGCTACAACGACGCTTTCGAACCGCGGGCCTTCGGGGATAATATGCAGAAATGGGGAACCAGTACGGTGCTCATTGAATCGGGCGGCTACCCCGATGACCGCGAAAAACAATACATCCGGCAACTCAATTTTGTGGGTATACTATCGGCGCTACACGCCATTGGTCGTAGCAGCTACCAAAATTTTACGGTAGCCGATTACAACAAAATCCCCTACAACCGCAGCGGTTTGTTCAACGACCTGCTCCTGCGGGAGGTTCGCTATACATTGAACAACGAATCCTACCTACTGGACATCGCCTTTGATCGCGACGAGGAGGATTACAATGCTGCGCGAGCTTTCTATTACCAGGGTAAAATTAGAGATGTCGGTGACCTGAGCCTCCAGCAAGCTTACGAAGAGCTGCCGCCGAGTGGCTATACCGTGGAAATTGGAAAATGCTATCCCACCCTGCTGCCCACCCTGACGGCCGTCCGCCAACTGGATGCCAACGCCCTCCTCCGCGAAGGCTACGCCGTGGTGCGAGTGGAGAAACCCGGCCCCACCTGGGACTACGATAATGACTCCCTGTGGATCGTGGGGGCCGAAGGATACTATGACCAGACCTTACAGCCCGGAGCAAATCCGCCACTCCTGCTACGGAATACGGCGGGAAGCGTAGTCTACGCTGTTATTAACGGGCAATTGATCCAGGTTGACTAGTCGTCGTCACCATCATCGTCATCAGCGATGTTGTCGAAGTCCACGTCATCCAGACCCAGATCATCCTCCTCCAGGTAGTCGTCATCATCTTCATCCTCGTCCATGACGGGTTTGGGTGGAGGTGTAACGGCCGGGCCTTTGCGCACGATTTTGGTGATGATTTTGGTCTTTTGCTCTTTGTCCAGCTTTTTCTCCTTAACGTAAGGATTGTCCGTAATCCGGTGCGTCATGCGTTCTTCGTCCTTGCGGCGAATGTCGGTTTTAGCGGTCAGGCTTTTGGTCGTGGTCGGTACCGCCAGCAAACGGCGTTTGTCGATCAATTCCCCCGTGACCAGGCAAATACCGTAGGTCTTGTTTTTAATGCGCTGCATGGCATTGCTAAGATCCTGGATGTACTTCCGCTGACGAATAGCCATGTTATTGAGCATCTCAATGTCGTTATTGACCGAACTGTCGTCCACCCAATCACCACCGTGTTTGTCACTTGAGTTTTCTGAAATCTCAATAATTTGGCTCTGCAAGCTTTCCAGCTGCTCTTCTGCCCGCGATAATTTGTCTTGAATAAGCGCGCCAAATTCGGCTAGTTCCACATCTGAGTATCGAATTACTTCTTCATTACTCGCCATATTTGCTTTCTTTTAATCTTCTGCCCGCAAAAATGTTCAAAAAAAAGAAGATTTGGAAATATTCGTTGGTTAATTGTCTGTTAATCATTGAAATAAATTTTTTATTATAACAAAAAATACATTTTAGCCCCCAAAAAGAATTTTATTTTGAACTCATCCCACCAGAGCTACTTACGGATACGCGTGCCGCAACCACGCTTACTCGAAAAACTGGCGACTACAATCATCTCAATAAAAGGGTAAACCGATAAATTAGCTAACTTTGCCGCTCGAAACCTGGAGTATATTTATTAGTTTTCCAATGTTATGAAGATAAGAGTTGGCATCTTTTTTGGCGGCCCTTCGCGGGAACGAGAAATATCTTTCGCTGGTGGGCGTACAGTCTATGACAACCTCAATCAGCAGTTGTTTACCCCTATCCCGATTTTTGTTGACAGCCACCGCAACTGGGTCATTCTCGACTGGCACAACGTATACAAGGGCAGCATCCGCGATTTCTATCCACCGGTAGCAGCGTTGCCCTCTTCTCCTAATGGATTCCAGATCTACGCCGAGAGCATTGCGCAGCCTACCGAAGCCGATCAGTTAGCACTGCTGGCCCAGGTTGGCCAGCCGGTGAATCCGGCGGCGATCGCTGAACACATCGATGTGGCCTTCCTGGCCCTGCACGGCATTTACGGGGAAGATGGCCAATTGCAGCAACAACTCCAGGACCTCGGCATACCCTACACGGGTTGTGGTGTACGTGCCAGCCAGCTGGGCATGGACAAAGCCTGGCAAAAAGAGCTGATGCAGGACAAAGGCTTTGCCTGCCCCCGGTTTCAGGTGCTGAAGCGGGCGGCCTGGCTGCAAGCTGATGTATACCACCTCTACGAGTCGGTAGCTACCACCATGGGTTGGCCGCTCGTTATCCGCCCCGCCAACCAGGGTTCTTCTATTGGCGTAAGCATCATCGACCAGTCTGCTGGTCTAGAAGGCTTCGAGGAAGCCATCAATCAGGCGTTCTTCCGGGAAGTTATCCCCATGGACGAATGGCAGGACCGCACACCGTTTGAGAAGGTAGAATTTGTAAAGTTGCTGGCCGACATTCGCGACGGACTGGGTTTTCCTATGCAGGTTGTCCTGGGTGAAAAAAAAGTGCTGCTGACTCATCCCGAGGAATTGCTCCGGTTTTTTAATACAGAAACAGCCGCTGCCGAACATCGCAGCCAGGTCTTCATTTTGGAGAGCAACCATTCGGAAGAAGCAGTTATCCTGGAATCCTTTATCCGGGGGCAGGAGTTTTCATGCATTGTTTTGCGCAGTGAAGACGGTTCGGCCATCGCTTTGCCACCGACGGAGATCATCAAAGGCGGCGAAGTATTTGACTACCGCGCCAAATACATGCCCGGTCTTTCCCGCAAGGAGACCCCCATCAACCTGCCAACTGCGGGAATTGAGGCCATTCGGCGGGAATGCGAAAGCTTGTTTACCAAACTGGCTTTTCAGGTGTATGCCCGAATTGACGGTTTTTATTCGCCGGAAGGCACCATTTTCCTCAACGACCCGAATACGACGTCGGGCATGCTGCCCAGTTCCTTCTTTTTCCACCAGGCCGCTGAAATTGGGCTCAATCCGAGCCAGTTCCTGACTTACATCCTGCGTGTCTCGCTGCAGGAGCGTTTGCAGGAGCGGCCGGAAGCAGCACCCTGGCGCCAGTTGCTGGGTACCCTCGACCAGGGCATTGGGGAACTGCAGCAGGTCAGCGCCCAGAAAAAACGCATTGGCATCATCCTGGGCGGCTACTCCTTTGAGCGGCACATCTCGGTGGAGAGCGGGCGCAATATCTACGAAAAATTAGCCAGCTCCGTCGATTACGAACCCATACCCATTTTTCTGACGGGCTCCGACCAGCGGCACCGGCTTTACCAGCTCCCGCTGAACTTGTTGTTGAAAGACAATGCCGATGATATCAAAGACAAGATCGCGCATTGGAAAAGCCACCCCCTACTGGAGCAAATTCGCCGGGAATGTGCGCCCATTACGCAGAAGTATGCATCGGCGCGGGTTATTTTTTCGCCCCAGGAACTCACCTATGATGGGTTGCCCAACAAAGTAGACGGTGTATTCATTGCCCTACATGGGCGTCCGGGTGAAGACGGACAGATTCAAATGGCATTGGAAGCCCGGCAATTGCCGTACAATGGTTCCGGCATTAAGTCGTCGAGTATTACCATCGATAAATTTCGCACCCTCCAGACCCTCGCGCTACACGGCTTGCCCGTAGCCCGGCAACTGCTGCTGACGCAGCAGGATTTTAAAGTCGACGAGGAGCGCTTTTACCAAAAGGTCGAACAAAGTTTCGCCTATCCGCTCATTGCCAAACCCGTTGATGATGGCTGTAGTTCAGCCGTTAAAGTCATCCACAACCGGGAACAGTTGCGGGCTTATTCGGCCTTGATCTTTCGGATGCGTCCGGAGGAGGAAGACCAACAACGGCACCTGCTCAAACTCAAAATTAAAGAGGAGTTTCCCGACAAGGGAGAAATCCTTTTCGAAGAATTGATCACCCGCGAGAACGGTATCCATTTTCTGGAAATTACTGGTGGCATGCTCACCCATTACGATGAGCGCGGGCAACTGCAATACGAGATCTTTGAACCCAGTGAAACGTTGTCGAGCGGGGAAGTCCTCTCCCTGGAAGAGAAATTCCTGGCGGGTGAGGGGCAGAACCTGACGCCTGCCCGACTGGCAGTAGCAGGGTTTTCCTACGAGGAGATCTTACCCCAGGTTCAGCAAACGCTGGAACGGGCGGCACGGCTGGTTCAGGTCGAAGGCTACTGCCGGATCGATGCCTTCGTACGCATACTGGCAAATGGCAAAGTGGAAACCCAGGTCATCGAAATTAATTCCCTGCCCGGCATGACGCCCGCTACCGCCATTTTCCACCAGGCTGCCCTGGCGGGGTATAAACCGGCAGAATTTATCCGGCAGATTCTTGTCTTCGGGTTCCAGCGCCAGGCTAAAAAAGCGGCAGGTTCCATCAACGAACAGCAGGTACCGGTCAGTCGCCCGGAAGTAGCGGCCAGCGCCGCGCCCGGAACCCGACCTTTAACAACAGCAATTAAAATGGAATTTACTCCCCCCGCAGCACCGCAGCCACCGCAAAGTTTTACGCCACCCACCCCTGGTGGCCAGCAAGGCAACTCCTGGGTCAGCCTATTGCGATCCCGGTACATTTGGAAAAATATCGCGGCTATGCTGGGGGTACTCCTGCTCGCTTTTTTCTTGATGAACATAGGACTCAACCTGTACACCAACCACGGCAACTCGGTACAGGTGGAAAACTACAAGCAGCTTACGATCGATAAGGCTACCCAAAAAGCACGGAGCCGGGGCTTCAAGGTAAGTGTCAACGAAGCACCATTCACCCTGGATATTCCCCAGGGCGACGTCATCGACCAGGAGCCCAAACCGCTGAAGCGGATCAAAAAGAACCGCACCATCTACCTGACGATTATCGGGCCGCCGAAGGAGGTACCCATCCCTTCCTTTGAAGAAGCCGCCGATGATTATAGCCGCTACCGGCAAAAGCTCCGGCCACTGCACATCCGGACAGTGGTGAAAGAGGGCGTTTTTGATGCCCGACTAGCCGATAGCACCATCCTGCATTTTTACTACCAGGGGCGCAAATATTCGCCGTCCGACCTCAAGCGAGGTATCAAAATAATGCAGGGCAGCACGCTGGAATTCGTCGTTACGAAATCCAAAGATGATTTTGTGCGGACCCCCTTGTTGATCTGCAAGCGATTCAGTGAAGTAAGTTTTCTGTTACCCGGCCTGGATCTCAGTATCGGCGATGTCATTGGCGATGTCTCCAACCGGGCCGATGCCTATGTCTGGAAGCAAGATCCGCCTTACAGCCCCGGCGCTAAAATTATGCGGGGACAAAAGATCACGATCTACCTGCAGGAAAATCGCCCGGATAACTGCCCCCCGGAAGTGGAAACCGACGAACCCCCCAGCGATACCGGCGGCTTTGACGAAGACAGTGGTATGAACAGTCCTACGGATACCACCAGTACGGGAGGCCAGTGATGTGTCCTCGTACCGGGCAGTTCCCGACGGCACCGGAACGGGAGTCGGGATACCGCTATTTAAGCATTTGCCAACTAACACTAAAGAAGACTTTAATACGTTTCCAGAAGGAATAAAACGGTTTGCATGATGATGAGAATAATAGCAACTTGCCTTTTCCTGACCTTTTCTTTACTGGTGGCCCAGGGGCAACGGGAGGTTCCACTGACGGGTAACCGACTGCAGGAAAGCCAGTATGCCACGGAACTACCGGTGTCTGGACCAGCCGCCGATGCGCTGACAAAAGGATTTGAAAAAGCAACGTGTGGCCAACCTGAAGCGGCCGATGTGATCCCGGTTATCGCCGGCCTCACCAACCGCCGACGCCTGGAACTCGATACGGTTGGGTTGGGCAGCGACGGTTTTTATGCGTGTGTGAATTGCGCCACACTCACCACGGGCACCGCCTTCATTCCGCAGCAAGCCGACGGCACCCCCAAAGACTCCCTCATCTTTACGGCCAATGCCGCTGTGACGGTTGCTACCGAAGCGGTATTGATCCAGTATTGCAACACCGATGGCACCACCTGCGGGCCAGCTACCACTTTGACCTTCCTGGTGCGGCGACCCGGCGAAAACAACTTTCCCCCGGCCATCCTCATCGGACAGGAGGAAACCCTGAACCTGACGGTGACCAATGACCTGCCCGGTGCCCTCGCCTGCAGCTTTTTTGTGAATTGCCCCGACAAATACGAAGGCCGGGAGCAGCTGGCTTACCTCACCGATTACAGCCAACCCGTCGCCAGTTTTGTCTACCGATCCAGCCGCATCGCCGGACTCGATTCGCTGTGCCTGGTGCTGTGCGATACCAACGGTATTTGCGATACCACCCACTATGCTTTTCGGATCAACGTGCCGAGTTTCAATCCGCCGGTATACGACGATTTCTCCTACTCCGGCCCGGCACCAGCGCGCGGGTTGTGGCTCGACCGCGAGGTCTATATCAACAATACCCTCGCCATTGCCCCCCCTTCCCTGGGCGTGGCTACTTTTGACGGCCTCGATTACCGGGGACGCCCTTACGGCGATGGTTATGGGGAAGCCGACCGGCTCACATCCACGTATTTGGATACCGATACGGGTGATTGGATGCTGTCTTTCTGGTTGCAACGTGGCGGTATCGCCGATCGGCCGGAGCGGCAGGATTCCATGATTGTCCAGTTTCGCGATGACAACGACGAATGGGTATCGGTGGCTTCCTTTGCGGGCGTCTCTTCGAGCACCCCACTCAGCTTTGTGGACGACTTTGCTTTTTACGCGATTCCCGTTACCGAAGCCTATCGGCACAGCCGGTTTCAGTTTCGCTTTGTCAATAACAACGACCGACTGGGAGCTTTCGACAATTGGCACCTCGATTACGTCCGCCTGGACAACAACCCGACCCAAAGCCCTTTTTTCAACGACATTGCTTTTACCCAACAGCCCGATTTTCTCCTGAAGAACTACACCAGCCTGCCCTGGCGGCATTTTCAGCCCCAGCTGGACAATGAGCTGAATGAGTATATCGTGGCGGGTATCTACAACCATTTTTCTGCCACCCAGAACGTCAGCCCTTCAACTGTTCAGCTGCTGGAAACGAATACGGGTATCAATCCTTTTGGCACCCCACTAACGTTGTTTAACGGCCTGGAGATTAACGTTGAAAATGGCGTACCCCTCAACCGCAGTTACAGCCTCATGGGCGATCCCACCGGCTTTAGCGATGTTTGGGATGCCTACGTAGCTACCATGGCGGGCAACAATTTTGCGGGGATTCCCGAGCTGGCGTTCCAGTTGGCCTACAACTTTCAGAATACGTCCCAGGACAACCTGCCTTTCGTGGCTCGCAACGATGCCACCGAGCGCACCACGGTGTTCAGCAATTACTTTTCCTACGATGATGGTACCGCCGAGACGGCGCTGGAGACGAGCCCGGGCAAACAGGTTGCGATAGCTTATACCGCCGGGGTAGCCGATTCACTCCAGGGGGTCCGGTTGTTTTTTCCCCATACCAATGCCAATATAACCGGCCAGGAATTTCGCCTGCAGGTATGGATTGGCGAACTGGACGATACCCCGGATTACAATATCAGCTACCAGGCCGACTACGCCAGCAATTACTACGATACCCTGCAAGGGTTTACGTCCTATCCGCTGGTAGATGCCGAAGGGCTGCGGGCTCCGCTGGCCATTCCGGCGGGCACCTTTTACGTCGGTTGGGAACAGGTGACCAACTGTACCTTTGGTCGTTGTGTCGGGGTGGGTTACGATCGCAACCGCCCCCAGGGTAAGGATTTTATTTACGCGGAGAACGGTAGCGGCTGGGAAGCGGTGGCCGGTGTTGGTGCCGGCGCCCTGATGTTGCGGCCGGTGATGAGTGGCGGTGAGCTGGTTCTGCCTACCAGCGTGAACGACGTGGTGGCCGGGATTGATCTTACTGTTTTCCCTAACCCCGGGCGGGATCAAATCTTTCTGCGCACCGATGCCGTACTGACCGAACAAGCCACCACTACGCTTTTCAATAGTGCGGGCCAGCTGGTGCTACGGCAGGCTTTTGCGCCCTCCATAAACGTGGGGCAGCTGCCCGCGGGTATGTACTGGCTACAAGTAGTTGACGCCAACGGCAACCAAAGCGTACGCCAACGGTTAATTATTTTAAAATAATCAGCAATGGATATTAGTGTAAAAGACTTGAAAAGCCGCATGGATAGCGGAGACACCAATTTTTTCCTGCTCGACGTTCGGGAACCCCACGAACACGAAGCCTTCAACATTGGTGGCCAATTGGTCCCGGTGGGTAGCCTGCTCGAGGCTATGCCCGAGCTGGCCGACCACCAGGAAGAAGAGGTTATCGTTTATTGCCGGAGCGGTGCCCGTAGTGGCATGGCTCAGGGTATTTTGCGACAGGCTGGATTCAAAAATGTGCGCAACCTGACGGGAGGCATGTTGGCCTGGCAAGAATCAATAGGAGGCTAGTGCTCCTTAACCAGGGCATCCACTCCTTTGCCAGCTAGTTCAGTAACTAATTTTTTGGCATCGTTGTAATTGCTGAAACGGTTGACGAGGACAACGGCGTAAGTACCTTTGTCAAAGAGTTTCACTTCGGTGCTGCTGTAGCCCAATTTCCGGAGCCGGGCGGCCTGGTTGTCGGCGTTGACGCGCTGCCGATAAGAACCCGCCAATACCATGTATTTACCCAGGCTGCTGGCTGCTGGCGTGCTGTCGTAGGCCGTAGCTGTTTGCGCATCTCCCGATTTGTTACTACCCGTTGCCGTCTCTGCAACTCCACTGGAACTGTTGTCCATTTCTTCGTCGGCATAGCTGCTGTTCCCACTGGGCGTACTGCTGTTTTCGTCAGACAGGGTTTGACCAACCTGGTCATCGTCCAGGTCGGCATCACTGTTGTTGGCATTTGCTTCGTTGTCCCAGTCGGTGTAGGTGGAATCGGCCGTAGGGGCAGGTTCCACGTACGTATCCTGGATACCGGAAGTGGGAGCCGCTGGCGGATTCATGAGATCGACAATCTTGTACACCAGATAACCCAGTGCCGCCAGGCATACGATAACAATAGAGATGGTCAATAAATCAAGTTTTGACATAAGTGCTTTTTTTACGGTGTGATCAGCCGAACGTAATGCTAACAAAAATAGCTAAAATCAGCTAATAACTGATCTGCCAAATTATTATGATTTCTTTAACTGACAAATAATCGCCTGCCTGTCAGTTGATTACACTTATACTGGGTTTTATTTTTTTAGGGTTGAAAATAAAATAGCCACCAATATCATTTATTAATAGCCACTACAAAAAATGGGGTAGTGGCAGAACTGATTATCTTCATTACTTCATTTTAAAATTAAGCTTCCAACATAAGCAGACTTGTACACCAACAATTTTCCGTGAACTCCGGGAACGAAATTTCCCGCAAAACTGAAGCAACATGCGTAAATTATTTGTCCTTTTCGCACTATTGCCACTCGCTTTCACCGGTGTACAAGCGCAAGACGAAGCCCCTACCGAAGTGCCAGCAACCAACAATGCCGCTGACATCCTGAATATGCCTTCCAATTGGCACAAGCTCAAAGCAGACAAGCAAATCCGCTTTCTGTTTGCCGCCGTTGAGCGCGGTGATATGGCCTTGGCCAAGGCCATGCTGCCCGACATCCATCTTCCCTATTACCAACACAATACCGAAGGCGAAACCCTCCTCACGCTGGCCGTTCAGCAGGGTGACTTCGAAATGGTACGCTGGCTGTGCGAAGACGCCGTCATCAACCTGAAAAACGAGGATGGTGAAACCCCACTAACCCTCGCCATTAAGAAGCAAAACCCCGCCATCACCGACCTGGTCCTGGTGCGGGCAAAAGCGGATCTACCCAACGATCAGAATGAGTCGCCCCTAATGCTGGCCATCAATTACGGATATCCGCCAGCTTTCATCCGCCAGCTGACCGGCCTGGGCGCTAACCCCAACCGCTTGTCCAATGGAATCACCCCGCTGTCCCGTGCGGTTGATAAAGAAAATATTGCCGTAGCAGCCATGCTGGTACGTGCTGGCGCCGATCCCAGCATAGCTAACGACAACGGCATTATTCCCTTGTACCAGGCCGTAACCCTCAACCAGGCCGTCCTGGCCGGGGTACTCTTGCACCGCAGCCAGCAGGCGGCAGCAGATGCCAACTGGCAAACACCCGTAGGCGAAACCCTGGTGAATATGGCGGTAGCCCAACAAAATACGCCCTTGTTGCGGGTGCTGTTGGAAAGTGGCGCCAACGTCAATGCCGTCGACTACCTGGAGAATACGCCCCTGCACCTGGCTGCTGAACGGGGAATGACCGACGCCGTTGACCTGCTCCTGGACCACGGCGCCCTGATCGACGCCATGAATATCATGGGTACAACCCCCATCATGGCCGCTGCCCAGCGCGGACACGAAGCCATTGCCAGTAAACTGGCAGCAGCAGGTGCCAACCCGGAACTGCGCGATTACGCCGGCATTGCCGCCAACGATTTTGGCAATTACCAGGGCCCGTTTTCGGATCCTTATCTGCAGGGAGAAGTCGACTTTTTGCTGCGGGAATCGAACGAATAACGGAAACCAGCTCAACTCCCCAATCTCCCCCAATAGCGTAAGCCTACCCTGAAGCAGGACAATTACGCCCCATACAACCAAATGTAGCGCCCCGTAGACAATGATCTGCTGGGTGCTTTTTTTTAGGCGGGCGCCGAATTGGCTTAGGTATTCAGCCAGTAGGTCAGCTTAGCCACCAGGGAGCGGTTCTTCACGTTCCAGTCGAGGGAATGGTAGTTGTCCGTATAGACCAGGAAAAAATCGGAGACTGGCGCAAAGCGCCACTGCAAGCGGGTATTGATATTGACGTTGTCGATCTGGTCGTTGAACTGAAAGAAGGCCGTCAGGAAGATGTTTTTTGTAAACGTCAGGTCGATGCGGGGTCCGATGAGGAACAGGCTGGTGCTGGCGTAGGGCGCCGGAAGGTCGATGTAGTTGTAATTGGTCGTGAGGGCAATTTGGCCCAGGGGTTGATAGCGCCAGGTCAGATTGGTAGAAATGCCGTAGCGGTGGCCATTGAAGAATTCCCCCACACTGGGCTCGAGGCCGAAGGAAAACTTTTTGCGCTGATCGGAGCGGTATTCTGCCGAAAAGAAGGCGTACTGATACCCTTGTTGTCCGGGCAGTTCGGTAGCTTCCGTACCCGAGGGATCAAACGAATCGAGGAGGTAGACATATTCGTTGGTAGCCGTGAAGCTCAGGTTACTGTTGTTGGCGTAGCTGAAATTCCAGGACAAGGACGTTCGCCGATCGGTGCTGCCTTCTTCAGGTGTCCAGATGTAGCGGGTACGAATAGTAGGGCCGTGTCGGTTGATTCCACCTTTGCTTGGATAAAAGAAGAGTTCGGCCCGCGGATTAAACTGGAAATAGTTGGTGCGGGGGACAAAACCTACTTCGGCATTGAATTCCTCACCCACAAATCGTTCCTCCATACCAAAGGCAAAGTTGCGACTCCGGTAGTCGATTCGCGCACCATGGGAATAGGGAGAAACCCCTTGCACGGGCGAGAAGGAGTGGTGGAAATAAAATTTACCCAGCCAGTTGTTGTCTGCCGAGGCCAGGTTGTAATCAATGCCCAGCACGCGGTTGAAGTCGGAGTAGTAAGCGGTGGTGTCCGACTGGTTGTCGCCAAAGTTTTGCTTGTTCACCAGGATCACTCCTACATTGGAGCGGGAAAAGACTTTGCGTTGCAGAGCAGCAACCGTATAATTGTAGCTGGGCAGGTTGTTCTCGGGGTCGCGGGCCGTTTGCATGTTCAGCAAGCCAATGCGCCAATTGTTATCCAGTTTACCACTCAGGCGGGCGCCGTAGTAGATAGGCGTCGGAAAAGCTTCGTTGTCGGTATTGGTAGCCACCCCAATACGGCGGGAGAAAAAAGGGTTGGCCCGGTCGTCACCAAAAGTCCCGAAGAGGTCGGAATTTTCCAGAAAAAACTGTCGCCGTTCGGGAAAGAAAACCTCAAAGCGGTCCAAATTGATGACCTGCTGATCCACTTCAACCTGACTGAAATCAGGGTTGATGGTCAAGTCCAGGTTGAGACCCGAGGTGATGGCAATTTTGGCATCTCCACCAAAGCTGAAATCCGTTTCGGAAGGCAGTCCTTCCTCGTGGTTGCGCGCTATCCCCCCCGCCAGGAAGGGAATGATAGAGATACTTTTCCCCGCTACGGCTGGGGCATCTTCCCAGGTCATATTGCCCATGTAGGCCAGGCTCATAATGATCTGGTTCTGGGGAATGGGTTGCCAGGTAGAGCGGGTATTGCTTTGGGTATCGAAGCGATAGCTGTTGAAATTCCAGGATTTTTCGCCTTCAGGAAAGCGAATGGTACTAAAAGGGATGGCGATTTCGCACGACCAGTAATCGTCAAAAATGGCAGATTCTCCTTTCCACTTGTTGTCCCACTCATCGAGCCAGTCGTCGGTTGATCGCCCGCCGTTGGAGATGAGTGCTTCGCGCATGACCCCGTAGGGATTCATCCCAAAAACAAAGGCATTGGTGCGGTCGCGGAAAGGGTCAATGAGGAAGGTAATGTTGTCACTTCCGCCGGCGCGGTAATCGCGGCGCAGGCTGGGGACAATGTAATCCTTGCCGGGGGCATAACACCTGGCGCCGATGTAGAGAAATTCCTCGTCGTAAGTCATGAAGATTTCGGTCTTCCAGGAACAACGAGCAGTATCCGAGGGGAAATTTTCCCAAAAGTTCGTGGCTGATTTTCCGGTGTACCAGGCTGATTCCCGCAAATCTCCATCAATAGTAATGCGCTCCTGGGTACGTTGCAGTTGGATACCTTCGTCCGTAGCGGGAGCTGACAGTACCATTTGTCCTACGAGCAGGACCGGCCCACATAAGCACAGTAGTGCTAAAAGTAGATTTTTCATTTTGCGCAAGTTCATACTAGTATAACCAATAATCGTGCAACTTAGGCAGGTAAGTCCAACTTTTCAGGGCTGTGCTGCCTATTGCCCCTAAGTTGCAGTGAATCTGAAGGTTAAAACTGTGAAATGCGGCAAAAGGTTGTGCGCATTACTCCAGGCCGCGCTCAATCACTTTCATAATGGTGCGAAAAGCCACAAATTGGTCGGGATACTGGGTCTGGTGTTGCTTTTGCATATCGGCCGCGTGTTTTTCCTGATAGGTTTGGTAAGCGGCGAAGTCTTTGGCCAGGTACTGCACACTGTAAGTAAACCCATCGGATTCGTCAGTTCCCAGTAAACGCGAGATGGTATATTCCGAAAACAAGCCTGTAGCCATCATGGCGGGTAAGTGTACGACCTTCATCCAGGCAAGCCAGTTGTCGTGAATCTGATGATTAACCTTTACGGTAACGTTGTATAAAATCATATCATTTTGCTGCTGGTACCAGGGAGGGCTCAAAGGCCACTCGAAATCAGTAGATTAAGTTAAGCGTTGTTATTCTTCTGAACGGGAAATTTTTGCGCCAAGCGCCCGCAGGCGTTCGTCGATGCGTTCGTAGCCCCGGTCAATTTGGTTGATATTGTGAATCCGGCTGGTGCCTTTGGCCGAGAGCGCTGCAATCAGCAGAGCCACGCCTGCGCGGATATCGGGGGAAGTCATTTCGATGCCGCGCAGCTGAAACCGCCGGTTGAGGCCGATCACCGTTGCCCGGTGGGGATCGCAGAGGATAATTTGGGCCCCCATGTCGATAAGTTTATCGACGAAGAACAAGCGGCTTTCAAACATTTTCTGGTGCACCAGCACACTGCCTTTCGACTGCGTTGCGGCTACCAGCACCACGCTCATCAGGTCGGGGGTGAAGCCCGGCCAGGGGGCGTCATAGATCGTCAGGATCGACCCGTCGATGAAGGTTTGGATTTCAAATTCTTCCTGAGCCGGCAGGTAAAGATCATCACCGCGCTCAATAATTTCGATGCCCAGGCGGCGGAAGACATTGGGGATAATACCCAATTGGTCAATCCGGGCGTCTTTGATGGTAATTTCGGACTGGGTCATCGCGGCCAGCCCGATGAAGCTACCTATTTCGATCATGTCGGGCAGCAAACGGTGTTCCGCTCCAGACAAGGTTTCAACACCATTAATGATCAATCGGTTGGAACCAATGCCCTCGATTTTGGCCCCCATCTGTTGCAGCATCCGGCAGAGTTGTTGCACGTAGGGTTCGCAGGCTGCATTGTAGAGGATGGTTTCGCCCTCGGCAAGAACGGCAGACATGACGACATTGGCCGTTCCGGTGACGGAGATTTCGTCCATGTGGATGTAACAGCCCTGTAGGCGTCCCTGGGCTTTAAAGGTATAGAGGTTGCGCTCGGCATTGAAAGAAAAATGCCCCCCGAGCTGCTCCAGGCCCAACAAATGGGTATCCAGTCGGCGCCGACCAATCTTATCCCCACCGGGCTTGGGGAGAGAAGCTTGCCCAAAACGCGCCAGCAATGGCCCGATGAGCATGACCGAACCGCGAATGCGGCTGGCATCGCGGATAAAATCCTGGGTCAGGACGTAGTCCAGGTCAACGTCTTTGGCGATGAATCGGTAGCTATGAGGAGTCAGTTGGGTGACCGCTACCCCCAGCCCACGCAGCAGGTTGATGAGCAGTTCCACATCCAGGATCGCGGGTAAATTACTGATGGTAACCGGTTCGGAAGTCAGTAAAACTGCACACAAAACCTGTAATGCTTCGTTTTTTGCGCCTTGCGGAACAATCTCTCCCTGGAGTTGGTGGCCGCCTTCAATGGTGAAGGTCCCGGATGTTTGCATACTTGTGTTTTAAAATTACTAGACTTGTTCTGCAACACGAAGGCAGAACAAGTCTAGTTGTAAAAAGCAGCTGAAACCGCAGGTATACCCTGGACCAAAAGAGCTGGATGTATTACTGGATTTCAACCTGAAGAGCTCATTTCTTATAACTCCGGCGGCCTCCGCTGGTATTGTTGTTGTTGCGGCGGCCTCCTCCTCCGCGGTTGCTGCTACTTCCATAACTGCTGCCCGAAGAACGCTTGGCAGATCCTCCGCTGCTGCGGCCACCGGTGGCACTGCGGCGAGGAGCCGTATTGCTGACCAGGTTTTCCAGCGACTGTTCGTCGGGAAGGACCAGGGCGCCGTTGGACAGGGTCTTGAGGTCGGCTTTAATGACGTCGTCACTCACGTAGTGCTCCCGGTTCCAGGTTTTGTAGGCGAGTTTCATGTAGGCAGCGATCGCTGCAACGAAACCATCGCGCTTCGGACCTTCTTCCATGGCAATCGCCT